>Ga0137407_10000569_pt1 | contig 24581 bp, 24 predicted proteins | sample CZOMad2_2_16fung_FD_108410 | JGI IMG/M metagenome (GOLD analysis project Ga0137407, IMG submission 108410) | Vadose zone soil fungal communities from Angelo Coast Range Reserve, California, USA - CZOMad2_2_16fungal (Illumina Assembly) | ecosystem: Environmental > Terrestrial > Soil > Vadose... | reverse complement strand
GCGCGTCGGGCAGGTTCTTGGTCTGGATCGAGCGCGGCGTTTCCAGGCCGATCCGGGTCATGGCTTCGCGAAAGCGGCCGCGATCCTCCGCCTTGTCGATGGCGTCCGCCGTGGCGCCGATCATCTCGATGCCGAATTTTGCCAGCGTTCCCTGTTTGCGCAGCGACAGCGCGCAGTTCAGTGCGGTCTGGCCCCCCATGGTGGGCAGCAGCGCGAAGCCGCCGGGAATGACGTAACGTTCCTTTTCGATGATCTTGGCGACGATTTCAGGCGTGATCGGCTCGATATAGGTCGCGTCCGCCAATTCCGGATCGGTCATGATGGTTGCCGGATTGGAATTGACCAGGACGATGCGGTAGCCCTCGTCCTTCAGCGTCTTGACCGCTTGGGTGCCGGAATAGTCGAATTCGCAGGCCTGCCCGATCACGATGGGGCCGGCGCCGATGATCAGGATGGTGGAGATGTCGGTTCTTTTGGGCATCAAGTCTCGCGGACAGGGAATCGGGCACAAAAAAAGGGCGCGCATCCCGCGCGTCCCCTGAAAAAACAGCGCCAGGCTACCCTTGCGCGCGGGTGGTCTTTAGACCAGATTCCGCAACCGCGAAAGGGCCCTGGAGGCCCCATCAACCGGCAATTTGGTGCAGTTTGAGCCGTTGCCGCCGCCCGCGGAACAAAAGCAGCGCAAGGGCTGCCGCGACGCTGCTTCCGCCGATCCAGCCGAGGTCGCTTGGTCCCAGCACCGACAGCACGATGCCACCGGCCGCGCCACCGATGGCAAAGCCGACATACATCGCCGATGCGTTGAGCGACAGCGCGATCATCGATGCCTGGGGATCAATCCGTATGATGCTGGCGACCTGCGCGGGATAGAACGTCCACCCTGCGATTCCCCAGCAGAATATAAGGAGAAGCAGGACATATCGCGCGTGCTCGGGCGAGGCGAATTTCAGCGCGATGGACTGCAGGATCAGCGCCGTCGCCATGCCTGCAAGTCCCAGGCTCGCTGTAGGGACGGGGCCGAGCCGGTCGGCGAACGTGCCGCCCAGCATGTTGCCGATCGCCGCGGCTGAACCGAAGATCAGCAGCGCCAAGCTGATTTCCGACGCGTCGAATCCAAGGCTGCGCAGCGGAACGGACAGATAGGTGAAGACGGTGAAGCCCCCGATGGCCCAGAGTGCGGTGGTCGCAAGCGCATAGAGCACCGCGCCATGCCGCGCGACGGCAAGACGCTGACCGAGCGTGGCGGTGGTGCGTGGCAGGCCGCGCGGCAATCCGAACAGCAAGCCGGCGAGCGCTATTGCGCCAAGAACCGCCACCAGGGCAAAGGTCGCTCGCCATCCGAACTGGTTGCCGATCAGGCTACCAAGGGGAACGCCGACAACGGTTGCGACGGTGATGCCGGAGATGACCATGGCGGCGGCGCGGCCTTGCCGCTCGGGAGATGCGATGGCCACTGCGACGCCGATGGCGGTGGGCATGCACAGGCCGGCGCCGAGCGCCATCAGCACGCGCGAGGCCAGCAGCATTGGAAACGTCGGCGCCGCGACGGCGAGCAGATTGCCGACAATGAAGCAGCACAGGGCCAGGGTCAGCACGTTTCTGCGGTCGAGGTTGTTGAATGTGACCGCAAGGATCGGCGACCCTATGGCGTAGGCCAGGGCATAGACCGTCACCAACTGTCCTGCTACGGGCACCGAAATCTGCATATCCGCCGCGATCACCGGCAGAAGGCCAGCAATCACAAAGCCTTCAGTGCCGATCGCGAATGCCGCCACAGCCAGCCAGAATACGCTCATCGCCGCCTCCAGAAGTTCAATATTTATTGAACTATTGTCCAAAGGCATCCCGATGTCAATTGGTTCAATGATTATTGAACATTGCGACCAGCGGTCACCGTTGTTATGATTGCTGCATGAGCCGCGCGCCCCCGCACCCAACCCGCGATCAGATCGAACTGCCGATGGTGTTGGATTGCCTGAGCGATCCGACCCGGCTCGCGATCGTCTATAATCTGGCGAAACACGATTCTGCCGCGACCGAGCTGCGCTGCGGCGATTTCAATGCGTTCAGCGGCAAGTCAAATCTGGCGTATCATTTCGCCAAGCTGCGTGAAGCCGGTTTGGTCCAGACCCGCATCGTCGGGACGACCCGTTACATGAAGCTTCGCCGCAAGGATCTCGACGCGCGTTTTCCAGGCCTGATGGATGCGGTCATCAAATCCGCGGCGCGCGACGCCGAACGGCTGCAATTCCCTGAATGCGAAATGGCCGGCGCCGGCTGATTTCTCGTCTCTTGCCGGTAGAGCCCGCCGTCGCTCTCTGAGCTATGGCGGGGCAGCCTTCGTACCAACCGGCTTGCCGAGCCGAAGCTGCGGAGCAGCGAAGGCTGGAGGCCCGGCCTGGATTTGAACCAGGATATAGAGCGATGCACTGCTCTCGCGTGGATACTTTCCGCCACCGGGCCGATCAGATAATCGCCGATCACGCCGCGGTGAGCCACGCCTAGCGCGGATTAACGTTAATCGCCTGACTGTATCAGTGACTGAAAGTTATCAAAGGCGTGTCGCGCCACGAAGGTCATGCGCCATGGATTATGCCCGATATTGTATCGGGCCCGGGAGGCCACAAATCCGGCGGCGGCGAGCTTCGCCAACATCTCGGCTTCGCCGTAGCGCTGCAGGCCGACGCTTGAGCGCAGTTGCCGATAGTCCGACAGCGCGGTGCTGATCAGCCCCTTCAGGGCGTCCTTCAGGAAGCCCTTGGCCTGCGCGAAGTGCAGCAGGGCGATCACGTCCCTGACCATGCCGACCTCGGGACGCAGGATATCCCCCAACACCAGCCGGCCGCTGGGTTTCAAAAGCCGCCGGATCACCGCGAGCGCGGAATCCAGTTCGCCCGGCGTCATGTATTGGGCGACAGAATTCATGACGACGAGATCGATCGAACTTTCCTCCATCTTCCGCACGTCATCCAGCGATCGCACCCTGATTTTCATGTTCGGGGCAAAACGCGCGATCAGCCGGCCGCGCACGCCCGGCGCAGGCTCCGCCAGGAACAGCTTGCTGCAGGCCTCCGCCACCCTGGCCGCCGACAGCGCTTCGCCGCAGGCATAATCGAGCACCGCGGCGTCTGGCGAGGTGATGTAGCTGGTTATATCCTTGGCGATGATCTGGAAATGCAGGTCGCGATGCAGCTTGCTCGCGTAGATCGTGTGGGTGGAATCGTAATAATCGATCCAGTCGTCCATCGCTGAGGTGTCCGGCAAAAACAGGGGTTCCGGGTGTGGAACCCGGTGCGTATATGACGCGTTAGATGGTCCGGCGACCATTGTCCACGCCGCCAATGTCCGGGTTTCCTAACAGGAAGGTTCATCGTGAGCAAAGCCAAGTCCGACAAAGTTTCTCCCGATCTCGATACGCCGACCGATCTGCCGCAGGCCGCGGTAGACAAGATTTCGGCGTCGCTCAACACGCTGCTGGCTGACGCCTTCGCGCTCTATGTGAAGACCAAGAATTTTCATTGGCACGTCAGCGGCCGGCATTTCCGCGACTATCACCTGATGCTCGACGAGCAATCCGATGCGATTTTCGCGACCACCGATCAATTGGCCGAGCGCGTTCGCAAGATCGGCGGCACCACGGTGCGCTCGATCGGGCAGATCGGAAAATTGCAGACCATCAAGGACAATGATGAGAGCTACGTGACGCCGCGCGAAATGCTGCGCGAGCTGATGGAAGACAACAAGCACGTCGCCGCCGCGATGCGCAAGGCGCACAAGCTTTGCGAGGATCATGAGGATTCCGGCACCGCGAGCCTGCTCGAAGTCTTCATCGACGAGACCGAGCGCCGCACCTGGTTCCTGTTCGAGGCCAGCCGCCAGGAAGGCAGCAACGCGGCGTAGCGGCATTCCGAATTGTAGGGTGCGCTAACTAAGGCGCTTTTCAACGTCTTTAGTTTCGCAAACCAGAGAGCGCTGTAGATCATCATCGAAACGTACTTGGGAAACGTGAGGTATCGCCAAACGTGAAGATTCAGATCGGCTTGCGTTACGGCGGTAAAGCGAGGCTGGTCTACGAGACCGACACCACTGTGACTGAGATTGCTGAGTCGGGCCGACGAGACTTCAGGACCGGAGAGTGACGTCGACGATCTGCCAGTCGCCGCCGTTAATCCTCCGCCGTCACGACCACCTCGCCATGGGTCTCGATGCGAAATCGACCGAGACCTCCTTTCGTGTCGCGCAGCATCTGCAGCGGCGCATCACCCACATGGGCGACCATTCTGCCGCAAGCTGTTCGACGCATGCGCCGGTAAGCGGTTCGCGAGGAGGGGCGAGCGGGATCAGAGTCGCGGCTGCACGCCGCTTCGATTGTCCAAATCGATACATCGCGCGCGCCCTTCGACCATGATCTTCCTCACATACACGCATCGTCGCGTCGGTACATTCGCGATCGGGGGTAGGCTCTTCATGACGAAAGGGTACTTCGATGATGTATAGTGCAAAAGGTATCGATAGCAGTGACGCGTTCCCGGCGGCAGGCTTGAGCGAAGCCGAGCTCGACGGGGTTGCCGGCGGCATGATCAAACAGCCCGGGCCGGAACGCCCGCCCGCTACTAACCCTGGTGGTGCCGGCGGCGAGACTATCGACGCCAGGTGGTCCCAGCACCCGATCTACCTGGGTCCCTTCTAAATCTCGAACGCGACAGGCGACGAGAGCCCGCTGCGAATTCGCAGCGGGCTCTTTTCGGTTATGAGACAATTCTCAGGCATCCACCCGATCTCAGATCAGCGCCGGGCGGCTGGAGGTTGCGCCGCCTTGGTGGCGATCTTCGACCTGCCTGTCGACATCGGTCTTGGCCTCGCGCCGCCTATCGGCGATCACGAGAAGGGAGGAGAGTGCCAGCCGATCGATCCATGCCTCAAAAATCAAAACCTTCCTGATGTTCGACGGGCGTTGTGAAGAAGCCATGAGCTTCCAGCCGTTGGACCCCGCTCTTCGGATGGCCGGCTCTTACCGCTAGTTCTTGGGATGACGCCGCAGCCAGGCCAGCAGCTTCGCGAAGTCGGCCGACATCGTCGTGTCAGACTGCGAAAGCACGGTTTCGCGTCCCTGGTCCTGGATGGTGATCGTGTAGCTCATTTCATCTCGCGCCTTTCCAGAGCTTTTCGCGCTGGAAGGCGCAGAACTAGCCGCCGCGACGAGGCCCTCGAGTTCCGCGGCCTTGGGTTCATCCAATGCCGCGGAATCGATGACCTGTGGCGGGCGATTCAAATTGATGCCTGCCGCCTGACCGCCATGTTGGGCAAGAATGACTTTCATGCCCACCTACCCAAGAGGCGGTCAAGGCTTAGGCAATGCTCGCATCCAGCCACGGCTAGTGCGGCTTGCTTTTCAGGTGTGCGACTTCCTTCGATAGCGTCGCCAGTTGGCCCGTGAGCTGCTCAATTCTCCGGGCAACTTCCGCCGGATCCTCTTCTCGTCCATTACTTGTCGCCGCGATCTGCGGCCGTCGCGCGCGCGCAGTCGTTCCGGCCAATGACCGGACCCCGCTGATGCGGATGCCGACTTCTTTCCAGGCCGACAACACCGCTTGCTGCTCCGTGCCCTGCGATCCGTACAGCTGGCCCGCCTTCAGATAGGTTGTGTCAGCGAATTCCTGAAAGTTCGTCATTGATGTCGATGCCTGAAGCGCAGCATACCATATTTGTGCCGGCGCTTCCCAGGCGTATCCGCCAATGCCGATGGAGGTGAGATAGAAGGCCTTGTTCGGGATCCCCGAATTGATGTGTACGCCTCCGTTATCGCCGTCATCGGTATCGGGTAAATTCTTGTACTTGCTCATATGGTCCGGCTGCGGATCTCGCCCAAGGTCGGGATTGTCGTAGGCCTTTCCCGGTTCCTTCATCGACCGCAGTGCGTCACCATCAAAATCAGGCGTGAAAACCTCGGCGCCGATCAGCCAGTCGGCCTGATCTGCCGTTTGCTTGGCGGACCATTGCTTGACGAGAGAACCGAAAACGTCGGAAATCGATTCGTTCAGCGCCCCCGGCTGGTTGTGATATTCGAGTCCCGCCGTGAACTCGGTGACGCCATGGGTCAGTTCGTGCGCGATGACGTCCAGCGATTTCGTAAAGTCGGTGAAGAGCACGCCGTCTCCATCGCCGAAGATCATCTCGCGGCCGTCCCAAAACGCGTTGTTGTAGCCCGCGCCATAGTGAACGTAACCAAGGATGCGCATGCCGTGCCCGTTCAGCGAGTCCCGATCAAAAATCTCCTTGTAGAACTCGCGCGTTGCTCCCAAACCCTCAAACGCACGGTTCACTGAATCGTCCGTCGAGGCCCGGCCATCCTCTCTGCGACCTATCGTCGCCGCTCGCAGCGATGTGCCGTTCGCGCAGTCGGATATTGTCCGACGGCCATGCGATGAAGCCGCCGCTGCCGACCCCATGAGGCTCATAACGGTCCGCTCTCCTCGCAGACGTGAAGTCGTCATCAGGGTTCGCAGCGCCGCATCGCGAACCCTGCCATCCGAATTTTCCAGCAATTTCTTCAGGAGGTGAGGCGGAGTAATGCAGTTGATACAACGACAATGGTTCGTGAACATGGAACCCTCCATTTGGTCACAAAATAACAAAATAGAAAAATAAACATTCGGAAAAATAACAACCTTGGCGATTATCCGCCGAGGGCAGAGAGCGTCAAGTCAAATTCTCTCGACTCGCTTTGCAGCTCCAACAATCAATGATGAGGCAACAGTCTTGGCAGGGTCAGTCTCGCTTCCATAGTCGGATCAGCGGTTTTTGTATTCCGCCACCGGATCTTCACGTGTGGAAGTTTCTTCAGCGCCTTCTGGCCGAGCGCGTTCGCAAGATCGGCGGCACCACGGTGCGCTCGATCGGGCAATCGCGAAATTGCAGACCATCAAGGACAACGACGAGAGCTATGTGACGCCACGCGAAATGCTGCGCGAGTTGATGGAAGACAACAAGCACGTTGCTGCCGCACTGCAGCGCGTAAATAGTACTCGCGGCCCGGGAAACTTCCGGTACGATACTGGTGAGCCAGATCAGGAGGAGGTCGGAAATGCCAATCTCAATCTCGATGATTGTGTTGGGTTCGCAGCTTGTCATGCCGGTGGCCGACGGAGTACCGAAGTTCGATATTGCCCGCAGTTGCAAGCTCGATGTTGCCGCTACCGCCGGCCTCTCCGTTGATCAGTCGACAAAGAGCTGCGTCAGTGATGAACGGAAGGCGCGGCAGCAGCTCGGAAGCCAATGGTCAAAATTCCCCGCGTCAAGCCGGGCAGGTTGCGCTTCGCAAGAGAGCATTGGTGGCACGCCAAGTTACGTCAGTCTGCTGACATGCCTCCAGCTCGGTCAATGGTCTCGTTGATCCCCCGATCTGGTTTGATGCCCTGTCGGTTGAGCTGGCTGACTCCAGGTATTTGACGCAGCGTTGGACGAGCCGCGTCGGCTACGTCAGGCATAATGATCAAACTCGCTCAGTGCAATTCGCACTTCGCGGGCAAAATCGACAAGCGATACGGTGAAGGCGGCGAGGGATGCCATGAAAAGGATGGCTACCCCGTGCTCGTGTTGAATCTGGAACAAGGCGCTCGCGAACGCGACGATCACCAGAAGAGTTACGGCGATGCTGCCGATCACGGCCCAAAAGATCGCCCGGTTCAGCATGGCCGCACGGCGCATAAGACGTGGCAGATCGGCCTTAAGCCGGCATCTAACGGTATCGTCGTCGGAAATCCCGTTCAGGACGATCGTTCTATCGACGATCCTGTTCAGGCGCGAAATCAGGACGGCAATAAAGGCGGCCAATGCTCCCAACAGAAACGCAGGCGCCACCGCCTGCGAAATAACGTGCGAAAGCTGGCTGACGGAGGGCGTATCTGGGTACATAGGATGCGGGCTCCAGCTATGATCCCAAGACCGGTCGGCCGCCATCACCAGGCGGTGAGGACGGCCGGCGTGAACGCTGTTCGCCGCCGCGATCGCCGGCTTCCAGGTGTCATTGCCCGGGGATGGGATCGATGGTGTCTCGGTCTTTCCCCTCAATAGCAGGGTGGGTAAGGATAGTAACCGCAGGCCGGGCGGGCGTAAGGATAGGGTGGAGGGGCCGCATAGGCCGCGGCGCCATACGCCGCCGCTCCAACGGCGCCGGCATACATCGCGCCACGGAACGCGCTGCGGCGGGCAACACCGGCAAATGACATCGGTGAGAATGGTCGTCCGATGATATCGATGAAGACTGCGGCCGCTCCGTCCCCGCCAACGAGGTCGCCTTCAAGGGTCTGAACGTTGAACGTCAGCTTGTCGCCGTCGAGCTTCGGATTTTTCAACACCACGACGGCATCCTTTACCGAGCCATCCTTGCTGAAGACCGACACCGTCGCGTTCGGCGGATTTTTTGCAAAGCTGTCGTCACCCGTTCCCCAGTCCGCAATGATGTCGGCCGTGAGCTGATGGCCTGCTGCCCGCACCGGACGATCGGCAAATATGATGGAATGGGGGGTAACGCCGGTCAGAGTCAGCGTATCTCCCTGCAATATCGCACCGTGGGAATTGAGCACGAACAGCGAGGGCGCGATTTCGGGCTTGGCAGCCGCAGCAGGTGTGCCGATCGTTTTCATGGATGACGAGGCGGCTGGGTTCTGAGCAAGCGCTGCTTCGGAACCGGACAGCGTCGCGGCCATGGCGAGAATTCCGAAAATCTGATTCAATTTCGTGACAGGCATGACGTCCACTCCTTTCTCCTCTGCAAAGGTTCGAACGCCGGCGCCGAAGCGCCGACGTTCCGCCGCCATCATCCGGGCGACGACGGCGGCCGGCGTGAGTGCTACACCACCAGCGCGATCGCTGGTGGCTTCCAGGTGCCACTGCCCGGAGGCAGGATCGACGGTGCTTCGGTCTTCGGCCAGTACAACCGCATGACGAGATAGATCTCCCCGTTCGGAGCGGGAAGCCAATTGGATTCCTTGTCTGCGCCCGGCGATTTGTTCTGGATGTAGAGCGTCAACGAACCGTCCGCATTCGTCTTCATGCCCGGCAACATCGGCGAATTGATCAGATATCGATTGATCGGATTCTCGATCAACAATTGCGTCTTGCCGTCGTACATGGTCACCGACCAAAACGCGTTCACCGGCGGGTACTGGCCGGCGGGGAACGTGAGCGTGTAATTGTTCTTGCTGCCGTCGAGCGGATCGCCATCAGGGAGAGCCTTTGCGAGCGGATAAGTCGCTTCTTCGGCATCATTACCGTAGATTCCGGCCTTCGCCCCGGCAGCCCGAAGCAACCAATTGCCGTTGAAGAACGCGCGGTTACCAAAGAACGAAGAAACCGCCCATCCGTTGATGTTTTTTACCTCGGCGGCGAGGTATTTATCGACCTTGGCTTCGCCTTCCTTCATGCCGAGCCCGATTTCAAGTTTATGGGTTAGCGGAAGGTCCTTGAAATTAAAGGTTTTGCCGGCGCCGACACCAATGCGCGCGAGCTTGGCGCGAATTTCCTTCTCTTCCGGCGCCGGTGGCGCGAACTGCAGCGCAAAATCGAGATATTCGAAGAAGTTGGTCTTGACCATTTCCTTGTCGATCTTGGGGAAGTCCACTGCGGCCGCCGCAGTCGTCGTCGGCTCCTTCAAATACACCGAGAGCGGCTGCGCCCTATAACCCGCCTGGACCTTCTCCACATTGGGCATATCGTCGGCACCGAACAGCTGGGTGCGATAGCCCGCCACGGAAAACTGTGTCGTGGATCGAAATACCTTCTTGATGCCCGGCGGAGTTGCCCCGTTCCAGTCAGGGCCGACGACCATGTAGTCGCCGGCTTCGGTGCCGGTGGCGCGGCTGCCAATGTAGCCGTAATTGTAGGTATTGCCGTCTTCGAGCTGCACCGCGTAATAGCGGCCCTTTTCCACCGCCGGCACCGACAGCACCATCGGCTCCGCGCGCAAATCCATCCAGAGGAAGGAATAGGGCGTATCGCTGTTGGGGGTGACGATAGATGTGTCCTTGGGGGTAAAGACGCGCGCCTCGTTTTTGATATGGTTGAACGGCGCCTTGTATTGCCCCGAGTTCTTGTCGACGGAATACTCATACATGACCGCGTAATTCATCACGATGGGCAGCCCATAGATGAATCCTTCCTCGGCGAGGGCCTTGGCATCGATGATGCCGGGCCAATCGGCTTTAGCCTGCGCTTGCACCGGGACAGTCTTCGTCGTTGTGACAGTGATTGCAGCCAAGGCAGCAGAACGAAGAAGATCGCGTTTCGTTAACATTTTCACGTCTCCTCATGCAGAATGGGGTTGGTTTTCTGATCTGGGTGCATCGCGCCGGCGTCCATTCAAGTCTACTGAACCACCAGGCCCACCGTTTCCGGCGTCCTCACGACTGGCGGGGGATTCCATTTTCCGGTCAACGCCTCCGACTTCGGAGCGTACAGGCGCATGGTCAGATTGAATGGTGCCTTCGGCGCCGGAAGCCAGTTGGCTTCCTTGTCCTTGCCCGGACTCTCGTTCTGGAAGTAAAGATCGAGCGAACCATCAGCATTGTTTTTGAACGGCATCCAGCTGCTGACGGCGAAGCGGTTCAGGGCGTTACCGACCTGGAATCCTTCCTGATCGTAAAGCGTGATCGACCAGAAAGCATTGACCGGCGGGGCGGCGCCCTTCTCGAACGTAATGGTATACTTGTGTGCTCCATCCAGCGGCTTGCCGGATTCGTCGGCGAGATTGAGCGGATAAATGGCATCCTCGACCACATTCGCACCAAGCCCTTGCTGCGCGAGGATGGCCCGCTTCAGGTAATAGTTGCCATATACGCCCACCGTGTCGGTGTTCATCGACCAGCCATTCGCCACCCGCGTCAGCGTCGGCAGCTTCCAGGCCATCAGCTTCTGCGCGTCCTGCGGCGCGGTCTCCAGCGCTTTCTGCACGGCCGGATCGAGCTTGCCGATGTCGAAGCTCTTGCCGGGCTCGATACCAATTTTCTTCATCTGCGCGATGATCGGCTCATCGGTGACGTGAGGCGCGTGAAGCTTGAGCAACTCTGCTGCGTAGGCGAAATACACACCAGCCGACATGGTATCGACCTGGACCTTTGGCGGTGTCTTCATATCGATGCTGGGGTCCGGCTTGAATTCGACCGGCTTGGGCGTCTTTCCAAATTCGGAAAGAACGGTGACCTTGTAGCCGGCCTGAATCTTGTGGACCGCATCGTAGTCCGGCGGACCGTCCGTCTTGGTGCGGCCGATCAGCCAGACATAGGGCGTTGGCGCATCGATGCGCTGGGTGTCCTTCGGAAGCTTGAACTCCTCGGCGAACCTGTCGCGCAAATCCGGCCTCCAGCCCGCGGGCGTCACCAGAAAAGTCCCTGCCTTGGTGCCCGTCGTTCGCCAGCCCGGCGACGCAAAAACATCGGTCCACATGTCAAGCATCGGCAGCAGATAGTAGCGCCCATCGGTATCCGGAGCCGTGATGACGACGGGCTCCTTGGTCATGTCCAGCCAGGAAACGGAATAGAGCGTATCGAAGTTGGAGCGCACGACACCCTTGAAATTTGCCGGCGGGTATTCGGGCACGTTGACGAAGGTGTTCATCGGACCTCTGAAATCGGTCGTGCCGTTGGTGAATTGCTTCCGGGATACGTCCATCGACATGATGGAGTAGAAGTAAACGTAGGCGTCCACCGCGATCGCGTGCGCCTCCTGCTCGGTGATTGGCGCCGCCGCCTGGGCCAGCGCCGCGGGCGCGGCCGCCGCGCCAAGGCAAAGAGACAAGGTCAGTGTTAGAACTGATCGTAACATGTCGAACACTCCTCTTCAACGAAGTTGATGCGGTCATCGCTTGCAGTTGTGTTTCAGTTCAACTTGAACCATCCACGGAATTTCCGACTCCCGACAATGATCGAAGGCGAAGTCTCCTAGGGTCAATAAATCCGAAGCTCTCGGAAAGATGCTTCTTCCGCGAAGGAGAGACCTGCGGGCATCCTTTGATGCTCGCAGATCAACGAGTATTCGACTAGTCGCTCGCTTTGGCGCGGGCGTGCTGGATGGTCCGCTGCTCGTCGCTTGAGATCTGCGTTGGCCCAAGCTTGAAAGTCAGCTTGTCGATCTTCCCGGTGAATTGGAACGGCAGCTTGTAGCTGTCATCCACTCCCGTGCGGCTATCGACGCCGACGTCGAAGGACTCGTCGATGGCCATCAGGAACGCAATCGAGTGCGGCATCGACTGGCGGGAAACCTCTTTGCCGTCCACCGACAGCACGCCGGTGCCGCCTTTGCCGAAGCCGGGCCCGTCATATTTGAAATCGAACACGATGGAGTGCTTGCCGGGTTTGAGCGCCGAGCCTAACCAGTCGCGCGCGCCCACGCCTGCTTCCCATCGGTATCGTTTCAAATCCAGCATGTTGTAGACAAAGACCGGCTTGCCTTTCAGCAAATAGAGGCCATAGCCGCTGAATCGGCCGCCGAGAGTCGCGATCATTCCTTCAGCGCCACCGTTCGGGATGGTTATATCGGCGGTGATCTTGTAGTCCTTGTTCATGATGCTGGGCGCATTGTCGACAGGGATACCGGGATTCACACCCTTGTAGGTGAATTCAGTTCGCCCGGCGGTTGCGCTCGGCCGCGGCGTGGTCAAACGCGGAAGGATTGAATTGTCCAGCGGCAAGACCTGGTATTTTGCCGCCTCCGTCAGAAACAGTGCCTGCAACTCCTTGAGCTTGTCGGGATTCTTGGCTGCAAGGTCATTGGATTGCGAGAAATCCTCGGCGATGTTGTAAAGCTCCCATTTGTAATTGTTGACGTCAGGCAGCTTTGCCGTTCCCAGAAGCCATGGAGGCGCGGGTGGCGTCGTGCAGGCATACCAGCCTTCGTGGTAGATGCCGCGGTTGGCGAACATCTCGAAATACTGCGTGTCGCGCTTTGACGGCGCGTTGGCGTTGGCCTGGTCAAACGTATAGGCCATGCTCACGCCCTCAATGGGCTTTTGAGTTATGCCGTTGACCGTGGCGGGAGCCTGGATGCCGGTGGCTTCAAGGATCGTCGGCACGATGTCGATCATGTGATGGAATTGGCTGCGGATGCCACCGACGTCCTTGATGTGGCCGGGCCACGACACGACCATGCCTTGCCGGGTGCCGCCGAAGTGCGATGCCACCTGCTTGGTCCACTTGAACGGGGTATCGAAGGGCCAAGACCATGCCACCGACATATGCGGGTAGGTTTTGTCGGAGCCCCAATCCTCGTAATGCAGCATCAGCTCGGCTTCAGGGAGCTTCAGAACGCCGTTATAGGCGGTCATCTGGTTCGGCGTGCCCTCGAGCGTACCTTCGGCGCTGGTGCCGTTATCGCCGCTGATGTAGATGATCAGCGTGTTGTCGAGCTTGCCCATGTCCTCGACCGCCTGGATGACGCGGCCGATCTCGTTGTCGGTATAGGCCGCATAGCCGGCAAACACCTCGGCCTCGCGCGCGTATAATTTCTTTTGGATGAACGAGAGCGAGTCCCACTTCGGCAGGGTATCGGGCCAGGCCGTGAGTTGGGTGTTGGCGGGGATCACCCCGAGCCGCTTCTGGTTGGCAAAAATCTGCTCGCGCAGCTTCTCCCAGCCCATGTCGAACTTGCCCTTGAACTTGTCGATCCATTCCTTCTTCGGCTGATGCGGCGAATGCGTGCCGCCGGGCACGTAATAGACGAAGAACGGCTTCTCGGGGGCCGCCGCGTTCAGTCCGTTCATGTAGTTGATGGCATCATCAGCCATGTCGGTGATGAGGTTGTAGCCGGTCTTGCCGATCCAGGGGAAAACCTGGCTCGTGTTGCGGAAAAGGTAGGGTGTCCACTGGTCGGTCTCGCCGCCCATGAACCCGTAGAAGTATTCAAACCCCATTCCGACCGGCCATTGGTCGAACGGGCCAGCCGCGCTGTACAGATAGGTTGGGGTGTTGTGGTTCTTGCCGAACCACGAGGTGGCAAATCCGTTGTCCCGCAAAATGGTCCCGATAGTCGCGCTGTCGGTGCCAATGACGGAATCATAGCCCGGATAGCCGGTGGACATTTCACCGATCACGCCAAACCCGACCGAGTGGTGGTTGCGGCCGGTGATCAGCGCCGCCCGCGTCGGCGAGCAAAGTGCTGTCGAGTGAAACTGCGTATAGCGCAGACCCGCCTTGGCGATGCGATCCATGTTCGGAGTGGGAATGACGCCGCCGAAAGTGCCGGACACGCCATAACCCTGATCGTCGGTCATGATCAGCAGCACGTTTGGCGCGCCTTTGGGCGGCACGACGGATGGCGGCCAGTAAGGTTTCGAATCCGTCGCATCTTCCTTGATCACGCCGCCGAACTTCGGAGGCTCGGGCGGAAGCTGTTTGCCATCAATTGTCATCGTGGCGCTGGGCGTACCTGGCGTGCCCGTGATTTGCTGGGCCGTTGCCGGCGCAGCAAGAAGACTTGGTAACGCGATGAGCAGGGTCGCAAGACCGGTGGCCAACAGTAGTCTTTGTTTCGGTCGCCAGCTGTTTTGTTGATCGATCATGAGGTTTCTCCTCGCTTGATGCAGCGGAACCCAACGTGAGTCGTGACGAATACCCTTATGAGAACCTTCGATCGCGGATCGAAAGTGAACCAGTCAATGGAGCACGGGGAAGCGCGCGCCTCCCCGCGTCTTCATTCGTTTCAGTAGCAGGGCGGATAGGGATAATAGCCGCAGCCCGGACGGGCGTATGGGTGGTAGTACGCAGCCGCTCCGTATGCTGCAGCGCCAGCGGCGCCGGCATACATGGCGCCGCGAAATGCCGAACGCCGGGCAACGCCGGCGAACGACATCGGCGTGAACGGCCGGCCGATAATATCAATAAAGAGCGCGGCCCCACCATCCGCGCCGGTGATATCTCCCTCAAGGGTCTGGACGTTGAACGTCAGCTTGTCACCCTCGAGCTTCGGATTTTTCAGCACGACGACGGCGTCCTTCACCGAACCGTCCTTGCCGAACACGGACAAGGTTGCGTTCGGCGGGTTCTTGGCGAAGCTGTCGTCGCCCGATCCCCATTCCGCGATCACATCGGCGGTGGGCTGATGGCCCGCGGATCGCACCGGACGATCGGCAAATATGATCGAGCTGGGTGTTACGCCGGTCAAAGTGAGTGTGTCGCCCTGCAACGTCGCGCCGCGGGAGTTGAACACGAACAGCGAGGGCACGATCTCCGGTTTGGCCGGAGCAGATGGCGTGCCGATTGTTTTCACGGAAGACGGTGCCGGAGCAGTTTGAGTCGCCGTTCCCACAGTTTGAGCGAAGGCCGCGCCCGCACCGCCCACCAGCATTGCCGTCACTGCGAGCAGCCCGGCGATCCGAACCAATTTTACAGTTTTCATGTCTGCTTCTCCTGTCAGGAATTCGGGTGAACTTTTCTTGAAAATCGCTTTCGCGGAAGACCACGCTTGTCGGTGATAATGAAAAAGCTTCGCAGCATCGACTATGCAAAAACGGCAGGTAGCAACGATTTGGAAGCATTCTCGCTGTGACGCGCGAGGTCGCGTATTGCTTGCAGGAGAACATGCAACGCCGGCTGCATAAAACGCCGCGTGGCGTCTGCAGAACCGAACAAGGTCGATAAAAGTCGATGTTAAAAGTGGTGTTATAAGGCTGACTGAGTGATGTCGCTTGAAGGGCCTCTTCGGCTGCCTGTGATGCGGGACCCTCTACGAAGGTAACTTTAGCACAAACGGATAATGAGGGCCAGCCATGGTTATTATCCTATGCCTTTACATCGTGGCGTTGTGGGTCATTTTTTCAAGATTCAAACTCATGCGATGGGGCTGGTTGTCCGGGACGGTCTCGGTACTTGTTGGCGTGTTTATCCTCGCGACATTTCTCGCGCTTTTTAATTATCTCACGCCGTCGGGGCGCGTCACGGTGACCGGCCGCGTGGTGGAAGTGACGCCGAATGTGACAGGACAAATTGTCGCAATCCCGGTCAAACCGAATGTGCTGGTGAAGGCCAATGATGTGCTGTTTCAAATCGACCCGGCGCCGTTTCAGTACAAGGTCGCGCAGTTGCGGGCCTCGCTTGCCGCGGCAAAGCAGCAGGTCGAAATCCTGAAATCGAATTACGAACAGGCAACGGCGAATGTAAGCGGGCTCACCACGCAGGTCGCGTTCAACAAACAACGCAACGCGGACATTCAGAAGCTTGCAGCAGAAGGTGCCAACACACAATTCCAGGCGCAGGACAACCAGAATCAATACGAGACGGCACTGGCGCAGCTCAACGCGGCCAAGGCTGCGCAGCAAAGCGCCAAGCTCGCGATGGATTCCGAGATCGGCGGCGTCAACACAACGGTCGCGCAGCTTCAGGCGCAGCTCGATAACGCCAGCTGGGAATTGTCGCAGACAACGATTCGCGCACCGGCGGACGGTTACGTAACGCTCGTGACAGTGACCGTCGGCGATCGTGCGTTGCAGTTGCACTCGGCGATGTCATTCATTGTCGAGAACGAGATCACGCTGGTTGGAATGTTTTCGCAGAATGGCTTTCAGACAATCAAGGAGGGCACGGCGGTCGATATCGTTTTCGACAACGCCCCGGGCCGCATCTATCACGCAAAAATTACTGCAATTGCCAAGGGTGTGGGTCAAGGACAGGTGGCCGTGTCGGGAACGCTCGCGCGTACCAATGCGCTCGGCGGTGCGACGGTGTTTCCGGCGGAGATATCGATACCTGACGGGATGAGCCGTGACTCGCTTCGCCTGGGGATGTCGGGCAGCGCCACCGTGTTTGCCGGCAACGCGGGCGTGATCGGTCTACTCGCATCCATCCTGGTGTGGATCAGTTCCTATACGGCGTATCTTTAACCGTTCGTCGGCTGAGAATTAAGAATTCGGCCGCTTCCATAGCCTGACCAGCGGTCCGTTTTCCCCGCGCACCGGGTCGGTCTTCGGCAGCTTCACTGCCGGAATCGTTTTCAGCGCGTTGGCGTGATTTTCAGGCGTCGGCAGCGTGACGTGCATTTTGGGTCCGGGCGGATAGGCCCCGATCACGCAGAAATCCCGGCTGGCGGACAGGCACTGATGCCCGGTGCCGGTGGGGAGGATGGCGACATCGCCCGCCGCGATCTCGATCTCCTTGCCACGGTCGCCGCCGAACCGCACCCGCGCATGGCCGCGGGCAACGCCGAGTGCCTCGTGAACGGTGGCATGGTAATGCAGATAATCGTAGACGCCGTTGCGCCACATCGCGCCCCAGCCGTTGGCGCCGAACAGTCCCTCGATGGTTTTCTCAGGGTGCTCGTTGTCGACGTCGATGGCACCCTTGTAGACCAGAAGCGGCATCGGGTTGTTCGGGACGATGCCGTCGTCCTCGAACACGAAGCTGAGCGGTTCGACATCGTCGCTGACAACCGACATGGCAATTCTCCCGGGATCGTAGGGTGGGCAAAGACGCTCTTCGCGTCGTGCCCACCAATCGGGATGTTAACACGCGCGATATGGTGGGCTCGCTTCGCTTAGTTAGCCCACCCTACGTTCTTCAACTGATCTCAGCGGCTCCCGTTCCCTGCGGAATCTCGAAAACCAGACAGGTCGTGGTGGCGTGGGCGAGCAGGCGGCCCTTGGAATCGGTAATGCGCGCTTCAGCGGTGGCGGCGCGGCGGCCGACATTCAGCGTGCGGCCTTCGGTGCGGACCACACCAGAGTCCTTGGTCATGCCCTTGATAAACGAGACCTTGAATTCGAGCGTGGTGTAGCCGGTCCCCGCCGGCAGCATGCTGTGGACCGCCAGTCCCATCGCCGAATCCAGTAATGTCGCGGCATAGCCGCCGTGCACCGAGCCGATCGGATTGTAATGCCGGAAGCCGGGAACGCTGTGCATCACGACGACGCCAGGCTCGACGGTGGAATCAAAGGGTTCGATGGTCTGCATGATCGGCGGCGCCGGCAACTTGCTGTCGAAGATGGCGCGGACGAAATCGATGCCCGGCATCGCGGCCATGACTTCCGTCGGCGTCACGCCGTATTCGATTTTCGGGGTAGGTCGGTCGTCCATGGGGTGTGTCCTGCGGGGCCGATTTATGATGATGGTCATCATATTATGAATTTGGCTGGACGCTAGTGCGGCAAAAGCGCTTTATCGTCATGGCCGGGCTTGTCCCGGCCATCCACGTCTGAATTCAACTGCGATGGCGTAAAGACGTGGATGCCCGGGACAAGCCCGGGCATGACGAGTTTTGCATCGTCATTGCGACCCGTTGGCTCCTCGCAATGACGGAAGGGCCGCCTTACTTACCCGTTCTTGTTCGCCCGCATCAGATCGGCAAAGCGCTTGAACAGATAATGCGAGTCGCGCGGGCCGGGGGAGGCTTCGGGGTGATACTGCACCGAGAATACCGGTTTGCCGTCGAGCGAGATGCCGCAATTGGAGCCGTCGAACAGCGAGACGTGGGTCTGGGTCGCGCCTTCAGGCAAGGTCGTCTGATCCACCGCAAAACCGTGGTTCATCGAGGTGATCTCCACCTTGCCGGTGGTCTCGTCCTTGACCGGATGATTGGCGCCGTGATGGCCCTGATGCATCTTCCTGGTTTTGGCGCCGACGGCCAGGCCCAGCATCTGATGGCCGAGACAAATACCAAACGTCGGCGTGCCCGATGAGATCACCTTCTGGATCACCGGCACCGCGTACTTGCCGGTCTCGGCGGGATCGCCGGGGCCGTTGGAGAGAAACACGCCGTCGGGCTTCAGCGCCAGGATGTCTTCGGCCGATGTGGTCGCCGGCACCACCGTGATCTTGCAGCCAACGCCCGCAAGCAGCCGCAGGATGTTGCGCTTGATGCCGTAATCGATGGCGACGACGTTGAACTCGGGCTCGGCCTGGCGGCCAAAGCCTTTCTCCCACGCCCACGGCGTTTCGTCCCAGGTGAAGCGCTGGCCGGAGGTCACCATCGGCACCAGGTCCATGCCCTCGAGGCCGGACCATTCGCGGGCTTCTTCCTTCAGCCCATGCAGGTCGAACTGGCCGTCCTGCGCGTGCGCGATCACGGCGTTCGGCATGCCCTTGCTGCGGATCAGCGCGGTCAGCGCGCGGGTGTCGATACCGGAGAGGCCAATGATGCCGCGGGCCTTCAGCCAGGAATCGAGATGGCGTGAGGCGCGGTAGTTCGATGGATCGGTGATGGGCGCGCGCAGGATCACGCCGCGCGCGCCCGGCGTCGCCGCCATGTTCACCGTCTCGATGTCTTCGTCGTTGGTGCCGACATTGCCGATGTGCGGAAAGGTGAAGGTGATGAGCTGCCCGGCATAGGAGGGATCGGTGAGAATCTCCTCATACCCGGTCATCGCGGTATTGAAGCAGACTTCGCCGACCGCCTGGCCTTCCGCGCCGAGGCCGAAGCCTTCCAGCACGGTGCCATCGGCAAGCACGAGGAGCGCGGTCGGCTTGTGGTCCGGCCAGGCTGAGGCGTTTTCGACTGTTGTCATGAGCGCATTACATAGACGTCGCGTTCGCGGGCGTCAAAGCCGGAAAGGGCGGATTCACATGCGGTTTCCCGCATATGCATATTTGACAGAGGGCGCGGGTGTCTTAATCTGCCATTCACCACTTGAGGTCGATTTACCCGAAAACTGCCCAATCCGGAGCCGAGCATGGACGATATGATGCCGATTCTGCTCGTTCCCGGCCTGGTGTCATCGCCCCGGATCTTTGCGCCGGTTATCCCGGCCTTGTGGCGATTCGGTCCGGTGACGGTCGCCAACCACATCCGCGACAACAATATGGGCGCTATCGCGCGGCGGATACTGGCCGAGGCGCCGCCGCGTTTCGCGCTGGCCGGGCATTCCATGGGTGGTTACATCGCCTTCGAAATCATGCGGCAGGCGCCGCAGCGGGTGGCGAAGCTGGCGCTGATCAACACCCAGGCGCGTCCCGATACGCCGGAAGCCACCACGCGGCGCCGTGGCCAGATCGCGCGCGCGCAAGGAGGCGAATATCGCGCGGTGCTGGACGATCTCTTCCTGGGCTTCGTGCATCCCTCGCGGCGCGGGGATGATGTACTGCGCAAGCTGGTGCACGACATGGGCGACGATGTCGGCGCCGAGGCCTTCGTCCGCCAGCAAGGCGCGGTCATGAGCCGGCCGGACTCGCGGCCGACGCTGCCATGGATCAAGTGCCCGACCCTGGTGCTGTCAGGCGACGAGGACAACACCATCCCGAACTCGCTGTCGGTGGAGATGGCCGGCGGAATTCCCGGCGCGAAACTGGTGATCCTGCCGAATTGTGGCCACCTCCCGCAGCTGGAACAGCCGCAGGCGACTGCCGACGCGCTGGTCGAATGGATGCGGATGATCTGAGTTGTTTCATGGGCGCGAACCGCCTAGATCAGGGCTTTCCGGGAAAGCGGCCTGCCGCTTGCGAGAGGATAGGACGATGCTGCGCGACGACATCAACAACGCGGTCAAGGACGCGATGCGGGCCAGGGACGAGCGCAAGCTTTCCACGCTGCGCATGGTCAATTCGACCATCAAGAACGCCGACATCGCCGCGCGCGGGGAAGGCAAGCCGCCCCTGACCGACGCGGATCTGCTCGGCGTGTTCCAGAAGATGATCAAACAGCGCCAGGAATCCGTCGAGCTGTACGACAAGGGCGGCCGCGCCGAATTGGCCGATCAGGAGCGCGAGGAGATCGCGATCATTTCCGCCTATCTGCCGAAGCAGATGTCGGAAGACGACGTCAAGGCGGCCATCGCGGCCGTGATCGCCGAAACCAATGCCGCCGGGATGAAAGACATGGGCAAGGTGATCGCGGCGCTGAAGGCGAAATACGCCGGACAAATGGATTTCGGTAAAGCCAGCGGCATGGTGAAGGCGGCATTGGCGGGGTGAGTTTTCTTACCACTCCCCGCAATGCGGGGAGAGGTCGAAGCCGAAGGCTTCGGGTGAGGGGCTGGGCACTGTCGTTCCGCGATCCGCGTGACCTGAGAGTCCGACGATTGGGGCTGGCGCAGTGCCTTGCCCCTCACCCGGATTTCTCGCAGAGTTTATCATCGGGCGGCGCTTTGCGCCGACCCGGTGGCTCAAAATCCGACCTCTCCCCGCAATGCGGGGCGAGGTGAAGGGAGCGCCGTCGCCATGCTCACCGAAGTCTCCAATTATGACGACCTCTACCGCGACTTCCGCTGGGACATTCCGGCGCGGTTCAACATCGCGACCGCGTGCTGCGACCGCCATGCCGACGGCAGCGGACGTCTCGCGCTGATCTATGTCGACGAGGACGGCGGCGCGACGCGGCATTCGTTCGACGACGTCAGCGACTTCTCCCGCCGCTTCGCCAATGTGCTGACAGCCGATGGCCTTGCGCGCGGCGACCGCGTCGCGGTGTTTCTGTCGCAGTCGCTGGAACTCCCCATCGCGCATATGGCGGCGTTCCGCGCCGGCCTGGTGTCGATACCGCTGTTCGCCTTGTTCGGCGAGGATGCGCTGGAATTCCGGCTGTCGAACTCCGGCGCCAAGGCGATCGTCACCGACGAGACCGGGTGGGAGAAGCTATCCAGGATCCGCGACCGGCTGCCCTACCTGCAAGACATCTACGTCACCAGCGATGCCGTCCACGCGGGCGCCAAACCGTTTTGGTCATCGATCGAAACCGCGTCCGAGGAATTTATCACCCTCGATACCTCCGCCGACGATCCGGCGCTGATCATTTACACCTCGGGCACCACGGGAAATCCGAAGGGCGCGCTGCACGCCCACCGCGTGGTGCTCGGCCATCTGCCGAATGTCGAGATGTGTCATGACTTTCTGCCCAAGCCCGGCGATCTGATGTGGACGCCGGCCGACTGGGCGTGGATCGGCGGGCTCATCAACGCGCTGTTCGCCGCGTGGTATCATGCCGTGCCGATCGTCGGCCATCGCGCCCGGAAATTCGAGCCGCAGGCGGCGATGCAGATGATGGCCGATCACGCCGTGCGCAACGTCTTCCTGCCGCCGACGGCGCTGAAGCTGATGCGGCAGGCCGACGTCAAGCATCCCGGCGTCCGTTTGCGCAGCATCTTCACCGGCGGCGAATCGCTCGGCGGCGAATTGCTCGGCTGGGTGCGCGCGACCTTCGGCATCGACGCCCATGAAGTGTTCGGCCAGACCGAATGCAATCTCGTGATCGGCAGCAACTCAAAACTGTTTCCGATCCGGCCCGGCTCCATGGGCAAGGCCACCCCCGGATTCGACGTGCGCATCGTCAACGACAAGGCGGAGGAATTGCCGCGGGGAAGCCGCGGCATCATTGGCGTGCGCCAACCCAACCCGTGCACCATGCTCGAATATTGGCGCAACCCGGAAGCCACGGCGAAAAAATACGTCGGGGATTTCCTGCTGACCGGCGATCTCGGCATCCAGGATGAGGATGGCTATTTCTGGTATGTCAGCCGCGAGGATGACGTGATCACCACAGCCGGTTACCGCGTCGGGCCGTCGGAAATCGAGCACACGCTGATGAAACATCCGGCGGTGGCGATGTCGGCGGTGGTCGGCATTCCCGATCCGATCCGCACCGAATCGATCAAGGCGTGGATCGTGTTGCGTCCCGGCTTTACGCCCGGCGATGCGCTGGCGCGCGAGATCCAGGATTTTGTAAAAGTGCAGCTCGCGGCGCATGAGTATCCGCGGTTTGTGCAGTTCGTGGAGACATTGCCGATGACCGCGACCGGCAAGGTGCTGCGGCGGGAGCTAAGGACGCTGGGGTAGGTTCTGTCGTCATTGCCGGGCTTGACCCGGCAATCCATCTTCTTCGTGAAGATGATGGATACGCGGGTCAAGCCCGCGTATGACGAATGAATACGTTGAGCCGTCACCGACAATTTGACCCAGATCAATACGCCGAGAGCCGCGCTCTGCACCAATCTCCAAAATCAATTGGGAGGGTGCGCCGATGACGTCCGTGTCTGGCAAGATCGATCCGGTGGTGCGCCGCATCACTTCAACTGACATCGCCGAGGCGCTGGGGGAGGGCTTGCGCGATTTCCAGGCCGCGCCGCTTTACGGGCTGGCCTTCGGCGCGCTCTATGCCGGAGGCGGCATCGTGATCCTGCTCAGCCTGACGGCGTTCGGCATGATCTATCTGGCCTATCCGCTCGCGGCCGGCTTTGCGCTGATCGGTCCGTTTGTCGCCACCGGCCTCTATGAAGTGAGCCGCCGGCGCGAGGCCGGGCAACCGCTTTCGATGCGCGGCATCTGGTCCACCGTGAAGTCGCGCAGCGAAATCGGCTGGATGGCCTTTGTCCCTCTGTTCGTGTTCGTGATCTGGATGTACCAGGTGCGGCTGTTGATCGCGTTGCTGATCGGGCTCAATGCCTCGTTTTCAAGCCTGCGCGAATTCATCACGGTGGTGCTGACCACCAATGAGGGCATGCTGTTTCTCGCCATCGGCAATGTGGTCGGCGCGGCGCTGTCGCTGATCCTGTTTTCGCTGACGGTGGTGTCGTTTCCGCTGTTGCTTGATCGCGACGTCGATTGCGTCACCGCGATGATTACCAGCGTGCGCGCGGTGGTGACGAACCCGGTGCCGATGATCGGATGGGCCGCCGTCATTGTCGTGTTGCTGATCGTCTCGGCGCTGCCGTACTTCCTCGGACTTCTGGTGACGCTGCCGGTACTTGGCCACGCCACCTGGCACCTGTATCGGCGCATCGTCGCGCCGGTGCCGGGTTAGTCTAGGGATACCGCACCAAATGACGCCGTCGTCCCCGCTTCCGAGGTTGTGAATATATCCCGGACCTCATCCTGAGGAGCGCGCCTTTGCGCGCGTCTCGAAGGATGGCCGCGAGTCCGCGCCTTGCATCCATCCTTCGAGACGCTTGCTTCGCAAGCTCCTCAGGATGAGGTCGGAGATATATTTCACAACCGCGTTCGCGAGGACGACGTAAACGGCTACGGCGTGCCGATCCCCATCTTCTTCAGCGCCGCCAGCATCCGTTGCGGCGGCTCCATTTTGATCACCAGCGCTTCACCGGTCTCCAGCAGGCTCTTGAGGCTGGAGAGGATGGCGGGCCAGCCCTGCCGGCCGCCCGAAAGGATGTCGTCGTCGATCGGCCGGTCGTGCGCCTGGGTCAGCGTAAGGCGGACCGCATCGCCGGCCCGCTCGATCTCATAGGTCACAAGCGTGACGCCGAGCTTCTCCACCAGCGCCGGCCAGTTGACATTCCAGGTGATGGTAAGCTTGTTCGGCGGATCGCATTCGATCACCTCGCCGCTGATATGGACCGAACCATCCGGCGCGCGGGCGACGAACGCGCCGCCGACTTTCATCTCGGCCTCTATCGCAAAACCGGAGAAATACTTCCGGCTGAACTCGGCGGTCGTCAGCGCCTGCCACACCTTCTCGGGCGTGGAGGCGATGTAGATGGTATAGACGATGGCCGGCTTGAAGTTGTCGATGTTCATTCGAACCCCTCGATGCCGAGTGCGGAAGGAGGAATCGCCAGCGCGGTGCCGGATTCGAGCATGCTCTTGAGGCTGGACAGGATCGCCGGCCATCCCCTGGAAATGCCGTCGAGCAGCTTGCTGCCATCCTCGAAGTCCTCATGC
>Ga0137407_10000568_pt1 | contig 24589 bp, 19 predicted proteins | sample CZOMad2_2_16fung_FD_108410 | JGI IMG/M metagenome (GOLD analysis project Ga0137407, IMG submission 108410) | Vadose zone soil fungal communities from Angelo Coast Range Reserve, California, USA - CZOMad2_2_16fungal (Illumina Assembly) | ecosystem: Environmental > Terrestrial > Soil > Vadose... | reverse complement strand
CCGGATTGCTGAAACGCGGCGGCGATGTTTTCGTCGGCCGCTTTTGTGAGGTAACCAGCGACTACGTCGCCTGGAAAGTCCACGTCACGCAGGATCTGCTCAAGGTCGGCTAGATCGCTCGTAAAAAAATAAAGCCGGAAGAAATCGTGTTCGTCATTGGCCAGCAAGACGCTCCGAGCCGTTGCAGCGGTGAGAATCTGTGGTCCCACCATTTCCTGGCGGAAATAGTTCGTGAAAAAGCCCCCGATCGATTGAGCTTTCACGAGCGCCATCTTCTCGTGGATTCTCTCAAGGGTCTCTGCCTCGAACTTCATCAGTTTGCCACGTAGTCTCCCCGATTTTTTTTGAACCGTTCTCCGTGCATGGCATTTTCCACCAGCCTGACTCGGACCGGAACTTGAAACTCTTGGAGGCGCTGGCGGCAAAACTGCCTGAGCTCGCGATGGAACTGCCGCGCATCGCGCGACTCCCGAAGCCGAATCGCGGCGCACACGATCTGGCCCATGATGGCATTTTTCTCGCCATAGACCGACACCTCTGCTACTTCTGGCATTTCCTGCACGATGCTTTCGACTTGCGCGGGGTAAACTTTCTGGCCGCCGACGTTGATGATATCAGACTGACGCCCGAGGATTCGGAAATAGTCGCCGTCCACTTCGACCTTGTCACCGGTATTAAACCAGCCGTCGTTGGTGAACGGGCTTGGCGCGTTGAGATAGCCGAGCATCGCCGACTCCGCCTTGATTTGGAGGATCTCGTCCACGACGCGGGTCTGAAATCCTTCGCCTCCCAGCTTGACCCAGAGCGAATCAGACGAGCGTGATTTCGAACGCAAGATGCCGACTTCCGACAGCCCGTAAGTCTGTTGAAGCTGGATGTGAGGCAGCACCTGATGGAAACGGCGCAGCGTACTCTCCGGCATCGGCTCCGTCCCGTAGGTGACAATTTTCAACGAAGACAAATCGTAACGGCGATACGCTTCGCTCAGGAGGATAAGGTTGATGAACGTCGGCGAAGTGGGCAGTAATTCCACCTTGTGCCGTTCGACTGCGCGCAACACGGTGTCGGGATCACGATCCTGCACAGTCACGATGCATCCCGCGTTGGAGAGCTGATAGAGCATCGTATTGAAGCCGCCGATGTGGTCGTAAAGCAGGAACGTGATGGCGCGTCGCGCATGCCGGCGGACCTTGAACTTGCCGAGCATGCCAACGATGTCGTGGACGGCGGCCTTGCTCTGCCCCGTCGAGCCGGAGGAAAACAAAATCAGCCCGGGATGCCCGCGCTCGCGTAGCCGTTGCAGGATTTCGTGCGTTGGCGGTCGCTCGAAACGTGTGAGTCGCGCCTCATCGCGCGCATCGAGTTCGAGCAACGCCTCCACTCCGGCAATCGCCATGAACTCGGCCTTCTTCGCAGCGACAGAAGACGTCAACGGAACCGCGATGCAGGCGCTTTCAATTAGCGCCAACATGAGCGCGATCGCATTTGGCGAAAAATCCGCCTCAACGGCTGTGACCGTTCCGGTCGCGATCCGATTTTCCCCCAGATAGCTGCGCCAATGATTCGTCCAGTCCAAAAGTTTGCCGTATGCGAAACTCTGGTCGTGCCATATGACCGCTTCCGACTCCGCATTTTGACGGAACACGTCGAATAGAAAATCAATAAACATCAAACGCCTCCCAGGAAAATGACCTGGCCGGTCACAAAGTCGCTTGCGGGTTGCACAAAAAAGTCGATGACTTGGATCACGTCCCGCGGCTCACCATAGCGCTTGATTGCCTGGCGCTCGATCAGTGCGTCGAGTTTCTCGGGTGACACGCCACCGATTAGATCGGTCCTGATCGGCCCGGGGCCGATCGCGTTTACGGTGACGCCGAAGTCCGCAAACTCGCGCGCCAGAATTTGAGTGAGGGAAATCACAGCGGCTTTGGAGGCGGCGTAGACCGCTTCGCCCTCCAGTTTCAGCGGGACGGCCACGGTGGCGAAATTGACGATGCGCCCATAGCGGCGGAGCTGCATCAGGCGCGCCGCTTCGCGGCAGAAGAGAAACGTGCCCGTGAAATTCGTGTCCATGATCTTGTTCACAGCAGCGATGGGAGTTAGAAGCGAATGGTTCATCGAGGCGACGCCGGCGTTATTGATAAGCACATCCAACCGGCCTTCGTGCTTTCTGATCTGCGAGAACATTCTCTTGACCGCCGGCTCGTCGCTAACGTCGAGGCAGTAGTGCCGATAGTTGGGGAGTTCCCCTTCAAACGGGGACCGGCTGCACCCGACGACGTGGCAGCCAACACCAGCGTAATGCTCGACCAGGGCGCGACCGATACCCTTTCGCGTCCCCGTGATCAAGACGACCTTATTCTCAGGCATTACGAGCGTCTATTATGAGGATGCCGATGTAATCAGCGAGCGACTGGATTGAGCGGAACGGACTCGCTTTCATCGAAAGCGCCCGCTCGTCGGCCAACGTCAGTGCGACGCCAAACGCGTCCTCCACTTCCCGTTCGATCGTAACAATCAGGCTCACAAGGTGCATCGAATCGAGAACCGATTGCGAGCCCAGGAGTCGCGTTTCCGGCGCCTTGATCAGCTGCCGATCAGGTGGCAATTCCCCATTGATCCAATCGACGGCGCGGTAGATCGCGGCAAGGATGTTTTCTGGGTCGTTCATGTCTTAATCAGCGGGTAATCGCCCTCGGGGATAAGCTCTAGCCAGTGTAGGCCGGGTCGGTTTCAGGCTTAAGCAGGAAGTTGGCACCAGCCGGTGGAATACGGCTGGTAGCAGGTCATTCTGGTTCTTATAGCACCTTAGCCTGCGCGTTGGCTAGCGCTTTTGGAGCATGGTTTCTTTGCCCGAATTCACACGTCGTGCGCCAACTCGAAAATGTTATTTACAAGGTTTTTCTGTTTTCTGTAGTGGCAGCCGTGTCGGCTGCGAACTCTCGCTCAGTGTGCAGGCGGCACGCCTGCCGCTACAGTGGTTAGCGATCAACCGAGTGTATCACGAAATGACTGTTTCGCACGCCTCGGTCCGTCATTTTGAAGCAGGTGTCAGCAAGAAGCTCGACGGCGGCGCCGGCGCGCATCCCAAAGCAGCGTGGCCACTCCCGCTGGACCCGTGCGTAGCGCCCCCCATCACAAGGATCACACCTATGTTGTTTATCGCGTGTGCTTCGACAAACACTACCCCGGGAGTTACAGAGGCTGCGCTGTTCAGATCTCTCATGCCTGCTTGTTTTGTCCATATAAAGGCGCGATCTCCCGACGAGCTTGTCGAACTTCCAACCACAGCACGCATGTCGTTGATACCAAGCGCTCGGCTGGAGTTCCCACCGGGGAGGACCCCGAGATCCTGCATTCCAGTTGCTTCATTCCACAAAAAAGCGCGCATGCCCCGGGGGCCTTTCGAGTACCCAACAACATCTCCATTGTTGTTGATTGCGCTGGCCTCGCTCGATGTATCTCCTGGCAGCGTCCCAAGATCGCGCACATTGCCGGTTTTCGTCAACAGGACCGCACGATCACCGGATGCGCTTGCAGATGTGCCGGCAACCTCATCCAAGTCGTTGATGTCACACGCGCTGCTGTAATTGCCGCCGGGTAGAACGCCGAGATTGCGCACGCCCGCCCTTCCCGTCCACAGGAAAGCTCTCCTGCCATTCGGGCCCGACGAGTATCCAGCCACATGGCCGTACTTATTGATGCCGAACGCCTGCCCACAATTGTCGCCAGGCAGCAGCGGAATCTGCCGAAGGCCGCCCGTCGGTGTCCAGACAAATGGAACGATCGACTTAGCGGTATTCGCAGCTCCGGCGACTTCTCCCGCGTCGTTGATACCCAAAGCAGAACTATATTCGCCGCCGCCAAGGTTATCCAAATTCGTCGACTGTAAGCTTCCGTGATTCCAGATGGTAGCTCGAGTCTTTCCTGAGAGAGAATCACCTGCTCTCCCCGAAACATCGCCCAAGTTATTGAGCTGGCAGGGAACCCCCGGGCCAGAAAGTTCCGAGACTGTGTACGCGGTCGTCTCCCCAAATGTCTCCCGCAGAGTAACCACTCCGGCCGTCACCGCTAGAATAACAGTGATTATGCTAGTCATATTGATTTTGTTTCTCGTAGAAACCATCTCATAAGCGCTGTAGCCACGCCCCTGTGGGGCGTCATGACCAACGCCGGCACACATGCCCGCGAAACGGCGCACAGCGCCGTGGCTACAGCGCGTAACATTTACCATATGGCTTCTAAACTGTCGCAAAACAGGCCTCATAATGCGTAGCATTTCTAATGTAGTTGAAGTCGATGTTGGCGTAGCGCCGGCACGGTGAGGCTAGGCGCGTACGAAAAAAAGCCAACAACGTGATCGTGAGTTTCATCTCGCAGTAATAGTGATTGTTGTGGTGGTACAAGAGCCGACATATCCCGCAGGAAGACTTTGCGACGTGATCTGATGGCCACCGGGGCCGATGGTGGTGACCGTGGTTGTGAATCCGGCGTTGTTCCAAATTGACTGGGCCTGATTTAATCGGACCCCGATAAAATTAGGAACAGTGCATTGAGAAAACGGCGTCGGTGTAGGAGTGGGTGTTGGAGTAGGACTTCCAGCTGGCGTCGGAGTCGGTGTTGCAGTAGCTGTTGGAGCCGGCGTAGGCGTAGGCGTGCTGGTGGCCGTGGGAGTTGGTGCCGGCGTTGGAGTGTTAGTCGGCGTTGCGGTCGCAGTTGGCGTCACGGTAGCAGTTGGGGCCGGCGTAGCTGTAGGAGTGCTGGTACCCGTGGGCGTTGGGGTCGATGTCGGTGTGGGGGCGGGCGTAGGCGAGGAATTTGAAAAGGTGGTCGCACTCGCAATGTTGGAATATGCTGAATTACCGCCGGCATTGTGTGCGCGCACCCGATAGTAATAAAGGGTATTAGCGGCCAGACCGGTGTTTGAATATACCGTAACGTTTGCGCCTACCGTAGCAATCTGCGTAAAGCTGTGCCCAGTGGTTCCCCGACCTATATAGAACGAATCCTCATTATTGGAGTTATCCTGCCAGGCCAGGTTGATCTGGCCACTTGACACAGCAGTAGCTGTAAGATTTGAAGGCGCTGCAGGCGTCGCGATTGGCGTCGGCGTCGCTGTGGCAGTGGCGGCTGGGGTAGGACTCGAGGTAGGCGTCGCAGTCGGCGTTGAGGTCGCTGTGGCAGTAGGTGTCGCTGTTGGTGTCGGTGTCGGTGTTGCAGTGGCGGTAGGAGTTGGGGTCGACGTAGGAGTTGCGGTCGCAGTCGGTGTTGGGGTTGGCGTGGGATTTGCCCCGGCTTTGTAAGCCTCGATCTCAGTAACTCGGCTATAGGCTGCTAGGGAGTTATTTATCAGTACTCTTATTTTAGCGGTAGTAATGTTGGCAAACGTAAATTGTCTCCACACGTGGTTATTTCCAGTTACGTTGCCGCCAGGAATATCCGTCCAAGTGGAACCTGTCCAATACTGTACTTCAAAATCTGTTACCCCGGATAAGGTAAATGTCATGTCAAGCGTGGGCGGGCTAGGATTTTGATTATTATCTTGAAGAGTGAAGAAATCTATTTCGTTAATTGGATAACTAGCGTTGAAATCTATTTCTACCCAGTCCGGCCAAACATTCGGTGTTCCATCATTCCAGCCACCGCCGGCTCCCCAGTTCAGTCCTTTGCGATCGCCGTCATTGACCGCGGTGACAGGGTAGTTGCCACTGTAAGTGGATGAGGCAGTTGCCACCCCACCGTTAGCAGCGAGCGCCACGTTAACCCCGGGTGACGGCGAAGGAGTAGGCGTCGGAGTTGGTGTCGGGGCAGGTGTCTGAGTTGATGTTGGGGTAGGGCTCGGGGTTCCAGTCGGGGTCGGGCTTGGAGTCGGGGTCGGTGCGGTGCCAGTAATTTGGATCATATTTGCTACTGAAGGAACGCCGTTCGAATTCAGAATAAACAGCATGTAGTAGCCCGGTGGAGCGTTGTTAGGGTTTGAAGGCGCCGTCACGTCCAGGCCACCCGTAGCTTGCGAGAACAGAGGCCGGCTGATGCGCTGGCCCATGTTAAAGCCATGTGTCACCGAAGAAAGCGCGATCAGCGTGACCTTTGAAATGCTCGCGGCGTCTGGTGTGCCCACGAAAAACGACTGCCCGTACGCAACGCTCGTGGGCGCTGACGTGATAGCCGGCCGCGAGCCGTGGAACAGATAAGGAGGCGAATATATTTCTGCTGAGCTTAACCCATAAGTGCCGCCTGCCGACAAAACACGCCCGTCGGGCAGCAACAGCGCGATGGAGTGGTAGGTTCGAATCTTAGTCAGGCTCGCCATCGTTGTCCACCCCCCGGTTGCCGGATCCCACAGCTCGCATGCGTATGCTGGATCGCTCGGTTGAGTGTTCGGATCCTCTGTCCCCCTGCTTCCGCCGGTCACCAGGACCTTGCCGTCTGCGAGTAAAGTAGCATTGTAAAGTTTGCGCCCTCCCGTCACCATCGATCCAGTGTAGGTCCACGTGGGAGGCGAACTGTTCAGGTCGATTATCTCTGCGGCCGCGGTTGGGTAAGTAGTACAATTTCCATCGTAAAATCCGCATGGGCTTCCACCGATGAGCAGTACTTTGCCATCGTCGTACATCACTGATGATCCCCAATTACGATCGCCGTAGTTGCTGTTCGCCACCGGACTCCAAGCACCAGTGCCAGTAACATCAAGGTAGCGGGTCGTCTGGCCAGGCCCAGCACAGAACACCTTGCCATTAGGCGCAACAAACATGAATGGATAGAAAGGCAGCGCCAGGTCCGCAGTGGTCAGGTTGCGCCAGGATGCCGTTGCACTCTGCCATACCTGAGGCTCGACATTGACACCCACCGTCGTATTGATCCAGCCACTGATCACGAGCACGTCTCCGTTCGGCAGCGTGGTACTCGTCGGGTACCATCGACCGTTGTTCATATCAGGCAGCTGCGTCCACGTATCGTTCAACGGGTCATACGTATAGGCATTGGGCAGCCCCACAAAGTTGTCTATGTGTCCACCGGCTACGAATAGCTGTCCATTGGCCAGAAAGGCATGGCCCGAACAGAAAACGTTTGCTCCTGCATGCGTAGCCGGAGTATTCGTGCTTGTCGATGGATCCCAGAGTGTGGGGTTATCGCCCAGGTCGAACAGGGGCCAATATAGCACCTTGCCCGTCGGGAGCAGATGAGCATGGACTGCCATGTACGGCCAGTCCATCACCGATGAAAACTGCCCGACGGTACCAGGGTCCTGGGCGCTCGCAGATGAGACTGCAATAAAGTGCGCTACTGCAAAGCAAGGCAGTGCGAGTAATCGAACTCTTAGCCGCTCGGAAGAGCGTGAACAAGACTTCACCGGACGATCAAGAGGAAGTGACTTCCAGCCGATCATAGGTAGAATCTATTAATCGCGTACCGTCGCAAAACGGGCGTTAAGCATAGTGCCCCCACTATTAAGCACACGGGATGCCAAGATAATCGAGTTGATGTAAGTGATTGGTGATTAGTAGATTGCGATTGTGTTGAAATTTGGACGAAATGATAATGTAAAGAGTTCCGACACCTGGATGCTATACAAACATCTAAATTCCTGATTATCAGTGAAATACAGGGGCAATCTTCCAATGTTAGCGATTCCGACGTTCTGAGGCATGAAAGTCAATGATGGAGGCTTTCTTGTTTCGAACTCCGCCCAGGCACTCTGGGTGCGGTTGATCGCTGGTCCGTTCAAAGCACATTCTAATCGGGCGTTTCGGTGCATTGCCTTGGCCAACCCGGTCGATGCTGCTATGAAAATACGTGTTAAACTGGTCTGCGGAAGAACCGTCGAAAGACGAGACTGACAATGTCAATTCTTTTTTTAACATCCCTGTCCAAAAGTGTTTTCAAGGATCAATTGCAATGCTTTTCGATCGTATTTGCCGTTCGCGTTTAGCGGGAACCGGCATAGAAGGAGGACATTCCGAGGCAGCATGTACGTGGGCAGCTTTTCTTTGAGCTGGTTCACTAAGGCCTTAGTATCGAAACTGTCGGTCTCTAAGAAAACTTCGATTCCATCGGCCCCGCTTTCGGTTGTGGGCCACCCTAAGGCAACGACTCCTTCTAATCCGGATACCTGCCTTACAACGGCCTCCACCTCACCTAGCTCGACTCTGTGGCCAAGCACTTTGATCTGATTGTCAAGCCGTCCTAAATAGACGAGCGGTTTATTCACCGCAGGCCGACGGACGCGATCTCCCGTTCTATAATAGGTGCCATTCTTGCCGGCAACGGGAACAAATGCCTGTCGAGTCTTTTCCTCGTCCTGCCAGTAACCCAGGCTTAGCTGCGGACCAGTCATGAGCAGTTCACCGTCCCTCCCGTGTTCCACTTCGCGCAACTGCTCATCGACGATCAACGCCCGCATGCCGTCGAATGGTTGGCCGATCGGCACGATTCCTTGCGTGCATTCGTCGGGTGACTTTGTATTGTCCCAGCGGTAGGCGGTGCAGGCAATGGTTAGCTCCGTGGGGCCGTAAATATTCTCAATCACCGAATTCGGTCCTGCGAGCGCCCAGTGACGTACGATCTCCACAGGCAGCGCCTCGCCGCAAAACAAGCTCAATCGCAACCGCGGATACATGCCCGGTTTGAGAACTCCGAATCGGCGCATGAACGCTGCCGTGGATGGGACGGAAAACCAGACCGTCAATCGCGCGTCATTTATAAATGCGCCCGGCTTGATCAATTGCTTCTGAGTGAGGCAACACAGGCACGCCCCAGTTTCCCAAGCCACGAACATGTCGTGTGCTGACAAATCGAATGTAAGGTCGAATGTTTGCGAGACGCGATCGTCGCTCGTGAAGCCGTAGCGCTTCGTGACGCAGTCGAGGTAATGAAGCACGTTGACGTGGGACACCATTACACCTTTCGGTTGCCCGGTGCTCCCCGAAGTGAAGAGCAGGTAAGCAATCGAATCTGCGGCGACATCGACTGGACACCATTGCTCGGCGTCAGCCAGCTCATTCGCTCCTATGATCCGATGCGCAGGAAACTTGGCTGCTAATTCAGTCACGTCGGCGCGGTCTGGACAGACGATTACCAGTGGAATGGCGATGCTGGATAATAATACCTCCAACTGCGCTTCGGACCCGGCATCGACGATCATCGACCGGCACATCGACCTCTCTAGCATCAGCCGTGTTCGCTCTACTGGGAACATCCGGTTCAGGGGTACGTATCCATGACCGGCCATCAAAACTCCCAGTACAGCAGCGTACGCCGTCTGAGAACGGTAAGCGAACACTGCCGTCAGCGGAATTGCGCCGGGCACAGGGCCGGTCTGAAGAGTGGCTGCAAGACGCTTAGCAAGGTAAGCTAGTTGCTGATAAGTCACCGCACGGCCAGCGACGTCGATCGCTTTGCGCGTGGGAAACCGCTCACAAGACCGGAGAAATCCAGTCCACAGCAAGCGGGGCGAGTCTATGGTCTCACTCATTTGGTCCGTGTCCGACCGGTGGCCTAACTTAGCAGTAACTGACAAGGCAACATTTGCTGCGCTTGAGATACCTATGCTTTCCAAACTTCGCCGGATCCCAGGCGTGTCCCAGCCATTGCGTTTCGCGTATCCACGATGCACTGCGCCCAATCAGCAAGCTCCTGATAGTTCACGCAGGAGTGGTTTGTTGCGACAAGCACAAGATCGAAGCTCTCAATAGTCGCGCGATCCCACTTCACGGATTTCTTGCCGGCCCAATGCGAATGCTCACGGGTTGACTTAATCATTGGCACGTAGGGATCGTAGTACTCCAGTTCGGCGCCGCGGTCGCTGAGAAGATCCATCAAAACGTAACTCGGCGATTCACGCTCGTCATCCACGTTCGGCTTATAGGCTAGGCCGACCACCAAAATTTTAGAGCCGTTGAGAGCCCTTCGTTGAGAGTTGAGAGCAGCGATGACTCGATTCACGACATGTTCTGGCATGGCTGTGTTAATCTCGCCTGCCAGTTCGATAAAACGCGTATGTTTGCCGTACTCGCGCGCTTTCCATGTGAGATAGAACGGATCGATGGGGATGCAGTGTCCGCCCAAACCCGGTCCTGGATAGAATGGCATAAACCCAAACGGCTTTGTTTTCGCGGCTTCGATGACCTCCCAAATGTCGATCCCCATCGCGCCGTAAACTAGCTTTAGCTCATTGACCAACGCGATATTGACGCTCCGAAAGATGTTTTCAAGTAGCTTGGTAGCTTCAGCTACGCGACAAGAGGAGACCGGCACCAGCGTCTCGACCACCTGGCCATAGAGGGACCTGGCTCGCTCCAAACAGGCCGGAGTATAGCCACCGATCACTTTCGGAACGATCCTCACTTTGCTCTTATCATTTCCTGGATCCTCCCGTTCAGGTGAGAAAGCCAAATGGAAATCCACGCCCGCTTTCATGTGCGAACCTTTCTCCAGGACAGCGCGCAAATCTTCGTCGGTCGTTCCTGGATAAGTCGTCGATTCCAGCACGACCAGTGTCCCTCTTGTTAAATGCGACGCGATTGCCCGGCCGGTCTCGAGAATAAACGAGATATCGGGCTCCCGGTTCTTGGTTAGAGGCGTTGGCACACAAATAATCACCGCTTCCACCATTTTGATGCGGCTGAAGTCCGTCGACGCGCAAAGCCTTTGCTCCTTGACTACGCTCTGAATTGTCACCTGCGGAATATGCTTAATGTAGCTCTGGCCCTGGTTGATCAGGTCTACCTTGGCTGGATCAACGTCCAAGCCCAGCACGGTGACATTCGCGCGCGCAAATTGAATCGCCAACGGCAGCCCGACATAACCGAGACCAACAATACATATCTTCATGGTTTGGAATTGGCCAAGTCGCCAGCAAACGTCTTTTCGCCACGTGCCGAATCCGGCGGATAGAAAAAGAGGAGCCTTGCGTAAATGTAGGCGACGTTCTCGGCAACGACGTCCTTCACACCCTCGCTATAACGCCACCAATGGTTCGCATCATAATCCGGATTCGGAACCGAGATGACGCCGACGGCGACATTATGGCCAAGAGCTTTCTGAAAGAGGAGGCAAGTGCGCCGCGCATGAACATCTTCCGTCAGAACGTTGACACCGCGCACAGTCAGATTGTGTTCGCGAAACCAAGTCCGCAGCGCAACGGCTGAAGCGTATGTTCTGTCGCGGTCCATGACTCGTGAAGGAACCATCTGCAGAGATTCGTTGGGAAGACCGTTCTTTCTTAAGAGATCAGCGCCCACGCTGGCCGCGGTGTTGTAGTCATTGATATAACCCCCGGTTCCCTCGACCGGCCCACCCGTCGTAAAAACCCGTTGATAGTGATTATTTTGGAATTCTTTTAGCGCGGCGCGGATGGCGTATTCGTGTATCCATCCTTCGATAACGAGAACGTTTGTATCCACACGATGCGTCACGGCTAGAAATGGATAAATACGAAACAAAAATACATAGAAAGCCAGGATGACTCCTGTGAAAACAATCAACCACCCCCGCCATGACAAGCTCCAACGTTCCTTCCGTACGAAGGTTCCCCAAAACTTTTGTGGTGTGCGCATCGGGTGAGACTTCGGCGCTTGTTCCGATGACATAGCAGTTCGCACAACACTAACTTGTATCAGCGGAAACTCTGCGCGATTTTAACAGTTCCTGAAAGGCAATCATGAGATTCATTGCCGCGTGGCGCGAAGGGGCATATGAACAAACAAAGGCAACTCCCGCCACCAGACCGAGGGGGGCACAGATGAGCAACTGTTCCGCGGGAGCGAAATTGCTAACCAGCGTACGGATGAGCCAGGTCGCACCGCACACCACCCCCCAGAGCGGCAAATGCTTGAAAAAGCGGCTCCATAAATCTTTCGTGGTGACCGGACCCCGCCGACCCACGATATAATAAGCAACTGGCAACTGGACCAAGAGACATGATAGGGAATAGCTGATCGCTACGCCGACTGGCCCAAAGCGTAACCCCACCAGGAAAAACAGAACCGTAACCGAAGAGCTAATCGCGCTCAGGATCATATAGTCTCTGCCGCGGCCCTGGCTGCTGAGCAGCCAACCAGCAACGCACGTAATCGGGACGTAGAGCGCTACCAGTGTAAAGCCGGCAAAAATCATGGCCGCGCTTTCCCATCTCGGCCCGAGTACGACCAGGGTTAACGGATGTGCCAAAGCGAGCAACATGCCTGCGAACGGAAAACTGCCAACTGCCACGCTGTCATAAACCTGAAACGCGATCCGGCGGTAGCGCTCTGGTTGAGCTTGCAACCGGGAAAAGGTCGGTACAAAAACCGCCTCTAGGGGAGCCATAGCCTGCTCCAGGGGGCGGTTTAATAGCGCTGCAGCCCTGGAATAAAGACCGAGGGACGCTGGGCCATAAAACCGGCCAATCAAGAGACTGTCAGATCCCCGGGCCAGTGACCACAGGAAACTGCTTGCCGTCAGGTTGGCGCCAAAGCTTAACAAGGAACGTGTTCCACTTCGCCGCGTGGGCAACTGCGGTCGCCAATGGGAAGCCGACCACGTCAGAAGAAGCGCAAGCATTGGCGTTGCTAGTTGCATTCCCACAAGCGACCAGCTCCCGCACTTCAAAAACGCCATGCCGATTCCGGTCAGAATGCCACCCGCCACCGAGCTGACCTGAATCAGCGCGATCGCTTTGAAACGCATCTGGCGTTTCAGGAGAGCCATGTGCTGAACAGTCGAAGTCGTAAATAGGAATGTGATGGAAAGTGCCAGGGTGATGCTAACGAGCCGCGGCTCTTGATAGAACCAAGCGATGCCCGGTGCGGAGATCGCCAGGATCAAACTGATCGTTACACCCAACGTGACATTCGTCCAAAAAAGGTTGGAGACCTGGGCGTGGGTAATGCTCTCCCGCTGCACTGTTGCTGTGGAAAGGCCGGCGTCGTTGAAGATCCGGAAAAATCCGATCACCGTTGTTACCATTGCCACGAGGCCAAAATCCTGCGGTGTAAGTAGACGAGCCAAAACCATTGTGGACACCAGCATGAGTACAAACTGGGCACCTTGTGCCACCATCGTGACAACTCCGCTTGAGATGGCACGTCCTTTTAGATCCACCAGTAGATGATCAGTTGCGAAATGCTCTTGTTCGGCTGCGTGAATCGAGAGACCATCCTCCAAAACGTCCGTAGTTAACGAGGAAGGCTGATCAGCGGCCGCCGCGGTCGATCGATTCTCTTCGGCCTTAATCATATTCGTTGCAGTTCACTTTTGTCGGTTTCTGGCGACGTGACCATTTTTCGATTCCCCTATTATGCAAGTTGAAAGCAACAACTCTGCCTAGCCAATTCCGTTCCGCAGGGTAGTTAAACCGTGGAGGGAGTCGAATAGAGCTAATACCACCGTTTGAGCTCAACGAGTTGTTCAGAAAGGGGGAGTCTCAACCAGGTCGGTCTCAAAGATCGATCAACGGGATCAGCAGTGCTGTGGACTTGAATCGGAACAGTGTGTTTCCATACCCTACCGATCATCTGAAGGAGCTCGTACTTGCTTATGGGGGGCCAGAACCCCACCTGCCAGAGCGGCGCTTGCCCAGTCTGTTGCCCACGCATTATTTCCAGACAAACCTTGGACCACTCCAGAGTTGTAAGGCCATTCCACAAATGGTTGACAAAGCCGTTTACCGCCCCTCGCTGCTGCAGAAACCACGACATAAGGCCTGCGTTACCGAAAAGTTCTGGGCCAACGAGCGAGCTTCTCAACACATAGGCTCGACCTGGTTCAGCAACGCACTCCCCCAATAATTTGGACAAACCATATTCATCTTCAGCGTCAGGTTCGGCGTCAACACTGTAACTGCCGACACGTCCTGAAAACACGCAATCGGTACTCGCATGAATCAATCGTTGATCGGCATGCAGTCGTTTTCGTAGATGTAAAGGGAAAAGAGTGTTCGCCTTAATCAAAGCGTCTGGTTGTTGGCATTTCTGCTTGATCTTGCCCAGCGCGTTCACAACCCAGGTGCTCTCTGAAGACCTAATTTCGTCGACCAAAGGATCGTGCGGCAAAGCTTGATAACGTTGTTCCGAGGTTACGACATTACACCCATTTTGAGCGAAATAACGAGCCGCAACATGCCCTAGCATCCCCCGATGGCCCGTGACAAAGACTCTCATATGAAGTAATCAACTTGCCCCATAGCATCTAATAGCTTGCCGATTTCTTGTGGTCGGGTGAGCTGATCTGTGTTGGCAGAGGTGTATTCTTCTCCCAGAGCTCTTCGCGCGGGATGCTTAGGCAATCGGTATTCGGGGTGGATACGAAAATACTCGTTGGTTTCTACGCTACGGCGGATTTCATATTCATTGACTAGAATTTCATGGATTTTCTCTCCGGGTCGAATGCCTGTGATTTTGATCGGATGTTTGACTCGTTGCGGGCTATATTTTAAGCGCATCGTCTCGGCCAGTGCTTGCACGGTACAAGCCGGCGCCTTCCGGACAAAAATCTCGCCTCCCTGTGCGTGCGTCATGGCATGCAATACCAAACCAACCGATTGATCCAAAGTGAGCAGAAATCGCGTCATTTCAGGTACCGTTACAGCGATGGGCTGGCGATCCTCGATCTGGCGTCGAAACATAGGAATGACCGAACCCCGGCTCCCCATGACGTTACCGTAGCGCACACAGCAAAAGACGGTTTTGCCGCCCATCTGGTTCTGACTGCAGACAATTTTTTCCATCACCGCCTTGCTCATGCCCATGGCGTTGACTGGCTTGACTGCCTTGTCGGTGCTCAAGGCGACAAAGGTTTTCACACCGTTGGCTTTGGCAGCTTCACAGGCATTCTGAGAACCGATCACGTTGGTTTTGACCGCCTCGAAGGGATAAGTCTCACAAGATGGCACCTGCTTTAAAGCTGCGGCATGGAATACAATATCCACCCCATTCATTGCTTCGTTAAGCCGTTCGGGGTCGCGCACGTCGCCGATGATATATCTCAGTTGCGGAAGAGCCCTCTGCATCTCCCACTGCTTCTTTTCATCCCGGCTGTAAATACGAATTTCGGCGGGCCGATGTCTCAGCAAATGGGCGCCCACCCGATTACCAAATGAGCCGGTCCCACCTGTGATTAAGATCGTCGTACCTGCTAAAGTCTTAGTGCGCATGCCTCTCACTCTTTCATAGTCGATTCTGTCCGCTCACAACTTGCCAAAACATCAATGGTTCGGAACTATCACTCTCACAAGAACGCCCTTAATCACTGATGGCAGTGATCGACGGCATTTGTTTTTAGCTCTGGAAGTCATGACCTGTTTTAGAAACAAATCAAGCGATCGCAAGGCGGCCGCAGGGCCACACCTTTCAACTGCAGCATTTTCTGCGTGGCGTTCGTATTGCCGATTTTCTACTACTTTCTTTAGCGTTGTGGCAATGGTACTGGGCCTATTGTCGGGCATGTAAGTGATCCCGGCTTCTAGCTCCGGCTCTAGGAAGCCCATCGGCGTGGTAATAACATGAACGCCAGCGGCAAGACACTCGATCGTCTTGAACGCAAAGCCGCGTCCTGGAATCTGGCAAACGTCGAAAGGAACCACACCGATCCTAGCAGTGCGCAAAAGACGAGCATTTTCCTCCCTGCTGACCAGTCCGTGAAATATTATTGTTCGGTTGTTTTCTGCCAACTTTTCTAATGTAGCTGTCATTTCGCCATGACCGGCAATATGGAGCTCCCAATCCGGAAGCCTTGCCATTCCCCAAGCCTCAATCAATTTTTCAAGACCCTGGGGCCTCGAGTGTGTGCCCGAGAATATTACCCAGTTCCTCCGGACGCCTTTCGCCCGCGAGTTAGCGTTCACAATCTCTTCGCTCACGACACCGCGGAGAAGAAGCTGCGGTATGGATGATGGCAGTTGCGACAGAAGATAAGGCGTAACAGCCATGCATCCCGACATCATCTTCATTTCCTTACGGCACATAAAAGTATGATATTTAGCCGCCAGTCGCTTCACTATCTGTTGGGGTAAGGTTGTTACAAATCTATCACCTTCGTACGCGACGAAGTTATCATCTCCATAATCCAGGATGACGGGAAGACCAAGACGTTGTCTCGCATAGTTGGCACATGCAATCTGTGCGCGTTTCATGTTGTAAATGATAACAAGGTCATAGGGAGAGACTTTATGTCTGGCTCTAAGCAGACGCCGCATACGAAAGTTCGACCAAAAGCCACAAATGAATCTAACCGGAAACGCCGAAGCGTAGTAGGCAGGAATGTCCGGATGAAAGGGATCCGTTTCTTTAAGCGAAGGGTAAAATCTGAACTCGTATTTATCAACCTCGGCCTGCGATAGTATTTCGACCTCATTCGAATTTCTCCGAAGCAATTCTGAAATCAGTTCAATTTTCGCTCTGGCACCCAAGCTAAGATTCAAAAGACTGGGGCGTCTTCTTACAAGACTCGCCCCCTGATAAGGTGCGATATAGGCTATTCTCATTGCTCGTTTACTGAATTTTGATCGAGGGAGTTGCCGATAAAACAGTCCCCTCGAAAATCTGTTTCTCAATCGCTTGTAGTCGAAATAATCTCATGAGTGTCCCGATAGCGAATACGATTTGGCACGACCTCCTAATATCGTGCAGGCAAGTTGCTTCATTAGTTTGGGTCGCCTCCGCAAAATCTCTTTCCACCGAATCGCAAAACAAGTGACCGATGGTGTTGTGGCACTCCTGAACTCTCGCGGTGTTGGTTGACCGAACGGGGATCGCGATATCGACACATTTGGCGAGACACTCCCAGTTCCCGCCGGTCAGCCCGATCGTTTTCGAATGTTGCTTTCTAGTTCGCCATCGCAGCTTCAACTTTTTGGGCGTGGGAGGGTGCTGCGCATCTGCTGCACTGCCACCAGTACCCACCACCAAGGGGTGCGGATAGGTGTAAGGCGTGTATCCAGGCTTGGGAGTCGTGCCATTATCTATGAAATCCCGACCCAATTGAACGCTGGCCCACATTCCACCACCGCATTGAGCGATGGTATAGCCGGTATTACTCCACACGTACACTGGCTCAAATACTTGATTGACTGGGCCGGATGGAGTCGGAGTGTCGTTCGCCAGCAATACACCGGCTCCGCGTCCAACTTGGTCAAGAGAAGGGTAAGCGCGGCGTATTTGGTAGGCGTCCCCCGTATTCCAATTGCGGGCAACACCATAGTTTGAAGCCGTCGCAGTCGCCGTAGTAGTCGTCATGGAAGCAATAACGCTGCTCCAGCCTTGCGTGACATTTGTAACCGAAAAGTTCACGCAGCTCCTGCCTGCTGCTGCCGTTGTAAAATTCTTCGTTGTATCGGTTAGAACAAGAGCCACGCCGTTGCCCCTGTTATGCGTGCCTGAAACGTACACTACTCCATCCGTGGTGTCCCACGGACTTATTCCATTGCAAGCGCCCCAGGGTGCGAAGGAGTCAACGTCTCGGTAACTCGCGCCTTGTGCGGCGTATTGAAAGTTAGTCAGAGTATTGCTATAGATAACCCCTGTACCCCCTCGCATATACGAGGCCATTGGAAACAGAGATGTAGCGTTCATCGTGTTGTTGTAAATCTCAAAGGCCCGCACCGATCTCCTGCGCCGGCCACTATCAGTCCCGTGACCGCCTCCGATGCTTCCATTGGTCGTGGTATTATGGCGCACCACATAACGCGCTCCGCCCAAGCCATCGACGAAATCCTGCACTCCGCTGGCGGTGCAGGTATAGGTATTGTCCTCGATAAAGATAAATTCGCTCGTACCTAGGTTGGTCGGTTGCGCCCATGAATTATCGCCATGACTTCCTACTCCCTGCCAACTGTCATGCGCAACGAATATCCCGACCAGGCCGCGACTGGTGATAAAATTGTTGTGGTCAATTACCCCCCACATATCACCAGTAGTTTGGATACCACCATTATAGAGATCGTTAAATTTTACGTGGTCGATACGAAAAGCATGTGAGGAACCAGAAAGGTTTATGCTGCCCTGACCGCCAATGCTCGTCACGGTACCAGAGGTTATCGTTAACCCCGTTAGCCGCCATGTCCCAGACCCGGTCATAGAAAATACGATGCCGAAATTTGGATTCGTCCGCGGGACGTTGTCCCGAATGATCGTCTGGTCGATCCCTGCGCCCTGTATGACGATGGTTTTGGAGCAGGTAACGGTCGTTGCCCAGCTACTCGTTCCGGCGGGAATTGTAACGGTATCACCGTCTGAAGCGGACTTTATCGCAGTTCGGACCGCGGCGGCGGACGTGTCGGCTGCATTGATGGTCGCAGCAGAAGCGTTATTACAGGAAACTGAGACTAATGCGATAAGTGTCAACCACTTACGCATGTTATCGTCGGTTTTTTGCATCCTAAGCGGGCTAAACGGGAAACGGGTAGTCTAGAGAGTGACACGCATTTCAAAAGATGAAACGGGTCTATCATGCAGGCGCGAGAAGACGGCTTTGCTTCGTTGCCCTTGGAGTTCGAAGTTTTGAAGATAGTACTCATCGCCTTCTTTGAAAGAATAGGCGGCCAAAAAAATCAACTTAGCTTGGGACTAGTTTCGAATAAACCGCCACCGTTAGCGCGGCGACCTTATTCCACGAGTATCGATCCTTTGCGTGTTCCTGGATCTCGAACCGTCGACTTTCAAGATTCCGGAATAATTCGCTCTCGAAGTACCTTCCTATCGTTCTGGCCAGATCAGATGAATCCCCGAGCTTGAACACAAAGCCGGTTCTGCCTTCCATGATTTCTTCCTTGAGCGGCCCAACATCCGCCGCAATGGCGGGCAGACCGAAACTATATCCCAGAAAAAGTACGCCACTCTGAAATATGCGCGTGTACGGGAGGGCCAAAACGTCAGCGGCTTTGAAATATAATTCCGTCTGTTCGTCGGGTACATATTCAATCTTTTCAACGACCCGATCGCGGATTCCAAGACACGCTATCTCTTTATGAATTTGCTTCCAGTAATCCTCAGACCCTTTCGGCCTGCCCGCGATAATCAGTCGGTAACTTCCGTCCTTCTTTAGAATTTCGGCAAAAGCAGAGACCAAGTATTCAAGTCCTTTGTAGGGCGCAATATTTCCAAAAAAGAGAATGGTCTTTTCATTGCGGCGCAGACCCAATTGCTGCTTTGCTTTGAGCGTCGTCAGTGCAGTATTCGGGACGGTGTTGTTAATACCGAAAGGAATAACACTCACCTTCCTTTCCTGAATGCCAAAGTCGGAGAGAAATTCCCGCTTCATCCGTTCCGTATGAACGAAAATGTGGTCGCTCAACTGGTACTGAATTCTCAGCGAAATCCGGTTCAGAAGAGAATCGCTCGCGTCCCGTTTTCGCGCGTTCACATTGTGCGCCGTCAACACGAGGCGCTTTCCAAGCAGTTTGTAGTAAAGCAACAGCAAGCTACGATCGAAGAATTCGAATTTGTTATTCCACAAGATGTGAAAGACTTTTGGCTTGGCCGTCGTAGCGTAGCAGATAAGTCTCGCATAATACCTCAACACCCTCAAAGCCTTAACAGAAGGAGCTGCATCCGGGCGTTGATCTCCACGTAAGTTAAGGAATTGAACTTTCGGATTGTTCAGCAACTCCGGGACGTTGAGATCGTCGCTGCCGATAAACTCAACAAACACGTCTTCTGAAGCGAGCGCTGTCGCCAGGCCGAGCGCGTAAGGTTTGTCTCCGCCTCCGGTCAGCAAGGCGACGTCGCACTTGGTTGATGGTTGACCCGCCTTCGGTGGCCGCGGCGACCTTCGGCGCGGCAAGACGGAGCAACCCAGGGCAGAGGATGGCTCCGCCACTTCGCGACGTGGAATTTCCCGGATCTGACCGCTGATCTCCGATCTCTGATCTCTGACTTCTGAACTCTGTTTGCTGATCTGCGTCATTTGACAGTAATGCGATTGGCGACTGGAATCGTAGCTTCGAGCTGGGTCATAACGGCACTTAGCACTGCTTCCACACTTATCGGGGCGCGGCCGTCGTATCCCCGTTTGTAAAAGAATTCCTCGAAAAAGGGTGAAACTATTTTTTATGAACCGAAGCCCTATTTCGTTCGCTCCACGTCAATTGCGAAATCCCGTTTTCCAAAACACCTCGATGCAGGTCTCTTTGCATTGATCCAAAACCCACGCGAATTCCCGCTGCGGCATCCATCGTTCAAACATCAGCCCGTGTCGGCAATCAACCGCATAATTAAATTCGCCATTCGTGGCAATCTCATTGAGAATCTCCACGCACTGCAATCCTTCTACCTTGAATTCTGGCAGGTTCACTTCGAAGGAAAGATAAGGAACTGCGCCCTTCATGCCACGCAGAACGCTCAGTTCATGTCCTTCGACGTCAATCTTTATAAAGAATGGAGCACCATAAGTAGAGATGAGATCTGCCAAGGTCGTTGTTTCAACCTGTTTTTGGCAGGCGAAATTCAGAACGTGCCCAAAGCGCTTTGAGTCATTCCTCAAAGTTTCGACCCATCTTTGATCAAGCGTATTCTCGGCCGAGCCGGGAGCGTCAATCCACATACTTTTAACCGCGACATTTTCGCTCACTGCTCTGCCGTCGATATTTACGGGCTTGGGCGCCAGCCTGTGCCTCAGAAATTTTTGTCTCAGTATTTCTTGGTTAGCGTCATCCGGCTCCACTGCTACAACCCGGGCTCCCAATCTCAGAAAAATATCGGTCTTGTAACCTTCGTTAGCGCCAACGTCAAAAATGAGATCTCCCTTTTTAAAGCCTTGCAATGTTTTTTTATAGAATTCGACCTCTTTAGTCCTGTCATCGAGTAGTTGTCGGTCGGTAAAGGCCCAATAGAAATCGTATACAAGGGAGGACTTCAAACGCTGGTAGAGACCGATCCGTTTAAGGAATGCTTGCGCGGATTTTTTCAAACCTGGCGTAGGCCTGATATGGCCGCACTTCTTTTTGAACATGTTTGGGGAAGCGGCAGGGAAATTCCGGCTATGCCGAGCATACAAAGAATTGAGTGAAGATGGCTTGCTACTCGCCCTTCAAGCCGTACCAAACTTTCCGGAACTTCTTCAACGGGTCTTTGATCCGATCCGGAAGCGCTGCCTTCCACCCGCGGTGAAGAGCGAGCTTCAGCGCCAACTTTCCCTTTTGCGTCAAAGGTATGAAGTAGCGAGGCACCTTCACCTGCTCGAAGCCCGAATGACGCTTAAAGTCAGCTAGAGAATTCGCACTCCAGTAGGCATAAACCAGATACGGGAGTTGCTTTCGCTCGCAAATCCCAACAGCCTTTGCGATAAGGGCGTTATTGATCGCCTTGTCCCGATGTTTTATTTTCGAGATAATTTGTCCAAGGGCTCCGTATTCTCCAGCATTCCCAAGCATCGCGAAGCCGACCAGTTCATTCTGGCAATAGGCCCCGATCAGGTCTTCGCGAAACAAGAACCGTGAAAACTGGCGTTTCACGGTTTCGAAGTCTTTCCCGTAATGCCAGAAGCGCCGTCCCTGGCGAACAGGCGCTTCATTAAAAATTTCCGTCATTCCCCGAACAAAATCATCGTCATAGGTGGCTTCCCGCACTTGAACACCTGCCTTCTGACTCTTTCGAATCATGTTTCGCGTGGTCCCCTTGACCTGTTTGTTCCACCAGTAATCAAAGCTCTTGATCGGGAGGGCAGCAATGGATTCCCACTCCGTACGGTATTGGTATTGTGGTTCGACGTTCGGCAACCGCTGCCAGAATGTGAAAATGTCAGGCTTGAACTGATTACTGGCTTTCAAGGTGTTGATCACCGATTCAGGATCACGCACATCTTCGTACCACTCGTCCTCTAGGCTAACCAATGTGAGCGGCCCTCTGGCGATGGCGAAGGTTTGTCCGCCGATTTCGACGCACTCAACCTGAGCCGGCTTCCCTTTGATTAACGTCTCCCGGTTGAAGGCCTGCAACTTCGGTTCTCTTTTAAAAACGACTGTTTCCGGCATTTTAGTTCGTGTGTTTCGGCAAAGGGATCACGCAACCGATGCAAAGCTGGGAGTCGCTGAGCGTATTCCGCGTAACCACTGCTCGAGCATGACTAGACTGAAAAGGAGCTTGTGGTTATCTTGTCGCCCTGATCTGTGGTCACTCAGGAGTTTTCGCACCGGCTCAGGTTTGAGCAAATCGAACATAAGAGAGCTTTCATCCAGGAGCATTTCCGGAAGCAGGCCTTGCACCGAGGAGTGTAACCACCCATCCACCACATTCACAGCGAAGCCGCGCTTCTTGCGTTTGAGGATGCGTCGCGGCAGGTAACTCTGGCAAACTCGCCGGTGTAGCCACTTCCGAGTTCCATGGCGGATTTTGAAACTAGCGTCGAGCCGCTGGACGTACTCGACCACAGTGCGATCCAGGTAAGGTACGCGAACTTCGAGACCGTGAGCCATGGAAAGCTTGTCCGCATACATGAGCAGTTCATCCGGAAGCGAGGAGCGGATTTCAAGTAGCTGAAACCCACCAAGCTCGTCGGTGTGCTCCATTTGCGGCAGCAGCGCGCGCCAATACTCGACCAGTTCATGGCCCGGCTTCGCGGGAAGAACATCGTCCCGAAAAAGTCCATCGATGGTTTCAGCCGGCGCCAAAGAAAAGACATGCTGATAGCGCTTCAGCCGGTTCTCGATTCCAAGTGAGCGAGTGCCTCGCTTCAATGTTTCGTTGCGAGGCAGCCCATTGATGGCGAAGCCAACCACCGAGCGGAGACCGCCCGGCAAGCCGCGCCACCACTCGCCGTAATGGACACCCAGGTGCCGCTTGTAACCGCCAAACAACTCGTCCGGGCCCTGACCAATCAAGGCAACTTTCACATCCTGGCGCGCACGTTGGGAGACAAAAAACATCGGAACAATTGAAGAAGCCGCGATAGGCTCTTCGAGACATTCCACGATCTTTGGAAGCGATCGCTCGAATTCGGCTCGGTTTAGCTTTACAGGCACGTGGCGAGCGCCCAAAAGAGCGGCCGTCTCTTTTGCATCGGCCAACTCGTCGTCTTCGAAGGCTTCTCCGTAACCTATGGTGTAGGCTGGCCATGGACCGCCTTCTTCATTCATCAACGCCAGGAGCAATCCCGAATCGAGGCCGCCGCTAAGCAGTATCCCAACGGGCACATCGCTCAAAAGATGTCGCCTGACCGCGCCCTTGTATAACTCCAGTAATTCGAGGGTAGCTTCCGTCTCCTCTTTTGGTCTCGGGTACGGAGTCGGAGTGAAGTTGTACCAGCGCTCGTCCCGGCATTGGCCTCCTTCCACAACCAACATGCTTCCGGGTGCCAGCTTTCGAATACCATCAAGTATAGTCAAAGGCGACGGCGTGTAGCGAAACCGAAGAAAAAGATTGAGTGCGACTGGATCTACGTCTGGCTTGGAGTCTTCCGCGGCGAGAACCGCCCGGATTTCCGATCCGAAAGTCAACTGCCCATTGCGAATCTTATAATAGATGAGCTTGATACCCATGGCGTCACGTGCCACGACTAGCCGCTCGTTGCGCGCATCCCAGATAGCGAGTCCGAACATGCCGTTGAGATGATTGAAGACATCTGTGCCCCATTCTTTGTAACCATGGACGATCACTTCCGTGTCGGAATTCGTTCTAAACTGATGTCCCTTGCTTTGCAGCTCTGCTCGCAGTTCCCTGTAATTGTAAATCTCGCCATTGAAGATTATCCACACCCCTTCTTCTGCGTCGGACATCGGCTGATGGCCGCCGGCAAGATCGATGATCGATAGTCGCCGGAATCCCAAACCGACAGGCCCGGCGATGAAGAAACCTTCATCGTCAGGTCCGCGATGCGCGATCGAGTCCGCCATACGCACGATCGTCTCGCGCTCCACTGGTTCGCGTCGCTGGAAGTTAAACTGGCCTGCTATGCCGCACATTGTTTATTAAACCTGATGACCGAGGACTGAAGACGGAAGGCTAACTTCTCTGCTGGCAGAACTTTTCAGGCTTTGCCATCATCGTTCCTAGCATTTGACCAATTCTGACGCCTTTCTCTAGCAACACCTTTTGGTCTTTTTCCGGGACGTAGCCGCATGCGGTAGCTGTATCCAGCCAATGCTGGGTTTCCGCTTGTTCTACGTCCGCATCCGTCAGCTTGCTCACGAAATGGGCGACATAGCGACGCTTTTGCCCCTCCGGCGTGTAGCCCACACCTCAATCTTTCAGCCATCTTACTCTCCTACCTCTTGATGACTTTATCGAATATTCAAGCCAGCGAGCAGCTTCGCGTGTTTCACACGGATTAGATTTGATTAGTTTCCACGGCCGGTGCTGACGGGTAGATTTCACTCTACCCGAATTATGAGCTGCGAGCCGCCTGTCGATGTCTTGGGTTTGACCGATATAAACTCGCGAGTTCACTAAACTTTGGATAGCATAAACGTAAAACACTGCTTCTCATCTACGGGGCGGAGCCAGCTTCAGCAAGGTTAGCACCGATTGACCTCGATGCTCGCCGGACTTGATCAGTTAGAGCGTAGCGCTCTTCCGCTGGAAATCGTTTGGAGGTTTCGAAGATTTCCTGTTGAAGTTCAAATGCCGATTTATAGACCCGCAGATCTTTAAAGCTCGATATCCTTTCGCTCATTTCATTT
>Ga0137407_10000567_pt1 | contig 24597 bp, 23 predicted proteins | sample CZOMad2_2_16fung_FD_108410 | JGI IMG/M metagenome (GOLD analysis project Ga0137407, IMG submission 108410) | Vadose zone soil fungal communities from Angelo Coast Range Reserve, California, USA - CZOMad2_2_16fungal (Illumina Assembly) | ecosystem: Environmental > Terrestrial > Soil > Vadose... | reverse complement strand
CCATGACAACCATAACATTTTCCCTTAAAAACAGGTTGCAATATATCTGCATATACGAATGCCTCCTGCACATTTGGGATCGCCTTTCGCTTTATAACGACCACACTATCGGCTGATAAATTTTGCAATGGCTGCGTAAGATAATCTGCACCATGCGTCAAAGATCCGCCGAGATGCCCGGTCACTAATAATAACAATAATAATAGTGTTGCCAGCAATCCCTGCCAGCGGTATAAAATATTTTTTTTGTGAAAATAATATGCAAAGATGGAAACAACTGCCACACTGATACCCATCCATTGGTGCAGGCTCACCATCTGTTCGTCATAGTCGCCTGTGGTTGACAGCACATACCCTGTTATACATGCAGCAATTGCGCTGATCATCCCCAGCAATAAAATAACGTTGATGACTGGTTGAAGATGCTCTGATTTATCTTTCCGTGATTGCCAGAGGAACAGGCAGGCCAATAATAAAATACCGATAGGAAGATGCACGAGAACCGGGTGCAGGTGCCCGACAAATTCTGTTATGGAAAGTAACACGCTGATTATGGAATTATTTAAATATCGAATTAAATTGAATATCGAGTGTTGAATATCGATTATCGGATTATTGTAATTAAGCCATTTGGAATATTCAATAAACAATATTCAACACTCAATATTCAGTTGTTAAGAAGTTGGGGCATACCGTTTACGCAGCAACTGCATCATGTACACATTGATTGCCCATTGGTCAGCCAATGGAGAACGTGTATATGGAAGGGTTGGCATATAATCCGGCGGGCCGAATTCAGTAAGTATGGTGAGCCGCTGGCCTGCTTTCTTTTTCATTTCAACTACTTTATCCCACCAGGAGAAATGTGCTTTCACCGCATCGCTCCATTCAGGAGCGCGTGGATCATTGACCTGTGGTCCTTCCGGATGACCGATACGTGCATGGATATGATCAACACGTGCTAAAGTAAGATCGACTGTTTCCTGCTGATCTGCCAAAAGACTTTCACTCACATTGCACCAATGCGAAACATCGAAAGTAATTCTGAGCTCCGGTATTTTATCTATATACTGCCGTCCTGCAGGCGCGGAATATAATATCCTTGACCGATGTGTTTCATGACAAATAATGATACCGGTTTTTTTGGAGAGCTGTATCGTATGATCGATGAATGTTTTTGACTGATCGTAATTAAAATAATCTCTTCCTGAATGACAATTTATATATAAAGGCCTTTGAATGGTTTGTGTTGCTGCTGCATCTATCATTGCGGTAAACTGACTGAAATGTTTTTGATAATTACTGTCAGAGCCGCCGGTCAGAAAACCCACTTCCAGATTATATTTTTTTAAGGCTGAGAACAATTCATCCTGTCCTGCCTTTTCCAATGGCCACCATTGTTCTATTCCATCGTATCCTTCTTTTTTAGCTTTGGCGCAATATTCGTCCACGCTACCAGGAAATCCCCAGCTGGTAGCCATTATCTTTAATTCAAAATTTGTATTCATAATGAAATCAGGTTTGTGAGTAGAAGCAAATGTATCCAATGAAGATAATAATAAGGCGGTGGATGAAGCTGCAGTTAATTCTAAAAAATTTCTACGTTTCAAATTTTTATATTTTTTATTTTTTACCACGCTGGCAATCTCTATGCGCCTATGATCCTATGTGGTAAATATTAGAGACTAACCGACAGGTAAAGCAATATATAAATCATTCACAAAAGTTTTCTGACCTTCTTTAAAAATATTAGTACAATTAAAATTGATCAAAACCCCTTTTGGTTTTTGCATTAATTTCATATATGTCAACACCTGGGCCTGATGTACCGGAAGAATGCCATCCATTGCCTTCAATTCTACAAGTATTAAATCTTCCACTAAAACATCCGCTCTTAATTCTGCATTAAGATGTATTCCTTTATACTGAACCGGGACCCAAAGCTGGGTTTTGAAATTAAGTGATCTGAGTGATAATTCCCTAACAAAACATTTCTCATAAACGCTTTCAATTAATCCGGGACCTAGTTGTTTATGCACTTCAATGGCGCATCCTATAATTTTATAAGTCAGTTCATCAATATATTGCCTGGTTATCTGGTGCATGGCCGGCTGTCCTTATGTGCTGGAATTTTAACACATAGGAACATAGGCGCATAGGTACAGATAGTATTGGATAATTGAAAGTAGTTTTCACTGTAATGAGGCTGTTTATTTCTAAGCCAGTATTTCATCAATCACGTTGCCACTTACGTCTGTCAGTCTGAATGGCCTGCCCTGAAACTGGTAGGTAAATTTTTCATGATCGAATCCCAGTTGATTCAAAATAGTTGCCTGTACATCATAAGGTGTTACTTTTCCGCTGATGCTGCTGTAACCGATCTCATCTGTTTCGCCGTAGCTGAATCCTTTTTTTATACCAGCGCCTGCCATCCAGATGGTGAACGCTTCTGTATGATGGTCTCTTCCTTTGAAAGGATTTTTTTTGCCTTCCCGGTTTTCCTGCATCGGAGTTCTTCCAAATTCTCCTCCCCAAACAACAAGTGTTTCTTCAAGCAGTCCTCTTTGTTTCAGATCGAGAATCAATGCCGTCATGGATTTATCCACCTGTCTGCATTTGTTAATAAATCCAACATCAATAGCATTGCTGGCATCACTGCCATGGCTATCCCAGCCCCAGTCGAATAATTGTACAAAGCGAACGCCTTTTTCTACCAGCTTTCGCGCAAGCAAAACATTATTCGCGAAGGATGCTTTGTTAGGCTGTGTGCCGTACATGTCGTGGATATATTGCGGTTCGTCGTTAATATTCATTACATCGGGCACAGATATCTGCATCCTATAAGCCATTTCGTATTGGGATATCCGTGAGAGAATTTCCGGATCTTTATATTCCTCATATTCCTGCCTGTTCACTTCATTGATTGCTTCGATGGAAGATTTGCGAAGATCGCGGTCCATACCCTGTGGATCTTTGATGAATAAAACAGGATCTCCTTCCGAACGACATTGTACTCCCTGGTAAACACTTGGCAAAAAACCACTCCCCCATACACTTTTACCTGCATCCGGAAAATTACCGCCTGAAGTCAACACAACAAATCCCGGCAGGTTTTGATTTTCTGTTCCCAAACCATAAGTAACCCATGAACCCAGGCTTGGTCTGCCCAGGCGTGGTGAACCTGTATGCACCAATAATTGCGCAGGTGCGTGATTGAACTGATCGGTAGTAACTGCTTTCAAAATACTCACTTCATCTACGATCGATGAGAAATGCGGAAGATGATCCGATATCCAGATGCCCGACTGACCATGCTGTCTGAAATTAGCCTGCGGTCCCAGCATTTTCGGAACTCCGCGGATAAATGCAAATCGCTTTCCTTCAAGCAATGACTGAGGACAATCCTGTCCATCCAGTTTCATCAGGTCAGGTTTATAATCGAATAATTCCAGTTGCGACGGAGCGCCTGCCATATGCAGGTAGATGACGGATTTGGCACGACCAGGGAACATCGGCAATTTGGGAGCCAGTGGATGCGCCGGGTCGAATAACGTATTGGCAACGCCGTTAGATGAACCAAGGCGGCAACCTCCGAACAATGAACCAAGCGCCAATGCACCAAGGCCCATCGCACTTTCTTTTAAGAAATGCCGCCGGGTGGAACTTTGCAGTGACCGCTCAGTTGCTTCTCTTAAAAGTCTTTGATTATGCAATTCTTTTTGAGTCATGTTATATTATTATACACCGAGGTGTTATTGATTTTTATTTCGATGGTTGAAACAGATGATCTGTTACCAAAACACAACCGCTAATTGGGTTCAAATTCCCACATATCGTTAAGCGCAAAGTTTACGCTACTATAGCCGGTTCCAACATACCCTTTTCCGTTGATGGCGAATGCAACCGGCGCAAAACGTTCCTGCGGTTGCGATGTTTTCTGCGTCCATTTGTTAGCGAGCACATCAAATTCCCACCAATCCTTAGCTACGGAATCAGGTTTTCCTAATCCACCATTTCCTACATAACAACTGGTGCCGATAACAAATCCTGCAGCAGCATTCCTGCCACCAGCCGGAAAATTTGCTTTTTGTGTCCACACATCTGTTGCAGGATCATATTCCCACCAATCATCTTTCAATGCAAGATTATTTGCTCCTAAACCAAAATAGCCTTTACCATTTGCTGCCAGGGCTGTTGCCAAATATCTTCCTCCATTCGGAAAATCCGCCTTTTGCTTCCAGGTATCTGTAGAAGGATCATACTCCCACCAATCCTGTAAGCATTGCTGTCCACTTGAATTATATGTTACACCAGTGCCAAAGTATCCTTTGTTGCCAATAGAAAAAGCGGCAGCCGACAATCTGCCAACGCCGGGAAAATCATTTTTCTGTGTCCATGTGTCTGCAACAGGATCAAATTCCCATACGTCCTTTAAATTATCCGAATAAAATCCTGTCAAAATATATCCTTTGTCGCCAATTGAGAAACCAACTGCATCATTCCTTTCAAAAACTGTAACTGGAAATTGAGTCCTGGCGGTCCATGTATTGACCGAAGGGTTATATTCATAAAAGTCATAATAATTATCACCCAATCCTGATCCTACATATGCTTTATTTCCTATTGCAAACCCAATGGCACTTTCGCGAGGCAAACCTGGGAAATTTGCAACCTGGGTCCATTTGCCGGCGTGGTTTGATTCATTTCCTTTTTTACAGGAAAAAAATTCCAGTGATAAAAATAATATCGCAAGCAATGTCCGGAAATATTTCATAACTGTTCTTTAGTTTAATTCAACAACGGAAATCGGATGATCTGTTTTCAAATCAAAACACAGCCATCAATTTGGAACAAATTCCCACAAATCGTTAAGCAAGCCTTTTGTGTTGCTATACCCGGTTCCAACATATCCTGTTCCATTAATAACAAATGCTGTTGCTAAAAAGCGATCTTGTAATTGAGACGCCTTCTTCGTCCATTTGTTATTTAGAACATCAAACTCCCACCAGTCACTAACTCCAAAGGATGAATTACTCAATCCACCGTTTCCCACGTAACATTTGGTTCCTACACCGAATCCCGCAGCTCCGTACATGACACCAGCAGGAAAATCTGCTTTTTGTGTCCACGTATCCGTTATAGGGTCATATTCCCACCAATCACCTTCTAATTCATAATTATTCGATCCAAAACCAAGATAACCTTTGCCATTTGTTGCTAAAGAAGTTGCTAAACCTCTTCCTTCCCCAGGGAAATTTGCTTTTTGTTTCCAGGTATCTGTTGAAGGATCGTACTCCCACCAATCCTCCAGGTGCAATTGTTGCCCAACTGCAGTGTCAGTTACACCGGTGCCGAAATACCCTTTGTTGCCAATGGAAAAACCAGTGGCCGCATATCTCCCTATCCCTGGAAAATCATTTTTCTGTGTCCATGTATCTGTACCAGAATCATATTCCCACATATCCTTTAGGTTGATCGAATAAGAGGTACCAGTTAAAATATATCCTTTATTGCCAATCGAGAAACCAACCGCTTGTTCTCTGGCGGCACCTGGAATATCAGCCTTCCTAGTCCATGTATTGATTGAAGGATCATATTCATAAAAATCCTGAAGATCCCCACCCGAACCTGCATAAGCTTTATTTGCAATTGTGAACGCAATGATGCTCTCGCGTTGAGTGCCTGGGAAATCTGCTTTCTTAGTCCATGTCCCGGTATGGAATTGATTTCCTTTTTTGCAGGAAAAAAATTCCAGCGATAGCAATAATATCGCAAGCAATGTCAGGAAATATTTCATTATTCCTTTTTTTTTAAACAACCGGGATCTTTTCTTCTTTTAAAAAAATTCAGGTTTTAAATCCACCTTCTTACTCTTTTTCTATAGTCAATATATTCCTGCCCGAATGCTCTTTCCAAATAAGATTCTTCTTTTTTTATAATAAAAACCTGGACAACAATAAGCAATATCGGAATTAAGATGAAAGTCCACCAGTTTCCTTTCACTATGCCAATTCCTGCATACAAAAGCATCAGGCTAACATACATTGGGTTTCTTGTGATCGAATAAATACCTCTTGTTTCCAATGAGCTGGCCGGTTTTATCGGGACGATCGTATTTTTTGAACGCAAAAATTGTACGAATGCCGGTACTCCAAATATAAAAGCGCACATGATTAATACAATACTGAGATTAGCGGCAATTGCTGAATAAAAAAAAGAACGATCAAGCGGTATGATTCCCTGTACAAGCATTGAAATAATGAATACAACCACATAAATCACCGGCGGCGGAATGTACACACCCGGACTATCTTTTTTAGTTGTTGAAGTCATGAGCCGATTTTTACAAAGTGACCAATACCGCAGCTTCCCTGTGAGAACGATTTTAATTTTTTGTAATCAATTCGTCCAGGTTCAGCATTGCATTCGCAACCACAACAAGTGCTGCTGTTTCAGAGTTATTGTGTTCATCCATTATTCCAATCATTTCACAGGTTTTATTCTTATCGTCTTTCAGTTTTACAAAAGCTTCATTATATAATTTTTCGAGTGTCTGCAGCCTTGCTGTTGTGATCTGCTTATGCATAGCCATTTCATATCCGCTGCTGATCTGTTGCCTGATGTCTTTGCTGCCGCTTTGTTGCATGCGATAAGCAAAATGTCTTGCTGCATCCATATATGCTTCATCATTCAAAGTAACAAGTGCCTGCAAGGGCGTGTTGGTACGAATGCGGCGAACGGTACATACTTCTCTTGCGGCTCCGTCGAAAGTGATCATGGAAGGATAAGGTGCTGTACGTTTCCAATAAGTATATACAGCACGGCGATAACGATCTTCGCCTTTGCTTTCAATCCAATCCAACCCGCTATAAGGCGATAACCAAATTCCTTTTGGCTGATAGGGCATTACACTGGGGCCGTACATTTTTCCACTCATTAATCCACTGATGACCAGGGCCTGGTCGCGCACCTGTTCTGCGGATAGCCGTACCCGTGAGACTCTTGCATAAAATTTATTATAGGGATCTTTTTCAAGCAAGGCCGGACTAACTTTTGAATCCTGCCTGTAAGTGGCAGACATCACGATTTCCTTCAGCAGTTTTTTAAAACTCCACTTATAATCATTCATGAGTTTCCATGAAAGATAATCAAGCAATTCTTTATGTGTGGGTGCAATGCCCTGGGTGCCGAGGTCTTCCAGCGTTTCAGCAAGTCCTGTTCCGAAGAGTTGTTCCCATGCACGATTAACGAGTGTGCGGGCTGTTAACGGATTTTGTTTACTCGTCATCCACATTGCAAGACCCAGCCTGTTGCGCGGCGCCCCGGCAGGGAGGGGATTTAATGCGTGCGGCACATCTGGCTTCACTTCATTTCCTTTGACAAGCCAGTTACCTCTTTCAAAAACATAAGACGCACGGTACATATCGGAAGGATTATCCATCATGATCGGCGTAGTGCTGACTTCTTTTGCATCCAGTAAATCCCAGAAATTTTTTTGTGCTATTGCATATCCGGGCTTGCCCTTCCCGGGAAAAGATTCGGTAAAATAAAACCAATCGAACATCATACCATTATCACCTGGTTTTTTCAGGTTTGGATTGGAATAAGTAAAATATAAATCATGAACGCCGCTTACCGGTGCAAAATCAATACTTGCATTTTTCCATTTCCAGCCTTTTGTTGATTCAACAGCAACGGTTTTTAAAACCGGCCCGTCTGGTTTGTCCAGGTGAATGGTCCAGACCCCTCCTTTCAGAAATCCCATATAACTGTAAACCAGGAAATTCTTTTGATTAAGATCTATTTTTTTCAAACGGGCAACTGCATGATTTCTTAAGATGAGCCATTTGGTATCATTGAGCTCGCTGTTTACAAATTGATCGGACAAGAGCGAATTAACTGCAGGCTGACCGGTTTTTAAGAAGGTATAGATTTCTTTCGTCCTTTGTGCTGAGCCATTCTTTTTCAGCCAATCTGTCAATGCTTTTAACCTGGCACTATCTGCGGGTGAGTATTGCCGTAATAATGGATAATCGGCAAAAGTATCTTCGTCGCGGCCATTATTGAAGAAGGCCATGAATTTATAATATTCATCGTGTGTAAACGGATCATAGGGATGACTATGGCATTGCACGCAGCCAAATGTAGTACCCATCAATGCCGCCCATGTAGTATTCACACGGTCAAGCACAGCCGCAGTACGGAATTCTTCATTGTCGGTGCCTCCTTCATCATTGGTCATTGTATTGCGGTGGAAAGCGGTGGCGATATATTGGTCATCGGAAGGATCGGGTAACAGATCGCCGGCGATTTGCTCAGTTAAAAACTGATCATACGGCTCATCCTTATTGAAAGCCGCAATGAGCCAATCGCGATAATGCCAGATATTGCGGCTGTCATCTCTTTCATAGCCTTTGGTATCCGCATATCGTGCGAGGTCGAGCCACATGGCAGCCCAATGTTCACCAAAATGCGGCGATGCAAGCAGGCTGTCTGCCAGCAATTCATACGCATTCTCATTTTTGCTTTGCAGAAATTGTGCAGCTAATTTTTCCGAAGCAGGCATTCCTGTTAAATCAAGACTTACTCTGCGTAACAGTGTAGCTTTATCAGCTTCCGGTGAAGGTTGTAATTTTTCCTGCTGCAGTTTATCATAGATGAAATAATCAATATCATTTTTCATCCAACCTGTTTTTTCTGCCGGCAACAACCCAAAGAATGATCCTTTCGGTTTCGGGATTTCGACTGGTTTTACTGAAACATAGGCCCAGTGATCGCCCCAATGAGCACCCTCTTTGATCCAGCGTTTTAAAATACTGACTTCATTTTCTGATAAAGGCTCGTGCTTATAAGGCATCCTGTCCTCAGGGTCCTTTGCTGTAATTCGTTTTACAAGTTCGCTATGATCCGGGTCGCCGGGAATGATGGCATATTTACCAGACTCTGTTTTTGCTACTGCTTCTGAACGGAACAGCACACTGAATCCTCCTTTTCGCCTGACACCACCATGACAGGTGATACATTTTTTATTGAGAATGGGTTTCACATCCGTGCTATAATCAATTGCTTTTTTGTGGGTGCTGAAAGTAAAGACCAATACGATAACAACAAGCGCAGCGAGTACCAGCAACCATTTCCTATTTGAAAAAAAACTCCTCATGAACCATGCAATTGTGTGAGTGTTGAAATTACAATTTTTTTGCGAATTGCGTATGCAGGACAATACCGTATTACCAGTTGCTGCCCGGATATCAAACAGCGTTTACCGGCGGGTCTCTCGCTTAACCGCAAAGGAACGAGGAACGCGAAGGAGCGCGAAGAAAATCGCTTGAATGCAATTATAAAAAGTGTACCTGAATTTTAAAGTAATTTGAAAAACCGGCCCTGACAATTATTCTTCGCGCTCCTTCGCGTTCCTCGTTCCTTCGCGGTTAAGCGAGAGACTCGCCGGTAAATGCAACACCCGATACACTGCATATCCAAAAAAATAAACTTTATATATTTGGTTCATAGTTGATGGTTCATAGTCTTGGATTCCGACCCATGAACTATGAACCATGAACCATCAACCATAACAATGCTTCGTCCGATAGATAATTATTTTTTACAGAAAGATGAACCTATAAAAAGTTGCCTGCAGTTTTTAAGGGACCATATTCTCCGGCAGGATATACATATTACTGAATCCTGGAAATATGGGATGCCTTTCTTTTGTTATAACGGAAAGATGTTTTGTTATCTGTGGGTTCATAAAAAATATCATCAACCTTATATTGGAATTGTAGAAGGAAAAAAAATCGATCATCCCGATTTAATAATCGAAAAAAGATCAAGGATGAAAATACTTTTACTTGACCCGGATAAAAACCTTCCGATGAAAAAGATCAATGCCATTTTGAAAGAAGTAATTTCGCTTTATAAATAAATAAATCCTCCATTTACCATTCATAAAATTTTTGGAAAGAAATCATTTTATCCGTGAAGCATATTATAAAGAAAGCTATTATTTTGAACGCAGATTTTTGGATTCAGCTATTTATTCAACCTTAACACCTGGCCATTGAAAAAAACTGCGCGGGCATTTATGAAATTACCAGTCATTGTTTTGCTTTTGTTCAGTAGTTCTGTATTTGCTCAAAATGCCGAAGACTTCAAACCAGATTCTATAAAAAAAGAAATAGAAGCAGTACGCATCACTTCTTCATTACATATTGACGGAGTGCTGAATGAAGTTGAATGGCAAAAAGCAAAACCATCGCCACGTTTTACACAGATAGAGCCATTGCAGGGTAAGCGGCCTGATTTTGAAACGGAAGTCAAAGTATTATTTAACCAGCAATATTTATACTTCGGCATTTTTGCGCGTGACTCAATGGGCAAAAAAGCAATCCGTGCCACTGATTTTAAACGCGATTTCGATTTCAAACAACATGATCTTATTTCTCTGGCATTTGATGGCTTCAATGATAAAAGAAATGCAATGTCGCTGGTTGCAAATGCATACGGCGTGCAACGGGATTTGTTGTCATTTGATGATCTGTACTATGATATAGACTGGGATGGACTTTGGAAGGTACGTACTACTAGAACGGATTCAGGATGGGCAGCAGAGTTTGCGATTCCCTGGCAAACTTTGCGTTATCCCAAAACAACAGATACGATTCAAAACTGGGGATTTAATGTATATCGCAACAGGCGACTGACGAATGAAATATCCGCGTTTTCTGAATTTCCAAGAGCTTACTCTTCGTTGCGCATGGGTTATGCAGGCATATTGAAAAATTTACAACCGCCGCCACCGAAACCGAATATCCGTTTTCAACCATACTTCCTTACTTCTTATAATCATTATGATGTTTCCGATCCTACAGTAAAATCATATGAAACCAATGTAAAATTTGGCGGGGATTTAAAATGGGCCATCAATCCAAATACAGTTTTAGATTTAACTGCGAACACAGATTTTGCACAGGTGGATGCAGACCGGGGAGTAAATAATGTAACGAGGTTCTCTGTTTTTTTTCCGGAAAGAAGACAATTTTTTTTGGAGAATGCATCTCTTTTTGGCGTTGGTGTTGCGCTGGCCGACGATGCTTCGGGAGGGTCTATGCGCATACAACCTTTTTTTAGCAGGAAAATCGGGCTGAATGATAATGGAAACCCGATTTCGATCCAGGGAGGGGGAAGATTCGTGTCCAGGTCCACCAAAAGAAATTACGGAGCCATTGTGTTGCGACAGGATGCAGCGGACACTGTTCCTGCAACTAATTTTTTTGTTGGAAGATATTCGGAAAATTTTGGCGCACAAAACCGTATCGGTTTATTGACAGTGGTGAAGAATAACTCCAATGGATCGAATATTGTGAATGCTATAGATGGCTTTTTTCGTTTGGGTGAAGCTCACTCACTGAATACAATGATCATCCATTCTGCCACTACCAATGGAGGCAGGCAGGGATTTGCGGGCTTCGCACAATATTATTATTCTACCAATCAAATGAAAGTGTGGTGGACGCAATCAGTCGTTACAAAAGATTTCAATGCGGAAACCGGATTCGTTTCGCGGAATGATGTCATCGCTACCACACCGGGTATTTTTTATTATTACCGGGGAAAGGGATTGCCGTTAAAAAAAATACTTCGCGCATTTGAGCCCAGTGTAAGTGCTGAATTTTATCACCAGGCATCAACAGGAAAATTGACTGAAAGAACTATTATTCTTTATCCTGTCTGGTTTAACTTTCAGAGCGGCGCTTATTTTGGCTATGGGATCATTCCTGTTTACCAACGGCTGACTGATCCTTTTGAACCATTGGGTGTAACGATTGCGCCCGGTGAATACAGGTATACACAACAGCAGATATGGGCCAGTACAGATCCTTCAAAAATTTTGAATCTATATGTGATTTATACCTGGGGACAATATTTTAATGGCAGACTTAATTCGGGTGACTGGAAATTGCAGTTTGCTCCTATACCTCATTTTTCTGTGATCGGGCGATTCAACCGGAATCATTTTATGAGTGTTGGTGAAGCAAAAACAACAACAACCATTGATCTCTATAGCATCGAAGCCCGGCTGGCATTGAATCCGCGCATACAATTGATTGGGTTCTACCAGAAAAATGCAGAAAATAAATCAGAGAATTATAATATCCGGCTTGCCTGGGAATATCGTCCACTATCGTATGTGTATATCGTTTATACCCGCAATAGTTTTAATAATACTCTCCAGGCAAAGACACAGATGGATGAACATGTAATCGGAAAAATCAGTTATCTGAAACAATTTTGAAAAGAACTTCAGATTAAAATGATTTGAATGATTTTATATGTGGATTTCAAAAATAAAATTAAATTTCGCACAGGGTTACGGACAGCTTTTCCAAAGTTTTAAACTTTGAAAAAGCTGTCCGTAACCCTGTGCGGGAAAATATATTGCCGGATCCATCGATGATTACCGAAAAAGAATATGCAGAATTTTTAACACAACGTGGCAAGGGCTGGTTATGCGAGACCGACAATAATATTGTTGGCTTCGCGATTGTTGATCTCTTAAAAAATAATATCTGGGCATTATTTGTGGAACCATCCTACGAAGGAAGAGGAATTGGAAAAAAATTGCATGATACCGTGCTTGATTGGTATTTTATCCAAACAAAAGAAAAAGTCTGGTTAGGAACGAGTCCGGGTACAAGAGCGGAAATATTTTATCGAAAAGCAGGATGGAAAGAAATAGGAAGAAGGCCTAATGGAGAAATACAATTTGAAATGAGATTTGAGGAAAGGCGAGTGGCGAGTGGTAAGTAGCGAGTGATACTACTACTCGCCACTCGCCTCTCACCTCTCGCCCTTCTTTTTGTTTTGTATGCACGATAATTAATACTATTTTTGCTGCCCTTCCAATGATGAAGATTGATTGGAGAGGTGCCTGAGTGGCCGAAAGGGCCGGTTTGCTAAACCGTTGTACGAGCTTAAACTTGTACCGAGGGTTCGAATCCCTCCCTCTCCGCCTTCGCTCGCCGAAGCTTTAGCGTAGGCGAGCTTCGCTCGATGGAGCTTTAGTATAGGCTGTTTTAATTTTTCGGGGCGTAGCGTAGCCCGGTTATCGCGCCTGCTTTGGGAGCAGGAGGTCGCAGGTTCGAATCCTGCCGCCCCGACTTTTTAGGTTGATTTTTTAATTAGTTAGAAGCTGTTTGGACATATTTCGGACAGTTTCTCTATTGTCTGGCGAAAGTATAAGTATCAAATCACTGAAAACTAATTGAGACAAAACTCCGATTATTTTCCAACTATCCAGTTCAGTATATACGCTGTGCAAACAAGACCGACAACATATTGGAAAAATAGCCACATCAAGATTCTCCATTTTACAATGGTAATTTTATCGAAATCAAAACTGATCTTGAAAAACACAAAGCCCGTGTACATCACACTGACCCAGAACATTTCTAGGTATTTGAGAAAACCGATTTTCGAAAACGAATATTTATTTTTGTCGAGTTGAGCAACATTGTAAGTAGCCATGAGGTCCTCGTAAAGGAATATATTAATCAAGCTAAAAATCAACAATAACCCAATCGACCAGATCAACACCCGCCATTTTTCATAGCCGAATTTCCACCACCAAGAACTAATCCACATCCAAAGGTTTTTGCCGCTCTTCCATTCTTTATATTCAATGTCGAGTTTCCGATAACTGTCTGAATAGCCATTCCTTTTGAAATTGTTAAGTAGTGCCTCATAAGTGCCGGCAATCATATCAACCGAGCCTGGCTCCTTGAGAACACTATCCGGGAAATATAGATGAAAATATTGATATCTGGTCATCCTGATCTTATCCATATTGGTGTAAAGGAGGTTTATTTGGCAAATATCATTTCTCTTGTTCGGATAGGCCTCATCCAGTCGCAACGAGCCTGAAATTTCAGAATGGGAAAGGTCTAGCGTATCAGGCAGATTTGTCATTTTTAAGATAATATTATGACCATTCAGCAAATGACAATAGGAAAAATCAAGTTTTTTCCCCAACTCTGATTTATAAAAAAAAATATCCGATTTAATATTGCTATAATTAGATTCATTGAGTGATCCAGTCATCATTATTGCATATTCAGGATCTTCGCCTGCCGGCCGAAAGCTCAACTCATTATCAAATTGACAGGAGTAAAATTGCAAGTCTTCTCTCACGGTGTCATAATTTGTAAAATTGATTGGACCTTGGAATTTGCAATCATAAAACCCAAGTGGCAACTGATAATAGTTGTTTACGAAGCTGACCGTGGATTCAAACTGGATGTGCCAGAGTGACCATCGGAAATTAAGCATAGTAGCCCGTAGCAGCGTACAAAGTATCAGGCTAAAGGGTTTTTTAAAAATTGCCTTCTTATAATCTGAATTATGGTTGTAAGTTATTGTGTCCTGCCGGAGATCGATGGAATGGTTAAAAATCAGGACTGTGTCCCTGTTCTTTCTCGGGTACATCGAGGGCCCATTAGCTATTTTAGTGACCTCAATACTGTCTGACAATTTCTCAAATATCGAATCGAGAGTTATTTGTTTCTGATTAATGATATGAGCATCGTAATCAAAATCAGGTCCCACATTATGAACCTCTCGACTTCTTTGGTCTGGCGACGGTGGGCATCCAATTAGGAAGATACATGTGATGAAAATAAAACTGGATATACAAATTCTTTTCATGCAGTCATATTTTGAGACTTTTCTTTATTATTTTTTAGATTGAAATTTAAATTTTCGATTAATGTCCTTGTTTGTATTTGGTTTATAGCTAGATTCACTAACCACTTTAGGTCGGCCACGAATTTGCTCTTTTTCCCTAGCCGTTTTTGGAATAAGAATTTGTCTATTCGCGGTATTAATATCCATTAAAGTGCCTATGGCCGTTGTCAAAACAAATCACAAAACAAGTATGAAAATTTGAATTTAGAAAATGCCAGATTGCCATAAACGAACAAAATTAAATATGCAGGAAGAATTTTCTCTGAAACCCGGTGAACTGTGTACCAATAACCGGATCATAGGGCACCTGGAACGACTAAAGAAAATGTTCACATAGGTCTATACTAATGAATGGATTGATATTCCGAATTTACAATTTATGCCTCAATTGCCCAACCGTGAAAACACCTCTTTTGGCTCAAGTAAATGAAATGGGGAGGCCTATACGTACCAATTGTCAAAGTAAGTAAATCCACCTTTTTTCAATATATGTAGGCAGGAAATGGGAAAATTTATGTTTTTTTTTGCTTCTCTGCAAAGGCCCTGGTTGATGCCCTCTAACATTTCTTTAACCTTTTGGAGCCGGTGTCAGGAAATAAAAAAAACGAATGAAAACTTTGGTTTTCAAATCGCTAGGCTCGCTAATCGTCTCAGGTCAGCGACAAATTGGTTCGAGAATTGTCCTGCCAAGGCGACAGTAATAAAACTCACTTTTATAGTGGGGTTTTTTTATTCGCAGTAGCAAAGTTCCGGTACGTATCCTGCTTTAACCTACCCCCTACCATTGCTGGACCACAATACCAATTTGCCCGTCTGTCAGCGCAAATTCTTTTGCATTCCATGGCCTCAAAGTAACTTTACTAAGATTTGGATGCAATAACTCAGGATGTGTTGATGCTACTTTTTTATAGACCTCTTCAATATTATTTGTCACAAGCCTGAATTCAGGATTGTCTTTTTCAGCATACTCTTTATTTTGAAAAAGGTTCACCCGTAATCCATCCTTTTCAACTACACAGAAAGGGTATTCAGCATTTAATTCCTCATGGCCAATACTAAATTCAAGGCACTCAACAAAAGTTTTAAGTCCTGTCTTAATATCTGTATAAAAAATATTCGGTACCAGTTTAGTGAAATTCATGGTATGTTAATTTATAATTTGCTTTATTTAGAGGGTTCGATGAGTCTTCCTGGGCATATACTAGTTTGCGATGGTAATATATAAAGAAAATCGGTCCCGCTTTCACGATAAATTTGCTTTTTTACTTTTGTCTTTTTTTATTTTTGCGGCGTTGATCGGGAAATTCATTTCGGGGCGTAGCGTAGCCCGGTAGCGCATCCCGAGAGATTAATTCGTCCACTTTTTTTTGTCCGCAGTTGCGGTTATTCACACACGTTATTTCCCCCAGATGCAGAAAATAAATTCCAAATGCATGTCCGGAAATCCAGACCGACATTGTCTTAATACACGATAGAAAAGTTCGATGCCAGGCAATATAGATTCGATCATGAGTTTTCAATAATAAGTTGTCAGGAATTCAAAAAGGAGATTGTATTTATTTGCAATTAACTTTAACGATAAGTTTGAAAATGAAAAGAAATCTATTTTGCATTGTGATGTTAATATCAGGAATGGTAAATGCTCAACAAAAAGAAATTCAATTATACAACGGTCCGGCTCCTGGTTCGGAAAACTGGACATGGGAAGAAAAAATAAACGATAAGAACAGCGCAAAGGTGATGACCGTTTACAATGTAGCCCGTCCTTCAATCACTGTTTTTTTGCCCGACCCTGCTGTTGCCAATGGAACAGCGATTATTGTTTGTCCCGGAGGAGGATTTCATTTCCTGGCCATCGACCACGAAGGAAATAACGCAGCGAAATGGCTGGTCAAAAAGGGAATTACGGTTTTTGTTTTAAAATACAGATTAGTTCATATTTTCAGTGACAACCCATTTGACGATATGATCGCAACGAAAGATAAAAAAGCATGGAATGATGAGAGTCTTCCTATTATTCCTTTAGCTATTGCGGATGGGAGACAAGCGCTTGCCTATGTAAGGAGCCATGCTGCAGAATATAAAGTTGCTCCCGAACGTATTGGCATTATGGGATTTTCAGCAGGTGGTATGGTGGCAGCAGCGACTGCCTTTAACTATAGTATCACCAATCGTCCGGATTTTGTTGCTGCTATTTATGCTGATATGCCTGAATCCATGCAGGGTTCTGTATTACCAAATGCACCGCCATTATTCCTCGCTTGTGCGCAGGATGATGAGTTTGGATTTGCGCTTCATGCAATAAGTATGTATAATAAATGGTATGCTTCAAAGCGTCCCGTGGAAATGCATCTCTTTACCAAGGGCGGCCATGGATTTGGAGTGGGTAATTCGACTAATACAACTTATAAATGGATTGATCGGTTTGGTGAATGGCTGATGAAACAAGGATTAATGAAATAGAACCTAGGTATTCGCAGCCTTTCTTTGTTTATTTGTATTCGTGATTGATCATCCACTGAATTCCGAATTTATCAACAAACATTCCAAAGTAAGCACCCCAAAAGACTTTACCCAATGGCATGGTAACGGTACCTCCGGCCGAAAGGCTATTAAATAATTTATCAGCCAATTCTTCACTATCAGGATGGAGTGATAAGGAAATGTTGTTTCCGACAGTAAAAGGCTTGCCCATGAAGTCAAAAAAGTCGTTGCCCATTAATTTAATTCCATGAGGTGCCTCCAATGTTACATGCATGATTTTTTTCTTGTCGTTATCTGACATTTGCTCACCATGCGGGGTGTCACCAAAGCGCTGAAAATTTGTAAACTCCCCGCCAAAAGCGGATTTGTAAAAAGCAAAAGCATCTTCTGTATTACCATTGAAAGTGATGTACGCTGATATCATAATTTAACTTTTGAATGCAATAAAATAAATTTTCAGATTTTGGAATTTTCGAAATTAAAATTCGACTTGAATTTTCTTGAGATATGCTGCTAACTGATTAAACGTCGCACCAAAGCCCTGATGCATGTCGGCATTAATTGACCGGAAGCCTTCTTGTTCTTCCTTGCTGCCGTTTACTGGTTGTCCTGTCAGGGTTATAATGGTCTTGCCATTATTTTCGGTGAACCTAAGTTGGTAAAAAATTTCCAGGGGCAATTGAATATCAAATGGGGCCCTGATGACATTAGCATGCTCGTCCGAAAATGCATTTGTAAATTCCAGCAGGTCGTATGGTTTAATTTGAACGAATAAAAACCGGCCATATGTTATTTTTCCTTTGTTGTCCATTTTAAAGTGAAAAATGCCCCCGGGTTTAAAATCAAGTTTGATAACACTGTTCTTGCTCTCCACCGGCCCCCACCATTCATTCAAGGCGTCAGCATTGGCAAATGCATTAAACACAAGTGCTTTGGGAGCGTTGAATTCATAAACAAGGATAAACTTTTCCTTTTCTTTTGTTTGATATGTATTCATTTTTTAGGTTTTTTATTTGCCTGAATTTTATTCAGATATTTATCAAGCGATTTAAACTTCTCAGTCCAGAATTGCCGGTACTGCTCCACCCAGTCAGAAACTTCGCTCAACCTGTTAAGTTTTGCTTCACAATATCTTTCCCTGCCTTGTTTTTTTATAACAATCAAACCACACTCTGTCAGGATTTTTACATGCAGTGAAACAGCCTGGCGGGTAACATCAAAATTTTCTGCGATTGAATTAAGGTTTAGCGGCTTCCGGACTAACATTCCTATGATTTCTCTTCGTGTCGGATCGGCAATTGCCTGAAAAATATCTCTTCTTGGTTTCATTATATGCAAGTGTTTGCTTGCAAATATATGCGCAAGCATTCACTTGCGCAAATTTTTCTTTAAAAAAATTAAAATTTAATCTGTGGAGCGTTTGCGGGAGGTGTCATAAATGGAATTATTAACGCAAGGCATTTGTTCATCAATGAAATATTTTCGGTATATCCCGTAATATTTTTTTTACGTTTGGCTTCTTCCGGTATTGATGAACGGTGTCATTTCGGTCATATGAGGTGTAGATTCTCCCATCTTTCATATTGGAATCAAAAAGAACGAGGATATCCGTTCTGCCCTGGGATGCATTTACATACTCGTTCTGCTTGGTGATGGTATTTGTTTTTTTATTTTGCACGATCAATAGAAAAGTGTCGCTTTGAAGATTTGCTAATTTAAATTTAAACCTTCCCCTGGAATCGGTTTCTGTTTGAGCTTGTATGGGGCTACTGATTTTTACAATGGCATCTACCGGCGCAGTGTTTTCCCTGTTGCTGGAAACTATCCCCGATATTTCTGTTGCCCTGCTGGTTTTAAATTGATTGTAAAGTGTGATAAAAAAAGTAATTACTGCTGCAATGGTTGCAAACATAATTTTGGTCTTACTGAAGAAGCCGATAACAGTAGCTTTGGTAATCATAAACATATAACCGAAAAATTGGGAAAAGGGTCAATTTGAATTATGGGCTGAGTCTTTAAAAATAACACAATAAACGGCCCTTGCAAAAAAAATTATTTCTTCATTTATTTTCAGGAAATGAGCGTAAATCTCCATCCTTCTTCAAGCAGGACTGCCACGATGTTAAGAGGTAATTGAGGAAAATCACTAACCTTTTTTCTGATTATATCCAGAAAATTTTTTACTTTCTGATTATCTTGCCCCAACTTAAAATAGTAAACGGTTTGATTAACTCTTTTTGGCTTTTAATATTCCTGAATCAATACTTCGGCTGGGATATGCAATACTTCATTTAACTTTCTGATCATTGCCAGGCTTAACTTTCTTTTCCCGGATAAAATTTCTGATTTACGTGACCGATGTCCGAGGATTTCCGAAAGTTCACTTTCGGACATTCCCATTTGCTCCAAACGAAATCTAATGGCTTCCAATGGGTTTGGTTTAGGTATTGGATAGTATGCATTCTCATATTCCTTTACCAGAATAGACAAAACTTCCAGTTCATCAGATTCTTTTGATTCTGGCTTTATATCTTTTTGCATAAGGTCATATACCTTGGTCAAAGTTTCTTTATACTGCTTTTTATTTTTTATTGGTTTTAACATAACTTATTTTTTTTGCATCTATTTTGTCATATTGCGAGTGAGTTCCAAACCAGACTACAAAAACTATTTTTAAGCGATATTCGATATCTACAATTAGTCGGAATGAATTGCCATGAATATTAAAAACTACTCTCTTATCAGTTAATATAGAAGCACTCCTATATTGCTGTTTTAGTTCGTTGGGATTAATCCATTGAGCTGTTTCAGTTTCCTCATGCCAAGCTAATAAAGCTTGTTTTGCAATCGGAAATCTTGCCCAATGTTCCTTTAAAGTCTTTACTGCAATAACCCTCATGAATAAAGATACAAAAAATGTTACCATTTTGGTAACATTCAGGTAAAAAATTGCAATTCGGTAAAAAACAAGCTCGACTCAATTGCTAAATTCTCCAAAATTGCATAGTCGCTTAATAATGTCTTGTCAAGAGAACCATGAGGTTTTTGTTCTCCCCCATTTTCGCTATTGTCCTGCATATACATTTCTTACAATTTTGCATCCGTTTTAGAGCAGCTTTCAAAGATATTAACAAGATAAGCGGATCAATAAAATTATAAAAAACAAATCATGAAACCTTTGAATTTATTTTTCGGTACATCAATTTTATTTTTCACAACAGTTACCAGCTGCAAAAAAGATGATAATAACAACGCACCGCAAACCCTGTATCGAAAAGCAGTTGTACTTGGCAGTGACAGTATCCGTTCTTTTGTAACACTAGATAAAAGCGGGCAACCATTATCAATTGGAGTGGAATTGGGAGAAAATGCATTGAACAATTTACCTGCCGATACCATGCCGGGCATGCCCGATTATATGCATCCTGTTCCTCTGCCACAATTTTCAAATACCACCGGTGTTGATCATATTGAAGTTGATTGGAATCCATTCGGTCATGAACCAATTCCTATTTACGGAGTACCTCATTTTGATTTTCATTTTTATTATATAACATCGGGAGAGCAGGAAGTAATAATCCCGGGGCCCGATACAGTGAAGGTGGCTGTTCAGTTTGTACCAAAAAATTATGTGTCAGGCGTGGTAGCCATACCTGATATGGGTGTTCATTGGGTAGATACCACTGCCGCAGAATGGCACGGTACACCATTTACTGCAATTTTTATTTACGGATTTTATCATGGTAAAATGATTTTTTTAGAGCCGATGGCAACAAAGGCTTTTTTACAAACGCATCCTGATTATTCAGCTGAAGTTAAACAGCCGCAGGCATTTCAGCAAAGCAATTATTATCCCAACAATTACAGGATCAAATACAATCCATCGAGGCATAGTTATGTTTTGACATTATCCGACCTTACCAAACATTAGATTGAAAAAAATAACCGGACCCAACCAAAACAAAATCTTACTGATATTTTTAGTAGGGTTTTGTTTTTATTTATGAATAACTTAGTGAAGCCATAACAGACTTTCTCTAAACGATCCCGGCTTTTAAGTTATGAAAAAACTATTACGAGTTGCGCAGCTGCTGTATTTCAGTGCATTTTTTTTTATACTTGTATCATGCAATGGCAAAAATAAAAAAAATGAAACTGATTCAATAGCTTCAATCAACCTTAAAAAAGGAGAGGTCGTTTTATGTGGGCCTCCCGACAAGCAATTTGGGTTTGTTGAGTTTGAAACATCCTGTTCCGGAAAAGTAAAAAAAGAATTCAATCTTGCCACAGCGTTGCTGCATTCATTTGAATATGATGAAGCAGAAAAAGTTTTTGCAAAAATTATTGCTAAAGAACCGGCTTGCGCAATGGCATACTGGGGTGTAGCCATGTGCAATTATCATCCGCTTTGGGCGCCGCCCAACCAGGCCAAACTTCAAAAAGGTGCCCGGGCAATAGCCATTGCAGTGTCTGTTTCACAAAAAACAAAAAGAGAGTCAGATTATATTGAAGCCATTGCATTGTTTTATAAAGACTGGGATAAAGTAAATCATCACACCCGGTGCATCAATTTTGAAAAAGCAATGGAAAAAATTTTTACAGCATATCCGAAGGATCAGGAAGCAGCTATATTTTATTCCCTGGCACTCGATGCGGCAGCAGACCCCTATGATAAATCTTTTGCCAATCAAAAAAAAGCCGGGGCCATTTTAACCGCCTTATATTCGAACGAACCGAATCACCCGGGGCTTGCACATTATATTATTCACAGTTATGATTATCCTGAACTGGCAGCATTGGCTTTGCCCGCAGCAAGAAAATATGCGTCCATTGCTCCTTCTTCAGCACATGCACAGCATATGCCTTCACATATTTTTACGAGGCTGGGGCTTTGGGATGAATGCATTCGTTCCAATCTTACTTCCACAGCTTCTGCAAGATGCTATGCCGAAAATGCCGGCATCAAAGGACACTGGGACGAGGAACTTCATGGTCTGGACTATCTTGAATATGCTTACCTGCAAAAAGGAGAAAATAACCTGGCAAAAGAACAATGTGATTATCTTAAAACCATTCACGAAGTTTACCCTGTTAATTTTAAAGAGGCGTATGCCTTTGCGGCTATTCCCGCACGTTATTTTCTGGAGAATAAATTATGGAAAGAATCAGCAGCCCTGAAATTACATCCGGTGGATTTTCCCTGGGAGAAATTCCCATGGGAAAAAGCGATTTTCCATTTTGCACGGCTCCTTGGTTTTGTTCACACAGGCAACATTGATTCCGCAACCATTGAATTAAAAAACTTAAACGACATTGAGGATACACTCCTCGGACAAAAAGATTTGTATAAAGCCAACCAGGTAAAAATTCAAATCACCACAGGTGAAGCCTGGATATTATTAAAAAAAGGAAAGAATAATGAAGCTTTAAGTCGCATGCAACTGGCCGCAGACATGGAAGATAAAACCGAAAAAAATCCTGTTACCCCCGGCGAAGTATTACCGGCAAGGGAATTATTCGGAGATATGCTATTGCAAATGAACAAACCTGAAGAAGCCCTAGTAGCCTATGAAGCCGATTTGAAAAAACACCCCAACCGCTTCAATGGTCTCTATGGAGCAGGATTGGCTGCAGAAAGATCCCATGATATCGAAAAAGCAAAATTATATTATCAACAACTTGCAGATGTTGCAAATTCAAACAGACCAGAACTTGAAAGAGCAAAGTTGTTTTTAAAAAAATGACCTCCCCCGGGCCTGCCTCGAATTAATAACTTTTCCAAAGTTTTAAACTTTGGAAAAGTTATTAATTCGAGGCAGGCCCGGGGGAGGTCATTCTGTTCGCAAAGATTTTACTGGATTTACAATTGCTGCTTTGACAGCCTGGAAACTTATAGTGATCAAGGCCATTATTATTATAAAAATTCCTGTAATTGCAAATGGCTCCCAGCCAACATGAATACGGTAAGCAAAGGACTGCAACCAGTTATTCATATAATACCATGCAAATGGTGATGCAATGAATAATGCTATTGAAATTAATTTTAAAAAATCTTTTGATAAAAGAGTAATAATGCTGATGACTGATGCCCCGAGCACCTTGCGTATCCCAATTTCTTTTACACGATTAATTGCTGCTAATGAAGCAAGGCCAAATAAGCCAAGACAGGCGAGGAATATCGAAATTCCGCCCGACCATGCAACGATACTGCTCCATCGTTTTTCTGATTTATAATAATTATCCAGGTTCTCATCGAGAAAACTGTATTTGAAAGGAATATCAGGAACAACAATTTTCCAGGTTTTTTCAATATTAGAAAGAACGGAAGATGGGTTTCCGGCCTTTAAACGGACAAAGTATTTTTGCGGTTTGTGACGAGAAAACTGGTGAAATAATTGCGGCTGAATTTTTTTTGTGAAAGATTGAAAATTAAAATTCTTAACTACCCCGATTACAATTGGAGATAAAGTATTGGTATATCCTTTTATCTGCTGTCCAATTACATTATTTAATGTCCACCCAAACTCGTTCATCATCGTTTCATTTATGATAACGGATGTAGCGGTATCAGCTGCAATTGCCGGATTAAAATTTCTGCCTGCAACCATTTCCATATCCAACACATTTATATAATCAGGATCAATCAAACACTCATATATGGTCTTGTGGTCCCCATTGTACATAAAACCATGCATTTGAAAATCCGCTCCTTCACCAAGTCCTGCTTCCGAAGAAGCGACACCAGCTATGCTTGTATTGGCCGAAAGCGCCTGTTTAAAAACGCGATAATTTTCTTTGGCATCAGCTTGTACAGCATCGATTATCACGACATTTTCCTTGTCAAATCCCGGACTCCTGCCTGTCATGTATGCTGTTTGCCGCAATAAGACAATGGTTGAAATGATCAACCCGGTTGATAAGGCGAATTGTAGTGTAACCAATGATTTGGTAAATAAATTTGACCCGCCGATCCTGATCTTATTTCTGATTACTTCAAGCGGTCGGAATTTTGATAATAATAATGCAGGATAACTTCCGGATAATATGGTTACAAATATCAATAATCCAAAAAGCAACCAGCTCATTTCCGGGTATAATGCAAAGGAAAATTTTAAAACTCCGCCGGATAATTCATTAAAATAAGGCAACAATAATCCAGCAAGAAATAAACCCATTATCGTTGCAAAAAAACTCAATAGCAATGCTTCAGAAATAAATTGCAGTGCAACCTGTCTTTTTTTAGCGCCCATCACTTTTCTTAATCCAACTTCTTTGCTTCTTCCGGTGGCGCGCGCCACTGCAAGTGTTGTAAAATTGATACAGGCAACTAATAATATTGACACCGCAATGCCTAATATTATCCAAATGGTT
>Ga0137407_10000565_pt1 | contig 24658 bp, 19 predicted proteins | sample CZOMad2_2_16fung_FD_108410 | JGI IMG/M metagenome (GOLD analysis project Ga0137407, IMG submission 108410) | Vadose zone soil fungal communities from Angelo Coast Range Reserve, California, USA - CZOMad2_2_16fungal (Illumina Assembly) | ecosystem: Environmental > Terrestrial > Soil > Vadose... | reverse complement strand
TCACGCCGGGCGCCTCGCCGAAGGTGAACGCGACCACGCGCCACCCGTGGCGTCGCGCCTCGCCGGCCATGCGCGCCGGCAGCACGCCGGCGCCGCATATCAAGCCGAGTGAGCGCTCCACGGGGGGTCGGACGAGTACGCCGCTTCGCAGCGGCCGTCTCGGATCATTCGCTCGATCTCGAGAGCCATGGCGAGCGATCGCACGTCCTCGGTCTCGGCCAGGACGACCTTCTCACCGGCGCGTGAGCGCCGGACGGCCCGGACCAGATGGAGAACCTCGAGCTTGAGCGGGTTGTCCTTGTGAACCTGCACGTGCTCGACGAAGGACGCGCGCCGGTAGCGGATCGACTCCCGATTGAGCGTGTATTCCTGCGCGGCGCGCCGGTGGATCCGAATGTCCTGCTCGGAATAGTCGAGGACGACGTAGGCATCCGGCTGGGTGATCGAGAGCACCCGGATCTTCTCCTCGGTCGCCCGACTCGCGGTGATGAGCGCGATCGTGCCGGACTCGAAGCCGATCTGCACGTTGGCGATGTCCGTCACCGCGGAGTGGACCGAGGACCCCATCGCGGTGAGCCGCCGGGGTGTCGAGTCGACGAGCCCCAGCACGATGTCGAGGTCGTGGATCATCAGATCCATCACCACGCTGTCCTTCTGCACGCGCGGGGCGAAGGGCCCGAGACGGCGCGACTCGATGAGGATCGGACGCTCGACGATCTTCTTGAGCTCCTGCACCGCGCCGTTGAACCGCTCGACGTGACCGACGTGCAGGACGGCGCCGCTCTTGCGGGCGATGCCGAACAGCTCGCGCGCCTCCTCGAGCGTCGGCGCGATGGGCTTCTCGACGAGGACGCCCACACCCGCCTCCAGGAGATCGGACGCGACCTGGAAATGCTGCTCGGTCGGCACGGCCACGCTCGCGAGATCGACTTTCCCGATCAGCTCGCGGTGGTCGAAGAGCGCCTGCGTGTCGTAGTAGGCCGCGACCTGCTTGGCGCGGTCCCGATCGATGTCGACGACGCCGGCCAGGTCGATGTCCCACAGCTCGGCGTAGGCGAGCATGTGGTATTGGCCCATGTGGCCGGCGCCGACGACGCCGGCACGCAGCCGGCGCTCCTCCGCGGCTCGCGCGGCCATCACACCGTCTCGCTTTCGGGTTCCGGGAGCGCGTCGGGCGCCGAAGCCCCGGGCGGGGCGGCGCCGCAGATGCCGCGGCGCGAGCCGGCGATGAACTCGAGCAGGTGGGCCACGGGACCCGCGACCGGCAGCTCGGCTCGGATCCGCTCGACGGCCCGCTGGGGCGCGAGCCCGCTGCGGTAGAGCAATCGATATGCGTCCTGGAGAAGCCGGCGGTCCGCCAGATTCATACCGGCCCGTCTGAGCCCGATGACGTTGATCGCGTGGGCGCCGACCGGGTTGCCGTCGACCAGCACGTAGGGCGGGACATCGGCCGTGACCTTGGAACAGCCGCCGATGTAGGCGTAGGCGCCGATCCGCGTGAACGGCACGATGCCGACGTGGCCCCCGACGGTGACGCGGTCGCCGATCTCGCAGTGCCCCGTGATTCCGGCGTAGTTGATGACGATGACACCCGCACCGAGCCGACAATCGTGGGCGACGTGGCTCATCCCCATGACAAGACAGCCCGCGCCGATCTCGGTGAAGCCTCCGGCGCGTGTCGAGCGGTGGACCGTGACATACTCTCGGATCTCGGTATCGGCGCCGATCCGGACACCCGACGGTGTGCCGTCCTTGAACTTGAGGTCCTGGGGCCGCCCACCTAGGATCGCCCCGTGGCCGATCTTGGCGCGCTCGCCGATCTCGACGTGGCCCTCCAGCACGCAGTGGTGGCCGATCGCGGCGCCGGCGCCGATCGTGACCTCGGGGCCGATGACCGAGAACGCGCCGATCCGAACGCCCGCGGCGAGGGTCGCCTTGGGGTCGACCACCGACGTCGGATGGATGCCGTCAGGCTCGGTCATCCATCGCTCCCGACGCGCCGCTCTCCGGCGGCGCGATCCCGAGACGGCTCTCGAGCTTCTCGAGACGGCGCTCCGCGGCACGCAGACGGCGGGACATGTCCGGCAGGTGCTTCTGCGACGCGAAGAGCCGCTTGGCCTGGAGCATCGGCACCGCCGGCGTGCCCAGCCGCCTCTCGCCCGCCGGCACGTCTTCCGCGACGCCGGCCTGGGCCCCGAGCACGGCCCCGTCGCCGATGGTCAGATGGTCCGCGAAACCGACCTGGCCGGCGGCGATGACGCCGCGACCCAATCGGCACGAGCCCGAGATGCCGACCTGGGCCACGATGATCGAGTGCTCGCCGATCTCGACGTTGTGACCGACCTGGACGAGGTTGTCGATCTTGGTCCCGCGGCGGATGATCGTCCGGCCCAGCATGGCGCGATCGATCGTCGTGTTGGCGCCGATGTCCACGTCGTCCTCGATCATCACGGTGCCGACCTGAGGAATCTTCCTGTGGCCGCCGTTGTCGAAGACATAGCCGAATCCATCGCCGCCGATGACGGCGCCGGCCTGCACGACCACGCGGCTGCCAAGGCGCACCCCCTCGCACAGAACCACGCGCGCATGGAGCACCGATCCCTCACCCACCTCGACACCCGGTCCGACATAGACCAGCGGATGAACCCGGACGTGCGGCCCGATGACCGCGCCCGCGCCGATCACGGCCAGGGCGCCGATCGAGGCGCTGGGGTCGACATGCGCCTCGCGCGCCACGATCGCCGACGCATCGATGCCGCGCGGCGGTGCCGCCTCCGGATGAAACAGCGTGAGCAGCGCGATCATTGCCTGTTGCGGGGTGCGGGTGCGCAGGAGCGGCCCCGGGAGGCCCGACACCCCCTCCGACACGAGAAGCGCGCCGGCGCGCGATGTCTCGGCGGCCGGGCGGTACCGAGCGTCGATGAGGAAGGAGATCTGCTCCGGGCCGGCGGCGTCGAGCGACGCCACACCCGTGACCCGCCGGCCGGGATCGCCCTCGAGCGTCGCGCCGAGGGTCGCGGCGAGCTCACCGAGCGTGAACCCGGCGGGCGTGCCCATCAGGGCGTCTTCTTCGCCGGAGCCGCCTGGTCGTACGCGCGAATGACCTCGTCCGTCAGGTCCGCGTCGGTCGAAGCGTACAGGACCGAGGCGCCCCGCTTTTCCACGATCATGTAGTAGCCGCGTTCCTTGCCGACCCGTTCGATGACGCTCGACAGATCCTGGAGCACGCGCTGGAGCAGCACCTGCTCCTTCTTCTCGAGCTCCTTCTGAAAATCATCCATCATCCGCGCGGCGTCACGACGCTTTCGCTCGAACCCCTCCTGCTTCTCGCGCCGAGCGTCGGCCGTCATCAGGGGCCCCTTCTTCTCGAGCTCGTCGCGCAGCTTCTCGAGCTCCTGACGCTTGCCGTCCATCTCCTTCTGCATGACGGTCTTTTCGCGCTCGAGCTGCTCGCGCGCCGCCACACCGGCCGACGACCGGGCCAGCACCCGCTGCACGTCGATGTAGGCGATCCGGACCGATGACGCGGGGGCCGCCGGCGCCGCGGGTTGCTGGGCCCAGACCGGGCCCAGGACGACGACGAGCAGCCCCACAACCAGGGTGAGTACGCCACGCCAATGCTTCATCCAACCCTCCCTAAAACGGTGACCCTACAGAGAAGTGGAACGCCCCGGCCCCCTCGCCTGGTCGCCGGTCGATATTCAAACCATAGTCCACCCGGATGGGGCCGAACGGCGACTGCCATCGTATACCCCCACCCGGCCCATAGCGTAGATCCGTGGGATCGAACTTGGTGTCGAAGCCGTAGACGTTGCCGACGTCGAAGAACACGGCAACCCTCAGGCCAAAGGGCAACGGGACGACGTACTCGACGTTGCCCAGGATCTCGGTCGTCCCACCCTCCTTGAATCCAGCCGAGTCGACCGGCGAAATGCTGCGGAACTTGAAGGCGCGGATCGTGTTCGGACCGCCCAGGTAGAAGCGCTCGAACAGCGGGACGTCCTTGCCGCCCCAGCCGGCCTCGTAGCCGGCCTCGCCCCGCAACCCCAGGATATGCCCGAGCCAGATCGGCCTGAAATAGGTCTGGAGGAAGGTCCCCTTGTAGAACTGCGAGTCGCCCCCGAGACCGGCGAAGTCGAAGGAGAGCGTGGTCTGCGCCCCCTTGGTCGGAGCGGCGATCACGTCCCGGCTGTCGCGGGTCAAGGACACGCCGATCGAGGAAGTGATCGTGGCGCCCCTCTGATCCACCAGATCGGGCGTCGCGTTGTCGCTGAGGTTGCTGATGACGTCCCGGGAGATGCGGTATCCGGTGTGCCAGCGCCAGTACTCGGCGAACGGGTGGCTCATCCGGAGATTCACGCCCGTCGTGTCATAGGTGTAGTCCTGATAGTTGCGAATGCTCTTGTAGACGTCGAACCCGCCCGAGAGCGGACGGTCGAACAGCCAGGGATCGGTGAAGCTGATCGTCCCCTGCTGCGTCGTCGCACCGGCGCGGATCCTGATCGCGACCTCCCAGCCCCGGCCCAGGAAGTTGCGCTGGGCGAGGTCGATCGTACCGACCAGGGAGTCGACCGACGAGTAGCCGCCACCGATGCTGAAGATCCCGGTGGCCCGCTCGACCACGTCGATGTTCACGATGATCCGGGTCTTGTCGGAGCCGGGCTGCGTGGTGACGTTGACGGTCTCGAAGTAGCCCAGGTTCACGAGCCGCTGCCGGGCCTTTTCCTTGTTCTGGAGCGTGTAGAGATCGCCCTCGTGCAGCGGCAGCTCGCGACGCAGGATCTTGTCCTCGCTGCGGACGTTGCCGCTGATGTTGATGCGCTCCACGTAGACTTCGGGCCCCTCGGTGATCTCGAAGGTCAGGTTGATCTGGTTGAGCGCCGGCAGCTGATCGCGCTTGGGGTTGATGTCGGCCGAGGCGCGACCGATCGTGCTGTAGAGGTTCAGAATCGCGGTGGTGCTCTCGCGGACCCGACTCACCGAGAACACGTCGCCGGTCCTCAGCCTGAGCTGCCGTTCGACCTCGGGCTCCGGGAGCAGGGTGACCCCGGTCACCTTCACGTCGCCGACCCGGAACTGGGGGCCCTCGACGACGACGATCGTGATCGTCACCCGCGCCTTCTCGCGATCGACGGCCACGTCGTGCGACTCGACGCGAGCCTGGATGAAGCCGTTGTCGTTGTAGAGCGCGATGACGCGGTCGATATCCATCTCGAGGCGCTGGCGCTGCACCTTGCCGCGCAAGATGAAGTATTGCCGCTCCTTCGTCTCCATCGCGGCCTTGAGCTGGTCGTCCCGCAGCCCCTTGTTACCGCGGAACTTGATCGACTCGATCGTGATCTGGCGCCCCTCGACGATATTGAAGATCACCTTCACGTCCGAGTCGGCGAACTTCTCGACCGTCGGCGTGATCTGGACCTCGAAATAGCCCTCGTCCTCGTAGAAGTCGCGCAGCTTTTCAACGGCGCGCTGCACGTCGACCGGGTTGTAGACGCTCCCGAGCTTGAGGTCGATCTTCTCCTGCAGCGAGTCTCGGTCTTCCTTCTTGTTGCCGACGAAATCGACGTCGCGCACGAAGGGCCGCTCGGAGACCGCGAAGATGACCTTCACACCGCCCTCGAAGTCCTCGACCCGGAGCTGGACGTCATCGAAGAAGCCGAGGCTGAAGATGGAGCGGATGTCCTCGGCCAGGAGTGAAGGGTTGAAGGTCGAACCGACGGTACTCTTGACGCGGCCGAGGATCACGGCGTCCTGGACACGGCGATTGCCCTCGATGTGGACGTCCTTGATGAGGATGGGCGGCGGCTGGGACTGCTGCGCCCGCGCCGTCGAAGCGGTGAGGAGGCCTGCCGTGAGAACAATGACGACCGTGAGACACACCCGGCCGGCGGTCGTCACCAGGCTCTCAGGCGTGTCGGGACGGCGCGCTAGTGTTCAGCAAGCTCGAGCGGCGCGTCGGCGGCCTGGGCTTCGCGGAACGTGAAGTTCGCGCCCTCGATGTCCACCTCGATGCGGGCGCTCTCCGCGACCTGGCCTCGAACGATCGCCTCGGCCAGGGGATCCTCGATGTGCTTCTGGATCGTCCGCCGCAACTGCCGCGCGCCGTACGTCTGATCGTACCCCTTCTCCACCAGGGCCGCTTGGGCCGCCGGCGTGAGGACGAGTTCGATGCCCTTCTCGGTGAGCTGCTTGTTGATCCGCCCGATCATCAACCGGATGATTTCCTTGATGTGGTCGAGCGACAGGGCATGGAACACGATGATGTCGTCGATCCGGTTCAGGAACTCCGGCCGGAACGCCCGCTTCATCTCCTCGAGGACTCGCTCCTTCATCTTCTCGTAGGACGACTCGTCGGTCTCCTGGAGAAATCCGGGGGACACACGCTTGCCGATGAGGCTCGTCCCGAGGTTCGACGTCATGATGAGGATCGTGTTCTTGAAGTCGACGACGTGGCCGAGCGAGTCGGTGAGGCGGCCGTCATCGAGGACCTGCAGCATCATGTTGAACACGTCCGGGTGCGCCTTCTCGATCTCGTCGAACAGCACGACGGAGTACGGGCGACGCCGGACCTTCTCGGTGAGGAATCCGCCCTCTTCGTAGCCGACGTATCCGGGCGGGGCGCCGAGGAGGCGCGAGACCGAGAACTTCTCCATGTACTCGGACATGTCCACGCGGATCAGGGCGTTCTCGTCGCCGAACAGGTACTCGGCGAGCGCACGGGCCAGCTCGGTCTTGCCGACGCCCGTTGGGCCGAGGAACACGAACGAGCCGACCGGGCGCTTGGCGTCCTTCAGACCGGCGCGGGACCGGCGGATCGCGCGCGCGACGGCCGCGACCGCGTCGTTCTGACCGATGATGCGTCCGTGGAGGGCTTCCTCCATCCGGGCCAGCTTCTCGGATTCCTTCTCCTCGAGCTTGGCGAGCGGGATCCCGGTCCAGCGGGAAACGATGAACTCGATGTCCTCTTCCTCGACCGACTGCGTCCCCTTACCCTTGTTCTTCTCCCACTCGCGCTTCAGCTCTTCGTCGCGGTGGCGAAGGACTTTCTCCTTCTCGCGGAGCGAGGCGGCCTTCTCGAACTCCTGCGCCTCGAGGTACATGTCCTTCTCGCGGATCACGCGCTCGAGCTCCTTCTCGATCTCCTTGAGCTCGGGGGGCGGGGTCAGCGCCATGAGGCGGGTCCGCGACGAGGCTTCGTCGATCACGTCGATCGCCTTGTCGGGGAGCTGGCGGTCGGTGATGTAGCGATCGGCCAGCTGCACCGCCGCGGAGATCGCGCGCTCGGTGATCTTCACCCGGTGGTGGGCCTCGTACTTGTGCCGGAGCCCCCGGATGATCTCGATCGCCTGCGGCACCGAGGGCGCCTTGACGATGACCGGCTGGAAGCGCCGCTCGAGGGCACCGTCCTTCTCGATGTACTTGCGGTACTCGTCGAGAGTCGTCGCGCCGATCGTCTGGATCTCGCCGCGCGAGAGGGCCGGCTTGAGCATGTTCGAGGCGTCGATGGCGCCTTCGGCCGCGCCGGCACCGATGAGCGTGTGGAGCTCGTCGAGGAAGAGCACGACGTTCTCCGACTGGCGGATCTCCTTCATCACCGCTTTCAGCCGCTCCTCGAACTGGCCGCGGTACTTCGTCCCGGCGACGAGGGCGCCCAGGTCGAGCTGGAGCAGCCGCTTGTTCACGAGGACGTCGGGCACGTCGTGGCTGACGATCTTCTGCGCGAGCCCTTCGACGATCGCGGTCTTGCCCACGCCGGGCTCACCGATCAGAACGGGATTGTTCTTCGTGCGGCGGGCGAGGATCTGGATGACGCGCTCGATTTCCTGCTCGCGGCCGATGACCGGATCGAGCTTGTTCTCGCGAGCCAACTGAGTGAGGTCGCGCGCGAACTCGTCGAGGACCGGTGTCTGCGAGCGCTTCTTGGGCCGCGGATAGTACTGGTCGCCGAGCAGCGCCAGGGTCTCCTGACGGACCTCGTCGAGCCGAGCGCCGAGCGACTCCAGGATTTTCGCGGCGATCGACTGCCCTTCCTTCATGAGCCCGAGCAGCAGGTGCTCGGTGCCGATGTAGTTGTGGCCGAGCTGACGTGCTTCCTCGATGGAGAGCTCGAGAACCCGCTTGGCCTGCGGCGTGAACGGCACTTCCCCGAACGTGAGCGTCTTTGGGAATCCCGCGAGCGCGCGCTCGACCTCTGCCTTCACGGTCTCGAGCCGAAGTCCGAGACGCTGGAGAACCGCCGTCGCGATTCCCTCGCCATCGCGGATCAGCCCGAGAAGGACGTGCTCCGTTCCGACGAAATCGTGGCGGAAACGGCCGGCTTCCTCACGCGCTAAGATAATGACCCGTCGCGCCCGTTCGGTGAACCGTTCAAACACTGGTTTGCCCCACCCCTTCCGCAGGTCGCGGCATGCGAATTTACTTGCGCTGACAGCTAGTTACCAGACTGCGAATTCAGTATAGCCCACGGCTTCCAAGCCCGCTAGCGTTTTTTCCCCACACGCGACTAACTTAGCGAAACAGTTATCCGATCTGTGTCGACTCACCCCGAATCTCGCGCGCCCGGCCCTCGACCAGCCGATAGCCCCGTTCGGCCTTCTGGGCCAGATCGGGGTTGTGGGTCGCCACGAGAAAGGCCAGCCCCCGCTCGGCCTGCAGACGCAGGAAGAGATCGTAGATGACTTCGCTGGTCTTGGGGTCGAGGTTGCCCGTCGGCTCGTCGGCGAGGATGACCTTCGGGTTGTTGATGAGCGCCCGCGCGATCGCCACCCGCTGCTGCTCGCCCCCCGAGAGCTCGCCTGGAAGATGACTCATCCGGTCGCCGAGCCCGACCTCGGCCAGAGCCGCGGCCGCGAACTCTCTGACCTCGCGCGCGGGCTTGCGCTCGATCAGCGCGGGAATCATCGTGTTCTCGAGCGCGCTCATGTCGCCCAGGAGATTGTAGAACTGGAAGACGAACCCGACGTCGCGCCGACGGTAGCGCGCGAGCCCAGCCTCCCCCCACGCCGCGAGATCCTCTCCCTGGAACAGAACGCGCCCGGCCGTCGGCCGATCGAGCCCACCGAGCAGATGGAGCAAGGTCGATTTCCCGACGCCGGAGGCTCCGATGAGCGCGACGAACTCGCCCGGACCGATCCTCACACTCGCGCCCCGAAGAACACGCACCACTTCGGGGCCCGACCGGTATTCCTTCTCGAGCTCCTCGCCCACGAGCAGGGCGGGGGCGCCGTCGTCACTCATACCGGAGCACATCGACCGGCGCGAGCGAGCCCGCGCGTTTGGCCGGAATGATGGTCGCCAGGAACGACAGGATGAGCGTGGCGCCGATGATCATGAGCCCGTCGCTCACCGTCAGCTTCATCGGCAGGTGATCGATCTGGTACACGTCGCCGGCCAGCCGGATCACCTTGTAGGTGTTCTGGGCCCAGATCAGGGTGAGGCCCGCCGCTGCGCCGGCCGCGGTGCCGGCGACGCCGATGGTCATGCCGACGGCGAGGAACACCAACGTGATCGACCGCGAGGAGGCGCCGATCGCCTTGAGGATTCCGATCTCCTTGCGCTTCTCGGCGACGAGCAACACGAGATGGCCGATGATCGCGAACGCCGCCACCAGCACGATGATCGTGACGACGACGAAGAGCGCGAGCTTCTCGAGCTGGAGCGCCGCGAAGAGGCTCCGATTCATCTCCATCCAGTCGCGGACCCAGTAGCGGAGCCCGAGCTGTGCGGAGACGATGCGGCCCACGTTCTTGGCATCGAAGGGGTCGTTCAGCTTGACCTCGATCCCGGTGACCCCGGCGAGCCCCGCGAACTCCTTCGCAAGGGGCAGGCTCAGATAGGCGATCGAGGAGTCGTACTCGTGCATCCCGATCTCGATCGTACCGGCGACGGCGTAGCGCCGCATCTTCGGGACCATGCCCACGGCCGTCACGGCGCCCTCCGGTGAGATGACCGTGACCGAATCCCCGGGGAACACGCCGAGACTCCGCGCCAGCTCGCGCCCGAGCAGGATCGCGGGCGCGCCGTCGGCGAGCGGATCGACCGAGCCCTGACGAAGCTGCGACCGGACGTCCTCGCGAACCGCGGGCGTCTCCAGGTCCACGCCGCGGATCAGCCCGCCCCGCGCCCCGCCGTTCGACGTCGTGAAGAGCGCCTGTTGATGGACGAAGGGCGTGGCCGAGTGGACCCCGCGGATCGCCTTCACGCGGGCGGCGACCTTGTCGGCGTCGTCGAGCCCCTGGGCGCCGCCCTGGAAGATCAGAAGGTGGGGGCTGCCGGCGATGATCCGGTCTCGGATCCCGTCCTGGAAGCCGGTCATCACGGCGAGCACGACGATGAGCGCGGCGACGCCCAGGAACACTCCGCCCAGGCCGATCCAGACGAAGAGCGAGAGATTCGTTCGCTGTCCGCGCGACCGCAGATACCGGAATCCGAGGAGAAGCTCGAACGGCAGCCCGGCTTTCATCGGCCGCCCTCGGGGCGCAGCAGCGGGAACAGAATCGTCTCGCGGATCGACGGCTGGTTCGCGAACATCATGAGCAGCCGGTCGATGCCGATCCCCTCACCCGCGGCCGGCGGCATGCCGTATTCCAGCGCCCGGACGTAGTCCTCGTCGAGCCAGTGGGCCTCGTCGTCTCCACGGGCCTGCAGGGCCGCTTGCTCGCGGAAGCGCGCGAGCTGGTCGATCGGGTCGTTCAGCTCGCTGTAGGCGTTGGCCATCTCGTGCCGCGCGACGAACAGCTCGAATCGATCGACTAGCTGGGGGTTGTCGCGCTTGCGCTTGGCCAGCGGCGAGAGCTCGGTCGGAAAGTCGATGACGAACGTCGGCTGAACGAGCGTCGGCTCGACCAGTGTCTCGAACACGTCCTTCCAGAGCTTCGACGCCGGTCCCCCGTCGTGGGCGATCCCGTGCGCCGCCGCCGCCTGCGCCACGCTCGCGACGTCCGTCGTCGGCGTCACGGCAAGCCCGAGCGCCTGCGAGACGCCCTCGAAGAACGGCAGGCGCCGCCACGGGGGCTTGAGATCGAGCGCGTGCTCGCCCCAGACGAGAGACAACGAGCCCCGCAGCGCGTGGGCGAGCTCGACGAAGAGCGCCTCCGTCAGCTCCATCAGGTCGGTGTAGTCGGCGTACGCCTGATAGAACTCGAGCGTCGTGAACTCGGGGTTGTGCATCGTCGACACCCCCTCGTTCCGGAAGTTCCGGTTGATCTCGTAGACGCGCTCGAAGCCGCCCACGAGCAGGCGCTTGAGATAAAGCTCGGGCGCGATGCGCAGATAGAGATCCAGGTCGAGCGCGTTGTGATGCGTCTTGAACGGCCGGGCGATCGCGCCGCCGGGGATCGGCTGCATCATCGGCGTCTCGACCTCGAGAAACCCGCGCGCGTCGAGGAACGCGCGGATCCCATGAACGAGCCGCGCCCGCATCGAGAAGATCTCGCGCGCCTCCGCGTTGACGATCAGATCCACGTAGCGCTGCCGGTAGCGCGTCTCCACGTCCTTGAGTCCGTGCCACTTCTCGGGCAGGGGCCGAAGCGACTTGGCCAGGAAGGCGAACGTCTTCACCGCGACGGTCAGCTCTCCGGTCCGCGTCCGGAACATCTCGCCCGTCACGCCGACGAAGTCGCCGGTGTCGAGCTCGACGAACCGCGCGTACTCGTCGCCCAGGCCGTCGGCCCGCGCGTAGAGCTGGATCCGTCCCGTCTGGTCCATGAGATGGGCGAAGCACGTCTTGCCGTGATGGCGGATCGCCACGATGCGGCCGGCCAGACTCACCGGCCCGAAGCCCTTCAACTCCTCGTCGTTGGCGTTGCCGAGGCGCTCGGCAAGGCCGTGAGCCCACTGAGTCACCGGATAGCGGCCGCCGAACGGATCGGTCCCGCGGCTGCGCAGCGTGTCGAGTTTCTCGCGTCGGAGCCGGATCAGCTCGTTGTCGTCTTGATTCGTCACGGATTCGCCTCGTCCGCCGCCCGCCCGATCGTCACTCATGCTTCTCGGCCCCGCGCCCAGAGCAGGTACGCCTTGATGAAAGGGTCGAGGTCGCCGTCCATGACGCCCTCGACGTTGCCGACCTCGAGCCCGGTCCGATGGTCCTTGATCAGCTGGTAGGGATGAAACGTGTACGAGCGGATCTGGCTGCCGAACGCGATCTCCTTCTTCTGTCCACCCAGCTCGGCCAGCTCCTCGCGCTGCTTCTTCTCGGCGATCTCGTAGAGCCGCGCTTTTAGGATGCGCATCGCGGTATCGCGATTCCGGAGCTGCGAGCGCTCGTTCTGGCACGAGACGACGAGGCCCGTCGGCAGGTGCGTGATGCGCACGGCCGAGTCGGCGGTGTTGACCCCCTGCCCGCCCGGACCCGATGCGCGGAAGACATCGATGCGGAGCTCGTCCTCCCGCACGTTGACCTCGACGTCGTCCACCTCGGGGACGACCGCGACCGAGGCGAAGCTGGTCTGCCGCCGGCGCGAGGCGTCGAAGGGAGAGATCCGTACCAACCGGTGCACGCCGGTCTCGCCGCGCAGATACCCGAACGCGTACTCCCCGGACACTTCGACCGTGGCCGACTTGATCCCCGCCTCGTCGCCGGGGAGCAGATCGACCACCTCGGCCTTCAGGTCCGCGCGCTCGCACCAGCGGAGGTACATGCGCAGGAGCATCTGGGCCCAGTCCTGCGACTCGGTGCCACCCGCCCCGGGGTGAATCGACACGATGGCGGCCTTCGTGTCGTGCGGCCCCGAGAGCGTGATCTTCAGCTCGAATTCGTCGAGGTCCTTGGTCAGTCCGGCGATGCCGTCGGCGATCTCGGCGTCGAGGCTCCCGTCGTTGGCCTCCTCGGCGAGCTCCAGCAGCACCGTCAGGTCGTCGGCTTTGGAGCCGAGCTCTTTCAGGCGCGCGACGACACGCGAGAGCTCGGTCCGTTCGCGGATGACCTCCTGAGCCCGGCGGTTGTCCTCCCAGAAGGACGGCTTGGCCATGTCGGTGTCGAGGGCGGCCAGACGCTGTTCCTTGGCGGCGACGTCAAAGATGGCCTCGGAGCTCGGCCACGCGGCTCGTCAGCACGTTCACGTCGCGCTTGAAATCGCCGAGCATCAGGCGGCTCGCTTCCACGCTCGAGCCGCGAGCGACGCGCCCGAGACGACGATCGCCAGGTACGCGAGCCAGTCGCCCAAGCGCGAGTAGAGCGTGAGCCCGGTCCGCAGCGGTACCCGTTCAGCGGCCGTGGTTCGCTCGTACAGCGCGACCCGGCGAACGATCTTGCCGCTGGGCGCGATGAACGCCGACACGCCGGTGTTCGCCGCCCGAACGACCGCGACACGGTGCTCGACGGCACGGAACGGATACATGGCGAGATGTTGCCACGGGCCGCTCGTACGACCAAACCATGCGTCGTTCGTCATGTTCACGATCAGGCGCGCGCCACCTTTCACGAACTCGCGGACGAGCTCTGGGAAGATTCCCTCGTAACAGATTACGACTCCAAACGGGGCTGGCGGGCCCGGGAAGACGCTCGCGCTGGAGCCCGGCTCGAGCTCGGCGATGAACTCGGCCCAGCCCCGAACGAATCCGATCAGTCCCGCTAACGGCACGTACTCGCCGAAAGGGACGAGCTGGATCTTATCATACCGCCCGACGATCCCCCGTTCAGTGAGCAGAAACGCACTGTTACGCACCTTCGGTGGAGTCGATCCATCAATGTCGATCGAGCCCACCAGGAGCGGAACGCGAAGAGACCCGGAAAGAGCCCCGAGTGTTCGGAGGAGCTGCGGATCGCGCCTGAGCGGCGAGGGCGCCGCGGTCTCGGGCCATACGATCAGATCGGGGCGCTCGGCGCCGGCGCGCGAGGTCAGGGTGAGGTAGATCGCGAGCGTCGTCGAGGCGAACGCGGGGTCGAACTTCAAGGGCTGCTCGATGGACGGCTGCATGATCGCCACGGTCACTTCGCCGGGCGGGGCGGGAGCCGCCAGACGCCAGTACCCGAACGCCAGTGTCCCGCCCAGCAGCACCCCCGTGAGCGCGACCCCGCCGAGCGCCGGGCGCCAGGCGAGCACGAAGCAGCCGGTGATCGCGGCGTTGACCGCAACGATCACCAGGGAAACCGCGTACACGCCTCCGAGCTCCGCGATCTGGATCACCGGCAGCCGAAGGTACTGGGAGTAGCCGAGCAGACCCCACGGGAAGCCGCCGAAGAGGTGGCCGCGCAGCCACTCGCCGGCGACCCAGAGAAACGGCGACGCGCACAGTGCCCAGACGATCGAGCGCCGCGCGAGCCACGAGACGGCGGCGGCGAAGAGGCCGACGTAGAGGGCGCAGTAGCCGGCGAGGGCGAACGTCGGACCCCACGTGAGCGGCCAGGGGATCGAGCTGTAGGTGTTGAAGGTGAAGTCGAGCCATCGGAGGAGCACCAGATAGAACACGGTCCCGAAGACCCACCCCCATGCGAACGCGAAGCGTATCGGCTGGCGTAGCGCATCGACGATGAGCGGCGTGAGCGCTACCCAGACTGCTCCCTCCCAATCGGTCCGGGGGAACCCCAGCCCCATGACGAAAGCGGTCGCCATGATGATCAGGGCGCGGCGAGACGACGGATGCAGGCTCAGGAGCCCCACGCGAGCCGATCGGCCAGGAAGCGCGGGAGCCCTCCGCGGAGTATCTTCCCCCGCGCCCGCTCGACGTCGTAGACGACGCGGCGTATCGAGACCGCGCCCCGCTCGACGTCCCAGATCGCGTAGGCGGCGCGCGGGTCGCGATCACGAGGCTGACCGACGCTGCCGACGTTGACGAGGTAGCGGCGGCCGTGCTCGAGCTCGAAATCGATAGCGCCGGCCCGATGCTCCGGTCCCGAGGAGCCGAGCGACCACGCGCCGGCCAGGTGCGAGTGGCCCACGAAGCAGAGTCGCGTCGTGAAGGCGGAGAACGCGTCAAAGCCGTCCTGCGCGGTGAGGAGATACTCCCACTCGTCCGGACGGTCCGGCGAGGCGTGCACGAGCGTGGCGTCCCCCACCTCGGCCACCAGGGGCAGCGAGGCCAGATACGTCCGGTGATCGTCGTCGAGCCGCTCGCGCGTCCACTCGGCGGCGGCGCGCGCGTGGACGTTGAACCACTCGAGATCGATGAGCCCGGCGACCGCGTGCTCGTGATTGCCGGAGACGATCGCCTGCGCCCGTTCGGCCACGATCTCGATGCACGCGACGGGGTCGGCGCCGTACCCGACCAGGTCTCCGAGGCAGACCAGCGCGTCCGTCCTCGGCGCCGCGTCGGCGAGAACCGCCTGGAGCGCTTCGAGGTTGGCGTGGATGTCCGAAAGCACCGCGTACCGCACGGGACAGGCCTCAGAACGTCGGACGGAGTTCTTTGTGAATGCGATCGAGCAAGCCGTTGATGAACCGGCTCGACTCCTTGGTGCCGAACTTCTTGGCGATCTCGATGGCTTCGTTGATCGCGACCTTCGGCGGCACGTCCGCCATCCACAGGAGCTCGTAGACGGCGAGCCGAAGGATGTTGCGGTCGACGACGGCCATCCGATCGAGATCCCAGTGCTCGGCGAACTGCACGATGGCGTGGTCGATCTTCGCCTGATTCGACTTCGTGCCCCGGACGAGCGCGTCGGCAAACGCACGCGTGTCGTCGTCCACGGGATGGCGCGCCCAGAATTCCTCGTCGTGTGGGAGCGGATCGTCGTCGCCATTGAGGTCGAGCTGATACAAGAACTGGAGCGCGACTTCGCGGCCTTTCCTGCGCTTACTCATTGGAGCGGGGACCGTGAGATCGGATCGGACCGCGGGTGGCCTGAGACAGACGCTTGTGGCTCGGACACGCCAACATCGACCCGCGCCAATTCGACGCGCGCCAATTCGACCCGCGGCGGTCTGACCCCCGGCGGGCCGACCGGCGGCTCGCGTTATCGTCGACGTGCATGTCCCTGTCCGGGACGCGCGGGGCTTCGGCCCGCCCGATGGTCGCCGAGCTGGCGGATCCACTCGGCCATCTGCAGAGCCGCCTCGGCCGCCTCTTCGCCGCGGTTACCCACGTCCCCTCCCGCGCGCGCCCAGGCCTGCTCTTCGCTGAGAGCCGTGATGACGCCGAAGGTCGTGGGCACGCCAGTCGTGAGCGCGACGTGCCTGATTCCGGCGGCAGCCTCGCGCGCGACGAACTCGAAATGAGGGGTCTGCCCCCGGATCACGACGCCGACGCACACGATCCCAGAGTACCGCCCGCTCGTCGCGAGATGGTTCGCCGCCTGAGGGAGCTCGAAGGATCCGGGCACCCAGTGGACCTCGATCGCGTCGGGGCCCAGCCGGGCGGCTCGCAGGGCTTGCAGCGCGCCGGCGACGAGCCGCTGGGTGATCCGCTCGTTGAAGCGGGCCGCGACGATCGCAAACCTGAACGAGCCGGTGCTCCCGGCAGCCCGGCGAAACTTCGGCGCGCGACCGGCCATATCAGTCTGGCAGCGACGACAGGAGGTGCCCGAGCTTGTCGCGCTTGGTGCTGAGGTACTTCCGGTTCGTCTCGGTCGCCGGAATCTCGATCGGGACGCGCTCGGAGATGTGCAGCCCATAGCCCTCGAGCCCGACGATCTTCTTCGGGTTATTGGTCAGGAGCTTGAGGTTCTTGACCCCGAGGTCGACCAGGATCTGGGCGCCGATGCCGTAATCGCGGAGGTCGGCGTGGAATCCGAGCGCGACGTTGGCCTCGACGGTGTCCTTCCCCTGATCCTGGAGCTCGTAGGCGCGCATCTTGTTGAGGAGCCCGATACCGCGCCCCTCCTGCCGCATGTACACGAAGACCCCACGGCCCTCCGCCTGGATCCGGCTGAGGGCCTTGTCGAGCTGGAGCCCGCAGTCGCATCGGCGCGAGTGGAAGACGTCCCCGGTCAGGCACTCGGAGTGGACACGGACGAGCACCGGCGAGTCGCCCGAAACCGAGCCCATCACCAGCGCGAGCGGTACACGGCTGTCGACCGTGGTGTCGTACGCGATCGCGGTGAACTCGCCGAAGTCGGTCGGAAGCTTGGTCGTCGCGATCCGCCGGACCAATTTTTCCTTGTGAATCCGGTACTCGATGAGGTCCCGGATCGTAATCATCTTGAGGCCGTGCGTGGTCGCGAGCTCCGTCAGCTGCGGCACGCGCGCCATGCCGCCGTCGTCGTCGAGGACCTCGCAGATGACGCCTGCCGGGTAGCACCCCGCCAGCCGCGCGAGGTCGATCGCGGCTTCCGTGTGGCCCGCGCGCCGCAGGACCCCGCCCCCCATCGCGCGCAGGGGAAGGATGTGGCCCGGACGCGTGAGGTCGTCGGCGCGCATGAGGGGGTCGACGAGCGTGCGGATCGTGACGGCGCGGTCGTGGGCCGAGGTGCCGGTCGTGACTCCACGCTTGGCGTCCACGGTGACCGTGAACGCCGTACCCATCGGGGCGGTATTGTCGGAAACCATCATCGAGATCTTGAGCTCGTCGAGACGCTCGCCGAGCAGCGGCATGCAGATCAGGCCCCGACCGTGCTTCGCCATGAAGTTCACGGCCTCCGGGGTCACCCGGTCGGCCGCCATCACGAGGTCGCCTTCGTTCTCACGATCCTCGTCGTCCACGACGAGCAGGATGCGCCCCTGACGGATCTCCTCGATGCCCTCCTCGATGGTCGAAAACCCGGTCATGTCGTCCCCCTCAGCGCGAGCGAGCGAACCAGATACTTCCCGATCACGTCCGCCTCGACGTTCGTCGCCTGACCTTTCTTGAGCCGTCCAAGCGTCGTCACCGCCAGCGTGTGCGGAATCAGCATGACCTCGAAGCTCCGGTCGCCCAGGGCCGCCACCGTGAGGCTCACGCCGTCCACGGCCACCGACCCCTGAGGGATCAGGAGCGGCTCGAGGTCACGGCTCGGCAAGGTGACCCGCACCCGCGCCGTTGATTCTACACGGGTTACGGCGTCCACGGTTCCCACACCGTCGACGTGCCCGAGGACCAGGTGCCCGCCGAGGGCGCCGCCAAACCGAAGGGGCCGCTCGAGGTTTACGGGGTCACCCGGCCCCAGGTGTCGGAGCGCCGTACGGGTCAGAGTCTCGGGACCGATCTCGAAAACGAAGCCAGCGGGCCGCCGCTCGACCACGGTCAGGCAAACGCCGTTCACCGCGACGCTACCGCCGACGTCCACCCCATCGACCGTCACACGAGCCTCGATCTCGAGCCTCGCGAGGCGCTCACTCAGCTCGATCGCCCGGATCGAGCCGACCTCCTCGACGATCCCGGTGAACATCAGGCGCCCCTCGGCTCGCGGACGACGTCGGCCTCGATGAGGAGGTCGTCGCCCAGGGCCGTCACCGCCAAGCCGCCGAGCCGCACGGCGCTCTTGAGCTCGCGTCCGGCGCCTCCGACGACCGGCGTCGCGCGGCGTCCGCCGATCAGAAGCGGAGCCGCGAACATCGCGACACGGTCGACCAGTCCGGCGTCGAGGAAGGCTCCGTGCACTTCGCCGCCGCCCTCGACGAGCACCGCGCGAACCTCGCGAACGAAGAGCTCCGCCAGGAGCGCTCCCAGGTCCACACGTCCGTCCCGCGTCCGGCAGGACACGACCGTGGCGCCCGAGGCGGCAAGCTCGCGGACGCGGCTCTCCGGAGCCTCCGTTCCGACGGCGATCAGGGCTCGACTCGGCCTCCCGGCGCTGATCAAGCGAGCTCCGACTGGCGTGCGGGCCGCGGTGTCGAGCACGACACGCAGAGGCTCTCGCGGCCACGGTTGTCCCAGGCGCACGGTGAGCTCCGGATCGTCGCGCAGCACCGTCCCGATCCCGACCACGATCGCGTCCGATTCGCTGCGCATCCGGTGCGCGTGTTGCCGGGCGGGTTCGCCGGTGATCCAGCGGGAGACGCCATGCAGATCGGCGATCTTGCCGTCGAGGGTCATGCCGGCCTTCACGGTGACGTGAGGGCGGCGCTCACGCATCGCGGTGAGGAACGCGCGATTCTGGCGCTCTGAGTCCGCGGCGCCCACGCCGGTGACCACCTCGACGCCCGCTCCGCGAAGCTCGGCAAAGCCGCGTCCGGAGACGAGCGGGTTGGGATCGCCGATCGCGGCGACGACGCGCGCCACGCCCGCCTCGATCACGGCCCGGGAGCATGGCGGAGTCCGGCCGTGATGCGAGCACGGCTCGAGGGTCACGTAGAGGGTCGCGCCACGCGCGCGCGCATCGGCCGCGCGAAGCGCCTCGATCTCGGCGTGGGGTTCGCCGGCTCTGGCGTGGAATCCCTCGCCCACGATCTCGCCACCCGGCGCGACGACGACCGCGCCGACCATCGGATTCGGTGAGGTGAGCCCGCGTCCGCGCTCGGCCAGCTCGAGCGCCCGCCGCATGAAGCGCTCGGCTGGGTCCCCTTCCGTCATGCTTCGGCCACCAGCGCGTCGACGAACGCCTGCGGGTCGAACGGCTGGAGGTCCTCTATCCGTTCCCCGAAGCCGATCAGCTTCACGGGCACCTTCAGCTCGCGGACGATGCGAACGACGATCCCACCCTTGGCGGTGCCGTCGAGCTTGGTCAGACACACGCCGGTGAGCCCGATCGCCTCGTGAAAGATCCGGGCCTGAGCGAAGCCGTTCTGCCCCGTCGGCGCGTCGAGGACCATGAGCGTCTCGTGCGGGGCGCCCGGGAGCTGACGCTCGAGCACGCGACGCAGCTTCGCCAGCTCTTCCATCAAGTTCGTCTTGGTGTGTAGCCTTCCCGCGGTATCGACAATCAAGACATCGAGGTCGCGGGCAGTCGCGGCCTTCACCGCGTCGAACACGACGGCCCCGGGATCGGAGCCCGCGGCCTGACGGATGACCTCGACTCCGACGCGCTCGCCCCACTGCTCGAGCTGCTCGATCGCCGCGGCGCGGAAGGTGTCGGCGGCCGCGAGGATCACGCGCTTGCCGGAGCCTTTCAGCGCGGACGCCAGCTTCGCGGCGGTCGTCGTCTTGCCCGAGCCGTTGACACCGAGGAGTAGCACAACGGCCGGATGATGGTCGAGGCTGAGAGGCTGCGTCGAAGGCGCCAAGGTCTCGAGGAGGAAGCGGCGGAAGAGCGGGCGCAGTTGGCTGGCGCGGGTGACGGTCCCGAACATGAGCTCTTCGCGCGCCCGGTTGGTGAAGTCGGCGGCCAGCGCGGCGCCCAGGTCCGCCGCGATCAGCAGCTCCTCCAGCTCCTCGAGCAGTGCGTCGTCGATCGGGCGATCGGTGTCGAGTACGGTACCGAGACTGCCGGCGAGGTACTCCTGCGACCGCTTGAGCCCGTCGCGGAGACGTTCACCCAGGACAGAGAGAAACTTCACTGGTTGTCCGAGGGCAGGACCAATCGAGAGATGACCGAGCCGCTGGCGCCGAGCCGGGGAACCGGTCGGCCGTTGAGCTCGAGGCTCACTCCACCCGCGTTGCCGATCGTGATGACGAAGGGGCCGTTCGACACCCACTCACGAATCTCGTTGGGCGGAATCGTTTCCTCGCTGGTCCGGCCGTCCTCGGTCCGCACGCGCATCCACGTCGTCTCGGTGGTCCGCGCGATCAGCCGATACGGCGAACCGAGCCCACGGACACCGGCCGCGGGCGCCGAGGCTGTCGCGGGCGCGGCGGCGGGCGGCACAGCAGCAGTGCTCGGCGCGGGCTGAGGCCTCGGCGCGGCTCCAGCGTTCGGTGCCGCCGGAGCTGGGGCACTCGGCGTCCCCGGGGCGCTCGGCGCGGACTGGGGGCCGGGCGTCAGCATCGCGTTAGGCGCCGGCGCGCTCGATGTCGGCGCCGGCGGGGTGACAGTCCGCGAGGGCTTCGCGGGCTGCGTCGCGATGGGCGGCTGGGGTGCCGGGCTTTCGGCAGGCGCCGGGACAAGCGCGGGAGACGCGGCCGGGGGTTCGGTCGATGCCGGTATCTGGGGAAGCGCGACCTGAGCGCTCCGCTCGCCGTCTCCTTCCCGGCCCGATTGGAGCGCGAGGGTGACGGCGAAGAAGGCGCCGCCGAGGACCACGAGGAGAATGAAGCTGATGAGAACGGTGCCCCGCGAGTGGCTCTCACGCGGCTCGCCCTGCAGCGGGAGGCCCGGTGGAGTCACCGGCAGATAGTCGGGCGGCTCATGAATGACGTGGCGATGCTGAATCTCCGGAACCGAGGCGATGCGAACCGCATTGACCGGCACCTTCGTCAGTTCCGGAGCAGGCACGCCGGCTCGATCGTAGATCCTGAGCGCCTCGTCGGGGGCGACGCCGAGCGCCTGGCAGTACGCGCGGATGAACCCCTTCGTGAACACGGGCGCCGGAAGCGAGCGCAGGTCGTCTGACTCGAGCGCCTCCAGATAGTGGCTGAGCACGCGTGTCGCCCGGGAGAGCTCGTCGACCGACAGACCCTGCTGCTCGCGCAGCCCGCGCAAGTACGCGCCGACGCTCGACATACTTCGAGCGTAGCTTATCCGGCCGGCTTCTTCATCCTGTTACTGAGCGTTGAGGTTGACCGAGACCAGGGTCGACAGCCCCGGCTCTTCCATGGTGACGCCGTACAGGACGTCAGCCGCCTCCATGGTCTTCCTGTTGTGAGTGATGACGAGGAATTGGGTTTGGCCGGTCAATTCCCTGAGAACACGGAGAAAACGATAGATGTTCGCGTCGTCGAGCGGCGCGTCAACCTCGTCGAGGACACAGAAGGGGCTCGGCCGGAAATAGAAGATAGCGAAGAGAAGCGCCAGCCCGGTGAGCGCCCGCTCGCCGCCGGACAGAAGCGTGACGGCCTGAAGCCGCTTACCGCGGGGCTGGGCCATGAGCTCGACGCCCGTGTCGAGGGGATCGCCACCCTCCTCGGCTTCCACCAGTCGGAGCTCGGCGCGTCCCCCCTCGAAGAGCCGCTCGAAGAGGCGGCCGAAGTGGCCGTTGATCTCCTCGAACGCCTGGACGAACCGCTCCTGCGCCGTGCGCGTCATTCCCCGCAGCGCCTTTTCCAGATCCTTGATCGAGGCGGTGAGGTCATCGTGCTGAGTTCTCAAGAACGTCAACCGCTCGTCGAGCTCACGATATTCGTCGTCCGCGACCAGGTTCACGGGCCCGATCGCGATCAGCCGCTCCTCGAGCTCGGCCACTCGCTCGCGGACCGTCGTCAGCTCGCGCTCGGGATCGTGACGCGCGAGCAGAGCCTGGGCGTCCACCCCGTAGACGCGCCACGCCTCCTGCCCAAGCTCTTCCCGTCGCACCCGGCACTCGGTCGCGCGGATGTCGACCTCGTGGGCCGAGGCCACCAGGCGCCCGAGCTCGCTCTCGGCGCCGCGCGATTCGTGCTCGACCGCGCGGACCTCGGTCGCGAGCCCTTCGTGGTGGTCTGCCGCCAGCCGTGCCTCGGCGTCGATTCGATCGCGCTCCACCGCCACTTCGCGAGCTGCGACGTCGGTCCGTTCACGCTCCTCGGCGAGCCACGCGCGCCGCTCGACGAGCTGAGCCCGGCGCTGACCGGCCTGGGCCAGGCGCTCGGCCAGGTCCCGCTCGATCTCGTCGACACGCGAGAGCTCGCGACCGAGCGCCTCGACCCGCTCGGTCACTGAGGCGAGATCGACCCGGCAGGCCGTGAGCTCGGCGCCGAGCGCGGCCTCGTCGGACTGCGCGCTCTCGATCGCGTCCCGCACGCGGGTCGCCGCCGCCTCCAGCGCCCCCTCGGCATCGCGCGCGACCGCGATACGCTGGGTGAGCTGCGCCAGGGTCGCGCTCGTCTCCTCGGCCTCCCGCGAAATTTGTCGCGACTCCACCTCGACCGTCTCCACGTGGCGCTGCACGCGGGCGTGCTCCTGCCCCGCGCGCTCGACGTCCTTCTCGCCCGCGAGACGCTCGGCTAGCCGCGCCTGCACCGCGCGCGCGAGCTCCCCGATCTGCTCCCGGAGCGCCCCGAACTCGGCGCCCAAGGTCGTGATCTCCAGCTGGCCCGCCTCGACGACCGAGGAGAGCCGCTGCACCTCCGACTCCAGCTCGCGCAGATGACGCTTGCGGGCCAGCAGCGAATGCTCCGTCGCGGCCGAGGCCTGCTCGCCGCCGCCGTGAAGCCGGCCGGTCGGCCCGAGGACCTCCCCGCGCGGCGTGACGTAGGTCGCCACGACGCCGTTGCGCCGCCAGAGGCTCTCCGCCTCGTCCAGATGCTCGACTACCGCGACCTGGCCGAGGAGATGATGTACGAGGCTCGGCGCCGAGGCGCTGACGTTCCGGGCGACCCAGCGGACGCCGTTGTCGGTCGGTATGGCATCGGGCGGGGCCGGCAGATGGTCGAGCGGCAAGAACGTCGCCGACCCGAGCCCGTGATCGTGCAGATAGGCGACGGCCGCGCGCGCGTGCTCGAACCGCTCGACGACCACCCACTGGAGCCGCTCGCCCAGCACCGCCTCGATGGCGCGCTCCATACCCGACGGCACCTCGAGGAGATCGGCAACGGTGCCGACGATGCCGTGCAACGCGCCGTGGCGGCCGTCGGCGAACACCGCGCGCACCCCGGCGCCGTAGCCTTCTCGCGCGCGCTCGAGCTCGGACAACGCCTCGAAGCTCGAGCGGCGCACGGCCAGATCGACGCGCGCGTCGGCGAGCTGCGCCTCGGCTTCGGTCAGGCGGCGCTCCGCCGCGGCTTCTTGATCTTCGAGCCGCTTGCGCTGCTCCTCCAGCGTGATGAGCTCCGCCGCGGCCCGATCGCGCGCGGCGGTGAGGGTCCCTCGCTCTCCGGCCAGGCGCTCGGCCTCCGCCTGCGCCTGGGCGAGCTCGGCGGCGAGCCGTTCAGCACGGCGGCCGAGCTGGATCTCCCGTTCGCGCAGCTCGCCGGCGCTCCGCATCAGATCGACGCGCTCGGCGGCGAGCCGCGCCTGTTCCAGGCGCAGCGCCTCCGCGTGATCGCGCTCGACGACGAGGGCGGCGCGCTGGCGCTCGAGAGCGGCCTCGAACTCCGTCGCCGCGCGCGAGCGTTCGGCGGCGACCTGTTCGGTGTCGCGGAGCGACAGCCGCACGTTTTCCCGCTCGCCGACGATCGACGCCTGCCGCTCGGTGGTCGTGCGCACTTCCTCGTCGAGTCGCACGCTCTCGTCGCCGAGCTCGCGGATCTGCACGCCCATCTGCTCTCGGCGCTCGAGGAGTCGCTCGAGCTCACCCTGGACCTTCGAGACGGCCTGGCGGAGGTCCGACAGGCGATGCTCGCTCGCCTGGAGGGCGTCGCGCGCCTGGGCCTCGCGCGCCGCCAGCGACGCCAGGCGCGTACGCAGCCCTTCCTCGCCGTCGCGCAGCCGCGCGAGCTCGCTCGTCAGGCGCGCGCCCTCGCCGCTGAGCCCCGCGTAATCCGCGGCGACCAGCGCCAGCCCGAGATCGCGTTTCTCGGCCTGCAGCGTTTTGTACTGCTGCGCCTTCTTCGCCTGCCGCTCGAGCGAGTTGAGCTGCCGGCGCACCTCGTCCATGACGTCGCGCACGCGCACCAGGTTCTGGCGGGTCGCGTCGAGCTTGCCCTCGGTCTCGTTGCGCTGCTGCTTGTAGCGCGCGATCCCGGCGGCTTCCTCGATGAACACGCGGCGCTCGTGCGGCTTCGCGGTCAGGACATGATTGAGCTTGTCCTGGTCCATCACCGAGTAGGCCCGCGGGTTGGCGCCGGTGCCGGCGAAGAGGTCGAGGATGTCACGCAGGCGGGACAGGTTCTTGTTGAGGAAGTACTCGCTCTC
>Ga0137407_10000564_pt1 | contig 24691 bp, 23 predicted proteins | sample CZOMad2_2_16fung_FD_108410 | JGI IMG/M metagenome (GOLD analysis project Ga0137407, IMG submission 108410) | Vadose zone soil fungal communities from Angelo Coast Range Reserve, California, USA - CZOMad2_2_16fungal (Illumina Assembly) | ecosystem: Environmental > Terrestrial > Soil > Vadose... | reverse complement strand
TTATTTCCAGGACGGCCGGGGGAATACGACCCACCTCACGGATGATTCGAACAACGTCATCGAGCATTACACCTATTATGTTTCAGGCCAACCGAGTTATTTTGATGGGAACAACAATTCGATGAGCGGTTCCCTGGTGAGCAATCGATTTCTCTTCGGCGGCGCGCAGTTGGTGCCGCAGACTGAGATCTACGACATGCGCAACCGGTTTTACCTTCCGAATCTTGGCCGTTTCCTGCAGCCCGATCCTCTCGGTTTCGGCGGCGGCGATGCCAATCTCTTCCGCTTTTGCGGCGGCGATCCGGTTAATAGGAGGGATCCGTTTGGTTTAAAGCCCGATCCTCAAAAAAGGAAAGATTCAAATGATTTAGGGTTCTCTCATGATCCGAACGCCCCTTTTTCAACACAAGGTTGGTGGAGCAATCCCGACGGAACGCCGACCGCCATCGCAGGCGTTGGCTCGGCGACAGACGGCAATCAAGGGGGTGGGGGCGGAGGCGGGGGTGGCGGCGCCCGGCCCCAGGGCAGCGGGAGTGCTGGAAACACGGGGAGCTTCTCTACCGGCTATACCGACGTTTACAATTATGACAAGGATAGTTACGAATTGATAAATATAACGGTAATCGGTTGGTGGGGATCCTCGACGTCGTCAATTTTTGGCGCGGCACAATTCGTATTTCTGCCAGTCACTCGGAATGAACCTAGTAGTATGCTGGCACGTGCCACTAATTGGTTGGCCGCGAACCATCCAGAGTTAAACCCGCGCCAGCATCCAGCCGTCCTCGGTCCGGTTAAGGGCGGGGATGCGACCTACAACTGGTACCCTTGGTCTCGTCAAATTATCATTGACCCCGCGAAAAACCTCACTGATGGTGAGTACGTTTTTGCATACACTCACGAGCTATTACATGCCCAAGACTCCCTGTGGCGAAACGCGGTGACGTCTGCGTACGAGCCAGGGCTTGATCCATTGGGATACCACCAAGCTATTTATTTACAAGGCGGCGCAATTTCCACCCAATATTACAACGAAATGGATAACGGTCATTAAACTAGTTTGCTCATGAAAGCGATCCCGATTATTACGGCAGTATTAATTTGCCAGACAATGTTTTTGACTCATGTCCTTCGCAAACTCGGATGGCTATATTTAAGCACTTCTAAGATTTCTGAATTCGATCCCCAATCGGCCTCGCTCGGTCATCAGTGGTTCCAACTCGCAATCAGCAGTTGTTTTGGCCTAATGTTTCTATCCCTCGTGCTAATCGTCGTGATTTGGAGAAAGCGTCTTTGTCATCGATGGCTCCTTTTTGGAATTACGCTTTTGTGGGCGCTGATGGTTTTTAGTAGTTTCCCTGGCAATGTTCATTAAAAGAAGGAGAAGGAAAGAGAAGGGGTCGGTCTTAGAATCTCGGCAATTTTGCTCGACTCGATTCCTCTAGCTGGCGCAGGATTGACAAATGCCTCGCAAAGCGCGAGTCGAGTTCCCCGGCGCAGTTTATCATTTGCTTGATCGCGGTGATCGGCAGGAAGCGATCTTTCGCGATGACGCAGATCGCGAACAGTTTCTGTCCACGCTGGGACAAGCGTGCGAGCGCACTGGTTGGCGGGTGCACGCCTTCGTCTTGATGACAAATCATTACCATCTGCTGATCGAGACACCGCAGCCAAACCTTGTGACCGGCATGCGCTGGTTCCAAACGACCTACACGGTGCGGTTCAATCGCCGACACCGAATCAGCGGTCATTTATTCCAAGGTCGCTACAAATCGGTTGTGGTAGATCCGGAGGAGCGTGGCTATTTCGCGACGTTGAGCGACTACATTCATCTCAATCCGGTGCGGGCCCGGATGATTTCCCTTCAGGAACGACTCTTTGATTATCGTTGGAGCAGCTATCGCTTCTATGCGGCCAAAGCAGAACGGCCGGCGTGGTTCGAGCCGCAGCGGGTGCTGGGCGAGGTCGACTTGGAAGATACTGTGTTGGGCCGCCGCGGCTATGCTGAACGGATGCGGCAGCGGGCAGTGGAAGAGTTGGAGGAGAAGAACGCGCCGGACCACGAGAAACTGCGCCGGGGATGGTGTCTTGGCGGCGCTGGCTTTCGCGAACGAGTCCTCGGATTGATTGAGAAGGCGGGGGAGAAATTGAGCAAAGCCAAGGAAGTGGATGCCTCGATCAAGCGCTCTCATGGCGAAGAGGAAGCCCGGCGACTGTTAAGGCGGGGAATGGAGCATTTCGGGCTTGAAGAAACGGAGCTCCGAGCGATCAAACGAAATGATGCACGCAAGCTCGCAATCGCGCGGCTCATCCGCACGCGCACGAGTGTGTCTAATCAGTGGATTGCGCGTGAACTCGCTCTTGGCCACGTGAGCAGCATCAGCCGCTATTGCTCGAAGAAAGATGGCCATACCAAGTTGGAAATGGAATTGACCGCTTTAGTTGAACGTTGATGGACATGAAATCTGCCGAGATTCTAAGACCGACCCCTTTTCTGCCCTCGGCGGATGCGCTACGCGAACGGTCTGGGGCCGCGGCCAGCTTTTTGGGCATCACATCCAGGTTTCAAGGCTGATACCTACAAGCTGTTCGGACGGGTTTTCCTTGGAATCCTCGCCATATCGGCTTATCTGACGGCCTTATGGCATGCCGCATATTGGTTGTGGCCCACCTGATTTGCGCGGAAGCGATGTTTGGCAGGACTTCACAATCAGGTAGCATGAGGTCCAACACCGTCGATTCAGCAATTGTGATAAGCGCAAGAGTTTTCCCTTCCTGAGCTTTTCGCTACATCATTTCTTTATTTGAATCCCATCTCTCACTATCATCCGCAACGAATTGGCTCTGGTGTCCTGCGAGTTGGGCGTTCGTTCTGGACGATGGACGGTGTTCTGGAGTTCGATGGCGCCGCGCTCGTACTTACTGGCGAAACTATATTTCGCCAACGCAGATATGTTCTACCGCGATCATCGGTACTAGAACTGTCGGAGGAAAAGCCTTTTTGGTTTATGTTCTCCGGCGGGTTACGTATCGAGCACACAGTCGAAGCACATCCTCCATTTGTGCTCTGGTCGCGTGACATAGAGACGCTTACGATCCGGCTTCGGCAACTCGGATTTGATGTTGTCGAAGCAAAATCAGGAAAATGGGGACGCTTCTAGGGAGTCGATATTAAATGAGGAGCATTTTCTTCCAGAGTTATTGCGCCCACTGTCGCTTACCGAAACACCCAGAGGGTTAAGTCTATAACAGGAGGCAGAGGTGCGCGCCGGCGAGATCTGAAACGTGCGGACGGGCTGCAGGTGTTCATAAGCTGGCGTGGTAGGTTTACTTTCCAGTCGGCGCCCCTTAACATGCGCGCACGCGATGGAGACGGATTACAAGGTTAAGCTGGAGGTTTTTGAAGGGCCGCTCGATCTGTTGCTGTATCTGATCAAGCGGGACGAGATCGATATTTACGACATCTCGCTCGAGCGAATCACGAAGCAGTACTTGGAATATCTCCAGGCGTTCAAGGAACTGAACATCGATATCGCGGGCGAGTTCATCGTCATGGCGGCGAATCTGATTTACCTGAAAAGCCGGAGCCTGTTGCCGGTGGACCAGCAGCCGCCGGATGAAGAGGCGGAGGAAGATGACCCGCGCTGGGATTTGATCCGGCAGTTGATCGAATACAAGAAGTTCAAGGAAGCGGCAGCGCAGTTGCAGACGCGCGCGCTCGAGCAGGAACGGATGTTTGCGCGGGCCGGACTGAAAGTAGCCGATTTCGCCAGCGCGCCGTTGCCGCTGGGTGAAGTCGGAATTTTTCAGCTCATCAACGCGCTCCAGACCGTGATCAAACGCGTCGAGGCACGCGAGGATTTGCAGCAGCTTTTTGGCGAGCACTACACGGTCTCGGACAAGATCGAATCGATCCTGCGGCAGATCGCGAGCGGCGTGACGCTGAAATTCTCGGAACTGTTCGCGCAGATGGCGTCTCGCGTCGAGATCGTGGTGACATTTCTGGCGTTACTCGAATTGATCCGGCTCAAGCAGGTGCGCGCAACGCAGTCGAGTCCATTCGAGGAAATCGAGATTGCTCCCGCGGTTCTGAATTAGCGATGCGGCGGGTTTTGATCGCCGGCTGCGGCTACGTCGGTGAAGCCGCGGCGAATCGGTTTCATGAAGCGGGGTGGGAAGTTGAAGGTTGGACCGCGTCGGAAGAATCCGCGGCGAAGCTATCGAATCGGCCGTACCCGATCCGTGCCGTTGATATAACAACAGCAATTGCGTCGGGAAGTTTTGAAGTCGTGATCCATTGTGTCAGCTCGCGCGGCGGCGATGAAGCGGCGTATCGCCGGCTGTATTTCGAGGGCGCGAAGAATCTTATCGGCGCATTTCCGACGGCGACGCTGTTGTTCACCAGCAGCACGAGCGTTTACGCGCAGACTGACGGAAGCGTGGTCGACGAAAACAGCGCGGCGGAGCCGCGTCACCCGAAGGGACAGATTCTGCGCGAGACCGAAGATCTGGTTCTGGCGGCGGGCGGAATCGTCGCGCGCCTCGGCGGAATTCACGGACCTGGCCGCTCATTTTTTCTTACTCGATTTTTGGAGGGGATACTCCCGAATCAACCTGACCGACTGATCAATCAAGCGCATCGAGACGACATCGTCAGCGCACTCGTCCTGTTGGCTGAACGCCGGGAGCAATGTCGCGGAGAGGTATTCAACGTCGTCGGCGATGCGCCGATCACCGCTCGCGACGCCCACGTGTTCCTCAGTTCGCGACTGAAAAGGTCGTTGCCGGAGAGCGCCGCGGACGGGCGCCCGAGGAAGCGAGGCGAAAGCAACAAGCGCGTCAGTAATCGCAAGCTGCGGGGGCTCGGATGGGAGCCGCGCTACCCGACATTCGAGGTCGCAATGAGGGAAAATATTCTTCCGAGCTTCGGTTTTTAAGTGCCGCGTCGACAAAACATTGTCGGTATGGAAGCTGCTAAAAAAATTCCATGCGGTTTATTAAACTCAGCGGGCGTGAAGCCACGCTCGTCCGTGCGATCGGCTTTGCCGAGCCGATGATGGGCGCCGAACTCCAGGACCACACGCACATGGAGAGCGAGGACGTTACCGACACGCTCAACAGCCTGATGTCGGCCGGATTCGTCGAGTCCGTGCCCTATTACGAAGAAGTGCAGATGGCCGAGATGCCGGTGACGGCGTTCGAGGTGAATCCGGCCTATGCCAGTGAGCTGAGGCAGGCCCTTTACCGGCGCTAGCTTACCCAGACGCGACTTCAACCGAGGGGCGTGACGTATCGCGCTCGCCGAACAACTGGCGGATCACTTCTTCGACCGGCAATTCCTGAACGTTGATGTCGGTCACCTTGCAATTATCGAGGAGATTGCGCGCAACCTCGGTCACCTGTGCCCGCGGCACTTTGAGCTGCACGGACATTGGCTTGCGCTCGACGACTTCGCCGAACTGGGTGAAGTCGCAGGCTGTTCCTTCTTCAAAAGTGAGGCTGATGATCTTGGCGCTGGAAAACCGATCGATGATCGCGTCGAGCGGCCCGTCGAAAAAAATATTGCCGTGATCGATCACGATCACGCGGTCGCACAGCGCTTCAATGTCCTGCATGTAATGGCTGGTCAACATGGTGACGATCTTGTGTTCCGAATTGTAGAGCCGGAGAAATTCGCGGACGCGTTTTTGGCTGACGACATCGAGACCGATCGTCGGCTCGTCCAGGAAGAGGACGCGCGGCTCGTGGATCAGCGCGGAGATCAATTCCATTTTCATCCGCTCGCCTAACGACAGCTCCCGCACCATCACGTTCATCTTGTCCTGCACGTCGAGAAGATCAGCCAGGCCGTTGACGACTTTCTTGAATCGGTCGCGGTCAATTCCGTAAATGGCGCGGTTCAGCTCGAGGGATTCCTGCGCCGGCAAATCCCACCAAAGCGCGTTCTTCTGTCCCATCACGAGCGAGAACTGCCGCTTCAGTTCGTTGCTTCGTTCCCAGGGGACAAATCCGAGCACGCGCGCATCTCCGGAGGTCGGGTTCAGCAATCCCGAAAGCATTTTCAAGACAGTCGTTTTGCCGGCGCCGTTGGGTCCTAGAAATCCCACCAGCTCGCCTTCCTCAATCTGGAACGTGACGCCGTCGGCCGCGCGCGTTTCCTGATACTTTCGCCTAACGAGTCCTTTGATCGACCCGCGCAGTCCGCCTTCTTTGCGGTAAGTGCGGTAGACTTTCGTCAGACCGCGCGTCTCGATGACGCTCACGCGACGGACGAACGACTGCGGCTCTTGCCTTGCAGCAGCGGCAGGACTTTCTCGACAAGCGCGTCCGCCGTTATGCCGTGCTTCTTTCGAAGAATCGGGATCGTCCCGTGCTCGACGAACTGGTCGGGCCAGCCAATGCGAACGACCGGCGTGTTGATTCTTTCGGAATGGAGATGTTCCATCACCGCGCAACCAAATCCGTTGTGGAGCACGTGGTCCTCAATCGTGCAGACGACCTCGACGCTGCGAGCGAAGAATTCGAGCGTGCCGGTATCGATCGGTTTGATCCAGCGTGGGTTGATCAGCGCGACGGAGATTCCTTTTTCTTCGAGTTTCTTCGCCGCTTCCTCTGCCACTTCGAACATGTTGCCGAGACCGAAGATGGCCACGTCGCGACCGTGTTTCACGACTTCCGCCTTACCAATCTCGAGCAGCTTCGGCGACGCTTTCGGCACCGCGCCGGTCCCGGCGCCGCGCGGATAACGGATCGCGATCGGGCCGGCGCCGTAGTTCGCGATCGTCCAGAGCATGTCGACGAATTCGTCTTCATCCTTCGGCTGCATGTGGACGAAGTTCGGGACGTGCCGGAGATAGCCGATATCGAAGAGGCCGTGGTGCGTCGGGCCGTCGTCGCCGCTGAGGCCGGCGCGGTCCATGCAGAGCGCGACGTTCAGGTTCTGAAGCGCGATATCGTGGATGATCATGTCGTAAGCGCGCTGCATGAATGTCGAGTAAATCGTGAGGAACGGTTTCAGTCCCTGGGTCGCGAGACCACAGGCGAAAAGCGCGGCGTGTTCTTCCGCGATGCCGACGTCGAAATAACGCGTCGGATGTTGGGCCTGGAAAAATCCGAGGCCCGTCCCGCTCGGCATCGCCGCGGTGATCGCAACGATCTTCTGATTAGAATCGGCGAACTTCGCCAGCGTCTTGCCCATTAACTCCGAATAGGTGGGCGTCGGCGCCGGCGCGGTCTCGCCGCTCTCGATCTTATATTTCCCGAGGCCGTGAAACTTGTCCGGCTTCGCGATCGCCGGCTCGTAGCCTTTGCCCTTCTTTGTTAAAATATGCAGCAGCACTGGCTCGTCCTGAGTCTTGAGAAATTCGAACGTGCGGATGAGCAGCGGAATGTCGTGCCCGTCAATCGGTCCGTAATAACGCAACCCGAGCTCTTCAAAGATCACGCTGGGCAGGAGGAGATTCTTCACGCCTTCTTCGAACCGATGCGCGAACTCGACGGCGCTCTTGCCCGCGACCGCTTCGATGAACCGGCGCGCCTTGTCGTGGAGGCCGGCGTAAGTCGGGTTCGCGACGATGTTATTCAGGTAACTCGCGATCGCGCCTACGTTTTTCGCGATCGACCATTCATTGTCGTTCAACACCACGATGAACCGCCGCGTCTGCGACTTCGCATTGTTCAACGCCTCATAACTGATGCCGCAGGTGAACGCCGCATCGCCCGCCACCACCACCACATTCTCATCGCCACCTCGCAAATCGCGTCCAACCGCCATCCCGAGACCGGCTGAGAGCGCGGTCCCCGCGTGCCCCGCCCCGTAACAATCGTGCTCGCTTTCCGTGCGCAGCAGAAATCCGTTCAGGCCCTGGTATTGCCGCATCGTGGAGATCCGATCGAGCCGGCCGGTAAACATTTTGTGGACATAGCCCTGATGGCTGACGTCGAAGACAAATCGGTCTTTCGGCGTTTCGAAAACGCGATGGAGCGCGATCGTTAATTCAACCACCCCGAGATTCGGTCCAAGATGGCCGCCGGTTTGCGAGAGGACCTTGATCAATTCGTCGCGCACTTCCTGCGCGAGCTGCGGCAGGTCTTCCTCGTTCAGCGCCTTGATGTCGGCCGGCGAACGAATCCCATCCAATACCCGCGGCGCAGTCGCAGTGGCCGTCTCAGAAGAGGCTGACATCGTCATTCTTGTTTACTCCTTTTTCAGCGGCCGGCGTTTCCTTTTCCGACGCCGGCTCGAAATTCTTTACTACAGCCTTGCCGGCATGGTTGCGAGTAATGATCTCGATCCGCTGCTCCGCGTTGGCCAGGCGTTCCTGGCAGATTTTCACGAGCTTCATTCCTTCTTCGTAGCGCCCGATCAGTTCTTCCAGCATCATTTTGCCGGATTCCATCTCCTCGACGATTTCTTCGAGCCGATCCATGGCGGCTTCGAAATTCAGCTGAGGTTCGGTTTTCTTCGGGGCGGAAGACATGCGTCTGCAAATTAAGCACTGGCTGGTCGGATAAAAAGCGCGACTTCGGGCGAATTCCCTGGTTTGATAGGCCGGGGTTGCGGCCCGGGAAGTCGCGATAAACCAACGGTAAATGTGGTGATAGCCCGGTCTAAATACTGCTCACTTTTTCTTCCACAAATAATTCGCCACCTCGGCTCGGCCGAGTTTCTCCTGCGGCGTGACTCTAATTAAAATGAGACGTTTCCTTTCAGGCGTGGGATGGGCGGCGGGAGCAGCCCTGGTTTATTCGGTCATGGCTGAACCGGCGTTCGCGATTTCGAGCGCAGTCAATCTCTCCACCCGCATGGTTGTCCAAACCGGCGACAATGTCTTGATCGGCGGGTTTATTGTTTACGGGAGCGGGCAAAAGAGAATCGCCGTGCGCGCGATCGGGCCATCGCTTCCAATTGCCGGGACGCTAAGCGATCCGCTGTTGGAATTGCACGATGCCGCGGGGAACATCATCGCCACGAATGACAACTGGCGGAGCACGCAGGAGGCGGAGATCATCACGTCCGGGCTCGCACCGGCGAACGATCTCGAGTCAGCCTTGATCGCAACCCTCAACACGGGGCCATACACCGTCGTAGTCAAAGGCGTGAACAACGCCACCGGTGTGGGCGTCATGGAGGTTTACGATCTCGACCCGGACGGCTCGCCCGCGCGGCTGGCGAACATTTCCACGCGCGGCAACGTCCTCACCGGCGACAATTGTATGATCGGCGGTTTCATCGTGCGCGGCGACGTTGGAAAACGGATGCTGGTTCGCGCTCGCGGCCCCTCGCTGTTTCTCGGCGGCGTGGCGATTGCCGGCCGGCTGATGGATCCGTCGCTGGAATTGCGCGACGCCAACGGTGTTCTGATCAAGGCGAACGATAATTGGCGCACCGACCAGCAGGCCGAGATCGCGGCGAGCACAATCGCGCCGACTGACGATCACGAGCCGGCGGTCGTCTGGACTCTCACGCCGGGCAGTTACACCGCGATTGTGCGCGGCGCGAACAACACCACGGGCATCGCGCTCGTGGAAATGTACGATCTCGATCAGCCGCCGAGCGCCGACGGTTCCACGCTTTATATAACCGAATTGCGGCCTCAGGGCGCCGCCACTTCGCAAGGTTCCGGAACGGCGACGCTCCGCCTGGCGGCGGACGGGAAGTCGGCCAGCGTTTCCTTTACTTACTCGAATCTCACCGGCCCGATCACTGGCATGCACGTTCACGCATCGGACACCAGCATTCTGTTTGATATCGACGCCGCGACGCCGCAACCGGACGGCAGCCTCATCTGGGTCTTTGTCCCGGTCGGTAATTTCACCGTGGCCGACATTGTGAACATGATCCGGTCCGGCCAGACCTACGTGAACATTCACACCGCGATGTATCCGACCGGCGAAATCAAGGGCTTCTTCAGTTTGTCCACCGGCGCGCAGTCCGCGCCGGTGCCGAGTCCGCCGCCGGCGTTGCCGGCGGGAACGCCTACCACCGCAGCCGCCGGACGGTTTCTTTCCCAGGCGACCTTCGGCGCCACGGACGCGTTGATCGCCCAGATCCAGAGCCAGGGCTACGACGCTTTTCTGGACGCGCAGTTCGCTGCGCCGATGTCCTCACATCTTGCCTTCGTTGATGCGGCAGTTGCGGCGTTGCCCAGTCCTTCGCCGAGCCCGAGCGCGACGCCGAATCAGCCGACCCTCACCATGACGAACGATGCCTGGTGGACGAACGCGATCTCCGGTCAGGACCAGTTGCGGCAACGGGTCGCCTTTGCCTTGAGCGAAACTCTCGTCGTCTCGATCAACAGCGCCGGCCTTGGCAATGCTCCGTTCGCGTTGCCTGCGTATTACGACGTCCTCGCGCGCGACGCGTTTGGAAATTACCGGCAGCTCCTCGAGGACATCACGCTCAACCCCGCGATGGGCGCATATCTCAACATGCTCCAGAACGACAAGGCGAACCCGGCCCGCGGCACTTTGCCTAACGAGAACTACGCGCGCGAGCTGATGCAGCTGTTCTCCATTGGCCTCTACAATCTGAATCTCGACGGGAGTCTCACTCTCAGCTCGAGCGGTTTCCCGATTGCGACTTACGGCCAGACCGAAATTCTCGGCACCGCCACGGTGTTAACCGGCTGGACTTTTGCGCAGCCGGGAGTGGCGAACCCGGTGTTTCGCCCCGGTTTCCCGCAGGATTGGCGCGATCCGATGATCAACATCGCGACGCGCCATCAGACCGATGCGAAAAACATTTTGAATGGCGTCGTCATTCCGGCGAACCAAAGCGCCGCGCAGGATTTGAAGACGACCCTCGACACGATCTTCAACCATCCGAACGTCGGACCATTTGTTTGCCGGCAATTGATTCAGCGGCTGGTGACGAGCAATCCCAGCCCCGGTTACGTCTATCGCGTCGTCTCCGCCTTTAACAACAATGGCCAGGGCGTGCGCGGCGATTTGAAGGCGGTCGTGCGCGCAATTCTGATGGACTACGACGCACGCGTCGGTTTCCCGACCGCCCAGGGCGCCGGGCATGAGCGCGAGCCCGTGATTCGCCTGACGAATCTTTTGCGCGCCTTTAACGCCACCTCCCCGAGCGGGAAATATTCCGTCCGCAACGCCTACAACAACCTCGCCGAGGAAGCGATGCATTCGCCGACCGTTTTCAATTTCTTCGAGCCCGATTATTCGGCGCCCGGCGCGATCGCCGCCGCCGGTTTGAAGAGTCCCGAGTTCGAAATCACGACGGATACGACAGTGATTTCGGCGACCAATTACTTGAGGACGGCGATCTACACCGGGCTCGGCCCGGCGAGCGATCGAATTACTCTCAGCCTCGCGGCGGAACAAACCCGCGCCGCCGATCCCGCCGGCCTGGTCGATCACCTGAACTCGTTGTTCATGGCCGGCGGCATGTCATCCAGCACGCGCAACATTCTCATCAACGCCGTGACGCAGATTCCCGCGAGCAATACCCTCGAGCGCGTCCGCACCGCGATCTATCTCGTCGTCAGTTCTCCCGAATTCGTCGTCGACAAATGAATATGACTTCGCCTACTCGCCGCACTTTTATTCGTCAGGCTGCCTGTGCCGCGCTCACGACCACGGGAATCCTGAACACGATCTTCGATCTCCGCCGCCTGAGCGCCGCGCCCCTCGACACCAGTGATGATTACAAGGCGCTCATCTGCCTCTTCCTCTTTGGCGGCAACGACGCGAACAACGTCATCGTGCCGCATGATGCCAGCGGTTACGCGTCTTATGCGGCGGCGCGCGGAATTCTCGCGATACCCCAGGCCTCGCTCCTGCCGTTAACGCTGCAAAACGGCGATGGTCGCGATTTCGGTTTCCATCCGAATTTGGCGGAACTTCAGGCGTTGTTTAACCAGGGAAAACTCGGTCTCGTCTCGAATGTCGGGACGCTCGTCGCGCCGGTCACGCGCGCGCAATATCTCGCCGGCGGCGCCGCGGTTCCACCCCAGCTTTTCTCGCACGCCGATCAATCGGTGCAGTGGCAGACTTCGGTGCCGGACGTGATTTCCAAGACAGGTTGGGGCGGACGCCTGGCCGACGTGCTGCAATCGCTCAACGCCGGCTCGAAGATATCGCTCAACATTTCCATCGCGGGCACGAACACTTTCGAAGTCGGGAACACCGTCCTGCCTTACGTTGTTTCGCCCAACGGCAGCGTTGGCCTCGCCGGTTTCGACGGCAGCGCGAACGCGAACGTGCGCCTCCAGGCGTTCAAGGACCTGCTCGCCTTGCCGCACAACAATTTATTTGAGCAGGCCTACGCCGACACCGTTTCACGCTCGATCGCGGCGAACGACCTCCTCACTTCGGCGCTCGCCGGCATTCCCGCGTTCCAGACTGTTTTCCCGAATACGAGTCTGGGCCAGCAGTTGAGCATGATCGCGAAACTGATCGCCGCCCGGAATAATCTGAGCATGAAGCGCCAGATTTTCTTCTGCTCCGTTGGCGGTTACGATACGCACGGCGATCAACTCGCCGGTCAGGCGAATTTACTCACCGAATTGAGCCAGGGGATGAATGCATTTTACAACGCCACGGTCGAGCTGGGCGTCGCATCGCAGGTAACGACGTTTACCGCCTCCGATTTCGGTCGAACTTATCCAACGAACGGATCCGGGTCCGATCACGGGTGGGGGAGCCATCAGTTCGTTCTCGGCGGCGCCGTGCAAGGCGGGCGCCTGTTCGGAACCTTCCCGACCCTTGCGGTCAACGGCCCCGACGATACCGGACAGGGTCGCTGGATTCCCACGACGTCCGTCGACGAGTTTTCCGCCACGCTTGCGACGTGGTTCGGCGTCGCCGCCTCCGATCTGCCGACCGTTCTTCCGAACATCGGTCGCTTCGCCCATCCGAGCCTCGGGATCTTCGGTTAGCGGTTGCGCGATGCCGCGGATTGCGGCTTAACTGCATCGCGACATGAACTGGATCGCTAAACAGGACGCGCGGCATCGTATCGTTATTTCCCTCGCGATTGCGACCGCGGTTTGGTTCGCGTTGCAGGGCCAGGTTCAACCATCCACGCGGTGCATCATCACTTGGGACACGTTTGCCCTGTGCACCCTCGCCCTCGCCTGGCTGACGATCCTCACGACACCGCCGGAAAAACTTCGTGCCCGCGCCCAGATGCAGGATCTCAGTCATATCGTGATTTTCATTTTCGTGTTGGGCGCAGCCTGCGCCGGATTATTCGCTGTCGGTTTTCTGTTCTTGAACAAAGCCGTCATCGTGGAGCGGTCGCACTTTTTTGCACACCTTTTGATGAGCCTCGTCGCGGTGATCTGCTCATGGATGCTGGTCCACACTGTCTTTGGATTGCGCTACGCCCACACTTATTACGGCGATCCCGACGGACCGACCGGACCCAAGTCACATGCGGGCGGCCTCCAGTTTCCCGGTGATCGCGAGCCGGACTACATGGATTTTGCGTATTTCTCGTTCACGATCGGGATGACCTTCCAAGTCTCGGACGTCGTCATTACTTCGCGCGATCTCCGGACGCTCGTCCTCGTCCACGGAATGCTTTCGTTCGGCTTCAACACCGTCATCCTCGCGCTTACTCTCAATACCGTCTCGGCCCTGTTCTGAGTCGGTCCGTTCCGTCGGACGACGCTGGCATATCCGATGCTTGGTAGGCCTGCGAACGATGACCTTCCTGAAAAAGATCCTGCTGGTCGACCACGAGCCGCGCGTCACAGCACTCGTTAGGCGCGCGCTTGAGCGCACCGGCCGGTTTCTGGTGAAGGTCGAAGCCGATGTGCGGCTGGCCCAACACGCCGCGCCATGGTTCCGGCCCGATCTTGTCTTGCTCGACGCGCCGAAGACTTCGGAAACGGAAGACATGACTCGCCAGTTGCAAGGCGAGCCCGCGCTGAAAGACACGCCGTTTCTCTACCTGAGCGGAAATCCCTCGACTGACAAAAACGTGATGACCGGGGGTTTTCTGGGCGGCTACAGCTTTTTCGCGACCGCCGTTACGCTGGAAGACCTGGTCCGCTTCGTCGAAGAGATGCTGAGTCCGGCTCGCGCGCCCGTCCGCATTATCCGCCGCAGTCCTTAGCCAGGGCACTAACCGATTTGCGTTCGGTAAGCGGCCGCGTCCTTCAACTGCTTCACCTCGTCGGGCGAATCCATCTTCAGCACGAAGATCCAACCTTCGCCGAACGCATCGGTATTCACTAGCGCCGGATTTCCTTCCAGCGCTTTGTTTACTTCGATAACGGTGCCGCTGACCGGCGCGTAAATGTCGCTGGCTGCTTTCACCGATTCCACGACCGCGATCTGACCTTTCGCGGTCGCCTTCGCGCCGACTTTCGGAAGTTCGACATAAACAACGTCAGTTAATTCCGCCTGCGCGTGATCCGTGATGCCGACGCGCGCGTTCTCGCCCTCCACCCGGACCCATTCGTGCGATTCTGCATAACGAAGATCGTCTGGAACATTCATGTTTTTTTGTAGAGCGGTTTTTTCTCGATGACTGCGGGAAGTTTCCGGTCGCGAATTTCGATCTCGATCTCGGTCCCGACTTTCGCGTGCGCAGACGCAACGTAGGCCATCCCGATCCCTTCGTTCAAGCTCGGCGATAAGCTGCCGCTGGTGACTTCGCCGATCCGCTCGCCGTCTCGCCAGACAGAATAATGCGGCCGCGGCGGCGGACCTTTGCTCTTCATCCGAAACGCCACCAACCGATTCGGCGTGCCGTTTTCCTTCGCGTCGAGCAAAACGTCCCGTCCTACGAATTTCGGTTTCTTCAGATCAACAAAGAAACCGAGACCGGCCTCGATCGGGTTATGTTCGGGAGAGAGATCGGAGCCATTGAGCGGGTAACACATTTCCAAACGAAGCGTGTCGCGCGCGCCCAGTCCGCAGGGGCGAATTCCCAAGTCCTTTCCTTTTTCCAGAATCGCGTTCCAAACTTTCGCCGCGTCCCGCGCCGCGAAGAAAACTTCCACGCCGTCTTCACCGGTGTAACCGGTGCGCGCGATCGTCAGCCTGGTCCCGTGCCAATCGAAATCCCGGATCTGATTTCGCGCCGGCAATTCCGCATCCTCGCCAACAAGCAACTGGAGCAATTCGACGATCCGCGGCCCTTGGATCGCCAGGCCGCCATAATCCGCGCTCCGATTCTCGAGCGTGCCGTTGTTTCCGAGATGCTTCTGGAGCCAGGCAAAATCTTCGTCGGCCCGCGACGCATTCACGACGAGCAAAAATTTCTCCGGCCCCGTTCGATAAACAATCAGGTCGTCGATGATCCCGCCGCGGTCATTCAAGAGAAACGTGTATTGCCCGGTGCCGACCTCGAGCTTGTCGATGTTGTTCGTCAGCATCTCGTTCAACCACGCTCCCGTCCCCGCACCGGTCGCCACCAATTGCCCCATGTGCGAAATGTCGAATACGCCCAGGTTGTTTCGCACTGCCTGGTGTTCGTCGATGATCCCGCTGTATTGCACCGGCATGATCCAATCGCCGAACGGGATCATCTTCGCGCCAAGCCTCACGTGCTCGTCGTAGAGCGGAGTCTTTTTCAGCGCGCCCTCAGTCATGAAGCGTCAGCCTAGATGCCGCGACTTTACGCGTCCAGCGCTTCGAGTTGAAGCAAGCCACGGTTCCTCTACCGTGATCGCAGCGATGACCTTCCTCGACAAACTTGAACGCCGCCTCGGCTTCATCGCCATCCCGGGCCTCTTGCGCTATGTCGCGGCCTTCAGCGCGCTCGCTTTTATCCTCTACAAAATCGATCCTGGTTATCTGCGCCTGATCGATCTGGATCCACATGCCGTTTTGCGCGGCCAGGTTTGGCGGCTCGTTACCTACATTTTTGTTCCGCAGCTCGGCAGCATGATTCCGCTACCCGATTGGGTGAACGCCGCCTTTTACGTGCTCTTCCTTTTATGGATGGGCAACGGCCTCGAGGCCGCCTGGGGTCCGTTCCGCCTTTCGCTCTTTTATTTGATCGGCATGATCGGCACAACCATCGCGGCCTTCTTCTTCGGCGCCGCATTTTCCAACGTCATGCTTTCGGCGGCCCTTTTCTTTGCCTTCGCCAGGTTTTTTCCCGATACGGTCATCTATTTCGCCTATGTCCTTCCTCTTAAGGTCAAATGGATCGCGTGGGGAACAGCTGCGTTACTTCTCTTCCAATTTCTTTTTCAATCGATGGCCTATCGCGCGGCAATGCTGGCCGCGATGGCGAACTACTTTCTTTTTTTTGGACCCGAGATTTATCGCTCTGCCCGTCATCGCCAGGACGTGAGCGAACGTCGTCGGCGCTTCGAGGTGCAATCGCGCGACACGGAGTCCGAGCCTCTCCACAAATGCGCGACCTGTGGCGCGACTGAAGCAAGCGATCCCAATCTCGAGTTTCGCGTGTCACGGGACGGCGAGGAATACTGTCTCGCGCATTTGCCGCGCCCGGCAAATGCGCCGGTCGCACCCCGATGAACAAGAACGACGCTCCGTTGATCCCTGAACAGGGCTGGCATTGTCTCCATCTTTTTTACCGGATCGAGCATGGGCAATGGCAATTGCTCAGCGCAGACGAGCAGCGCAACGCGAAGGTCGCGCTCTCGTCGCTCGTCCAGGAAATTCGTGCGCTCGAATCGACCCAGCTTCTGACTTTGAGCATGGTCACACCGAAAGCCGATCTTGGGTTCATGTTGATCATGCCGGACTTGCATGCCGCCAACCGGATTGAGAAACAACTCAGCCTGTCGTTAGGCGCGGACGTGCTCGTTCCGGTTTACAGCTATTTGTCGCTGACCGAGGAAAGCGAATACAAAACGAGCGCGGAAGATTACGCCGCCGTCCTCGAGAACGAGCAGAAGATCAAGCGCGGCACGCCGGACTTCGAGAAATCGATGGCTGCGTTCGAAGAGCGAATGAAACATTACCGGCACGAGCGCGTTTATCCGACGCTGCCCGATTGGCCGGTCGTTTGTTTCTACAACATGAGCAAACGGCGCGGCGAACAACGGAACTGGTATTCATTGGCGTTCGAAGATCGCCGCAAGCTGATGCTTGGGCATGGCGCCGTTGGCCGGCAATACGCCGGGAAAGTGAAACAACTGATCACCGGTTCGACGGGACTCGACGATGCCGAATGGGGCGTCACGCTGTTCGCCCAGGATACGTTTCAAATTAAATCGATTGTTTACGAGATGCGCTTCGATCCGGTGAGTGCCGACTACGGCGAATTCGGCGAGTTCTACATCGGCCTGCAACTCCCGCTCGACGAACTGTTCCGTCGATTGCAGCTTTAGGAAGCACCAAGCTCCAACATCCAAGCTCCAGAGAAGCTCCAAACTTCAAATTCCAAAACTACGTCGCGTGAATTTGGGTTGTGGCGATGACGCGAAGATTGGTGTTTGGGATTTGGAATTTCTTTGGAGCTTGGTGCTTGGAATTTGGAGCTTCGATTCTGGATGGGTGACAGAGCGGTCGATTGTGCACGCCTGGAAAGCGTGTGTGCCGCAAGGCACCAGGGGTTCGAATCCCCTCCCATCCGTACTCCACTCGTGCTCGAGTCCTATTCTTCCTTAACGCTCCGCCTCGTCAGCACCTGCAAATTCTGGCGCACCTTCACCACGCTCGCGCTCGGCAGGACTCCTCGGAAATTCGCGCCCGGATAAACAAGGCAATCCTTGCCCAGCACCGACCCCGGATTGATCACCGCATTACACCCAATCTCCGTCCGATCGCCGATCACCGCGCCGAACTTCGTCAGTCCCGTCGCGATCTCTCCCTCCGTCGCCGCGACATGAATCTCGCCATGATCTAATTTCACATTCGATAAAATCACGCCCGCGCCGAGATGGGCTCGATGTCCCAGGATCGAGTCGCCCACGTAATTGAAATGCGGCACCTGCGCTTCATCAAACAGGATGCAGTTTTTGAACTCGCACGAGTTCCCCATCACCACGCCGTTCCCGACGATCACGTTTTCGCGCACGTAACATCCGCTCCGGATGTGACAGTTCTCCCCGATCCACGCCGGCCCTTTCAACATCGCCCCCTGCTCGACGATCGTCCCGGCTCCGATGAAAACCGCATTGCTGATAAATGGCTTCCCGACCAGCTCTCCGAGCACCGCCGGTTTCAAACGAAACTGCAAATAGCTCGCGATCTGACGGAGCGCGTCCCAGACATATTTCTGCGACTCAAACAGCTTTGGATGCGCGGTGTGTTCGAGACTGAGAAATTCCGCCGGCGAAAACATTGGAGCTACGCCCCGCCGCGTCGCGTGATTTTCTGCCCGTCCTTCGTGTCCCGGGCTTCCCAACCGCGCGCGGCCAGCACGTCGCGCAATTCATCACTTTTTCTCCAATCCTTTGCAAGCCTCGCCTGCACTCGCGCCTCCGCCAGCTCCGCGATCTCCGCCGGCAACTCCGCTTCGTCGCCGCTGATTTGCAAAACTCCATCGACGCCCTTCCACCATTCCAGCCACGACTTCGCTTCTTCCGCGCCCGTCTCCCCCGCATCCATCTGCCGATTCGTTTCCCGAATCGTCTCAAACAAAGCCCCGAGTGCTCCCGAAATATTCAGATCATCATCCAACGCCTGGCGGAATCCTGACTCAGCCTTTGGAGCTTGGTGCTTCTCTGGAGCTTGGAGCTTGGAGCTTGGAGCTTTGGACTTGTTCGTGTCGCTCGCCTCCACGCGAAGTCTTTCCACCCAATCATCAATCCTCCCCAGCGCCTGCCGCGCTTCCTCCATTCCTTCCCAGGTGAAATTCAGCGGCGCCCGATAGTGCACCCGCATCAGCGCATATCGCACTTCGCGTCCGCTGTATCCCTTCGCCAGCACGTCTCGCAGTGTGTAAAAATTCCCGAGCGACTTCGCCATCTTCTGGCCCTCGACCATCAGGTGCGCGCAATGGAGCCAGCAGCGCACAAACTTTTTCCCCGTGCATCCTTCCGTCTGCGCGATCTCTGCTTCGTGATGCGGGAAAATATTGTCCACCCCGCCGCAATGAATATCGAGCTGATCGCCGAGCAGCTGCGTCGCCATCGCGCTGCACTCGATATGCCAGCCTGGCCGGCCGGCGCCCCACGGACTGCTCCATTTCACCGGGCCGTCCGCTTCGTCCCACGCTTTCCAGAGCGCGAAATCGCCGATGTGCTCCTTGTCGTACTCGTCGCTCTTCACCCGGCCGGTTGAGCGCAGCTCTTCCAGATCGAAATGCGCCAGCTTTCCGTAATCCGGAAATTTGTTGATTCGAAAATAAATCGATTTGTCTTCCGCTTGATACGCGAGACCGCGTTCCATCAGGGTCCCGATCATCTCGATCATCTTCGCGATCTCCCGCGGGTCGGTCGCTTCCGGAAAAGAATCCGCTCGCTTGATCCGCAACGTGTCGAGATCGTCGAAGAACGCTTTCTTGAACTGCGAGGTGAATTCCGCCAGCGGCACGTCCGCTTCGCGCGACCCGCGGATCGTCTTGTCATCCACGTCGGTGATGTTCATCACCCGGCGCACGTCGAAACCGCGCCCTTCGAGATGTCGCTGGAGCAAATCCTCGAACAGATAAGCTCGGAAATTTCCGATGTGCGCGTGGCTGTAAACCGTCGGCCCGCACGTGTACATCTTCACCTCACGTCCCGTCGGATCGAGAGGACGAAATTCTTCGAGCGCGCGCGAGTAAGTGTTGAAGAGGCGGACCGCCATTACTCCATTTCCACCGTCGCCACTGCCATAGCCGCCATCCCTTCGCCGCGGCCGATCGCGCCCAGTCCTTCATTCGTCGTCGCCTTGATACTGACGCGCGCTGTCTCGAGACGAAGCGCTGACGCGATCTTCTCGCGCATCGCCGGAATATGCGGCGCGATCTTCGGCGCTTCGGCGATCAACGTCGCGTCGACGTTCAGCGGCCGCGCGTGAATTTCTCCGAGCAACGCCGTCACCCGTTGCAAAATTTCGATGCTGCTGATCCCGCGAATCGATTCATCGCTGTTCGGAAAATGATGGCCGATGTCGCTTTCGCCGACCGCGCCCAGGAGCGCGTCCGCGATTGCATGGCAAATTACGTCCGCGTCCGAATGGCCCTCGAGTCCGCGATCGTGCGGAATCTCCACGCCGCCGAGAATCAGTTTCCGGCCCGCTGCGAGGCGGTGCGCATCGTAACCGTTGCCGCAGCGGATCATGATGGGAATGACGAATGACGAATGACGAATGACGAAGGAAACCCGAATTCCGAATGACCGAAACGCACCGTGAACATCCTTAGTCGGATTTCGTGCTTCGTCATTCCTTCGTCATTCGTCATTCGAGCTTCGTCATTCATGGCCGTTATAGCTTCAAATCCATCAAGCCATTCCAGGCGATGATGCTGTATTTATCTTTCATGTCCGTGCGCGGTTTCATCTCCACCGTGCCGCCCGCCGTTTCCACCAGAATCCATCCCGCCGCGATGTCCCAGAGACTGATGCCCTGCTCGATGTAAGCGTCGAATCGTCCGCAGGCGACATACGCCATGTCGAGCGCCGCGCTTCCCATCAGCCGGCATTTACGCGCGCGATGCACCATGTCTTGCAACAACGGCAGGCCGGCCGCGATCGTCACCCCGGTCTTCGACAAACCGACCGACACCACCGCTTCGCGCAAATCGGCGCGCTCGCTCACCCGAAACGGTTTGCCGTTCAGCGTCGGCTTCTCGCCTTTCTGTGCCTTCCAAAGTTCGTCGCGCATCGGATCGTAAATCACGCCAACGATGATCTCGCCTCTGTAACGGAGCGCGATCGACACGCAGAAGTGCGGGATTCCGTAAAAAAAATTTACCGTTCCGTCGAGCGGATCGACCACCCATTGATGATCGCTCGCCTGGTCGCCGACGATTCCTTCCTCACCGTAGAGCGCGTGTTCCGGAAATTTTTTCAGGAGCAGCTCGGTGATCAAGGTCTGAGCCCGAACATCGATCTCAAGCTTGATGTCGTGCGCTTCGGCCGAATTCACCCGGAGCGGCTGCTGAAAACAATGCCGGAGCATTTCGCCGGCGGCGCGGGCCGCTTCCACTGCTGCGTCGAGATAATGCGTCATGAAGTTTGGATGGTCGGCGAACGCTCGCGCGCCGCTGCATTGAACCATTCAACTTCTTCGGGCGCAAAAAAAACCGGGGAGAGAAAATTCATTCTCTCCCCGGGTTGAAGTTATTGATTGGAACTACGAAAGAGCTTCGTAGTCGTTACCGCGATATTGGGAAACTAGTGTTTCTTTTTCTTCGCGGCCGCCTTTTTCTTGGCGGGCTTCTTAGCTTTTTTCTTAGCTGCCATATCGACTAATCCCCCCTTTCGGTCCGCATTCGCGGTGGGTTGGTGAAGGATTTTTTTAACTTCACTTACCGTTGTCAGTAATCACCACGATTTTTTTGTCAAACCTTTTTCAATTATCTTTTCAAAAATTTTCACGAGTTCGCGCGCGATTATTTTTTTTCGAGTGCGCGAAATTTTTCTAATTTCGCCGTCGCGAAAGAAAATCGTGACCTCGTTTTCGTCGCTTTCCATTCCGGTTTCGCGTCCGCTCACATCGTTCGCCACGATCGCGTCGCAATTCTTCGCGCGGAGTTTTTTCTGCGCGTTGATTTTCAAATCGTGCGTCTCCGCGGCGAATCCGATCACGAGATAACGGCGGCGTTTCGGCAGGGAAGCGAGGATATCGCGCGTCGGAACCAGCTCGAGCGCGAAGGCGGCTCGGCGCTTCTTCATTTTCCGCGGAGAGATCGCCGCCGGCTTGTAGTCCGCGACGGCGGCGCACATGACGAACACATCGCAGCGACCAAGCGAGCGATGAACGGCGCGGTAAAGCTCCTCAGCGGTCGTGATGGCAATGAAATCCGCTCCGCGCGGTGGCGCGATCGCAACCGGGCCGGAGATGAGCGTGACCTGATGTTTCTTCGCGAGCGCCGCTTCCGCGATCGCGTATCCCATTTTTCCCGAAGACCGATTGCTGATGAAGCGAACCGGATCGATCGCTTCGCGCGTCGGACCAGCCGTGACGACGAACCTCACGCGATCAGATTGTCCTGGCGCGCGAGAAGGAACTCGGCCCGGAACGCGATCTCGTCCACCTTCCATAAACGGCCGATACCTTCGTATCCGCACGCCAGCATTCCCTCTTCGGGTCCGATGAATTCCACGCCGCGCTCTTTTAAGGTCGCTACGTTTCCCTGCGTCGCAGGATGTTCCCACATTTTTCCGTTCATGGCCGGTGCGATCAGAATTTGAGCGCGAGTCGCCAGCGCAATCGCGGCGAGCGGATGTCCGGCGAGTCCGTGCGCGAGTTCGGCAATGACGTTGGCCGTCGCCGGCGCGATCAACAACAGGTTCGCGCGATCGGCGAGATCGATGTGGCCGGGCCGCCAGCTTTCCTTTTCATCGAAAAAACTGGTCGTGACCGGATTCTTCGAAAGCGTCTGGAGCGTCAGCGGCGTGATGAACTCAACGGCGTCGCGAGTCATGACGACGAAAACATCGTGCCCCTGTTTCACGAGCAGGCTGGCGAGCTCGGCGGATTTGTAGGCGGCGATCGACCCCGTCACGCCGAGCACAACGCATTTCGGTTTGCTCACGATAGCTTCAACCTCCGGCTCAGATATCTCTCCGCGCCCATAATGTTGCGGAATTTCAGCAGGTCTTCCTCCATCGATTTGCTGATGATGGTGTAACGATAGTCGCGCCACAGTTCCATTTCTCGCGCGGCGGTGACGATCCGCGATTCGATCTGCTCCGGCGTTTCCGTTCCGCGCTTCGTCAGCCGCTTTCGCAATTCGTCGAGATCGGGCGGCATGATGAAAACATCGCAGAGCGCGCGCCGGATTGTTTCGTCGTCAGCGTTTCGAATCGCGGCTGCGCCTTGAATATCGACGTCGATCAGGACATCGACGCCGTCCTGCAAATTGCTGATGAGCGGCTCACGGGTCGTTCCGTAATAGCGGCCGTGAACGTTCGCGTGTTCCAGGAAGTCGCCGGCTTCGACTCGCGCGAGAAAATCTTTTTCGGAGACGAAATGATAATCGTCGCCTTCGATCTCGCCGGCACGCGGCGCGCGTGTCGTGCAGGAGACCGAGTAAACGAAATCCGGCGTCTGACGGAGCGCATCGCAAAGCGTCGTCTTGCCCGCGCCGGAAGGCGCGGAAATAACGAACAAAATTCCGGTGCGCGTAAACTGCCTACTCAAGGTTCTGGATTTGCTCGCGGATTTTTTCCAATTCCGATTTGCAGGCAACGACGTGCTGCGAAATTCCGGCATCGTTCGATTTTGCGCCGAGCGTGTTCAGCTCGCGGAAGATCTCCTGGGTGATGAATTCGAGCGTGCGACCGACCGGTTCGTTCTTGCGCAGGTGATGCGCGAACTGCGCGAGATGACTTTCGAGGCGCGTCAGTTCCTCCGAAATGTCGGAGCGATCGGCAAAGATCGTTACTTCCTTCAGCAGTCGTTCGTCGTCGAGGGGAAGGTCGAGGCCGGCCTTTTCCAGACGGTCGCGCAGAACCGCGCGATATTTTTTCACCACTTCCGGATACAGCTTTCGGATTTCCTTAATCTCGGCGCGCAAAGTTTTCAGCCGATGGATCAAGTCTTTGGCGAGATGCTTTCCTTCGCGCTCGCGCATTTTGATAAGATCGCCGAGCGCGGTGTTGAGGGCGCGCTGCACGACAGGCCACGCGTCGTCCGCATTCACGGTGTGCTCGGGCGAACGCATCACGCCGGGAGCCTGCAGGATCGTGCCGATCGTGATCTCGCCCGGCGCGCTCAATTCCTTTTGCAAAGTCAGCATCGCTTCGTGGTACGAGCGCGCGAGAGCGGTATCGAGCGCGAGGGCATTCGCGCCGTTCGCGCTTTCCTGCAAGCCGACCATGACGTTCATTCGGCCGCGCGAGATTTTCTCATTGATCCCCTGGCGAATGCGCGGCTCGAGCATGGCGAGATCGCGCGGGAGATTGACGACGATGTCGCTCTGCTTCCGGTTCACGGAATTCAGTTCGACGCTGATCTTGGTCCCGGCGTGGTCCGCTTCACCGCGCCCATATCCAGTCATGCTTCTCATTTGAATCCGAAATATTCGGCCGCTTGTGACACGTCTTTGTCTCCGCGGCCCGAGCAATTCACGACGACGACTGTATCGGACGACAGCGAAGGCGCGATCTTAATCACGTGGGCGATGGCGTGCGCCGTTTCGAGGGCTGGAATAATGCCTTCGGTTTCAGCCAGGGTTTGGAAGGCGGCGAGCGCTTGATCATCCGTCGCGTAAACGTACTCGATCCGTTTTTCGTCGCGCAGATAACTGTGCTCGGGTCCGACCGCGGCGTAATCGAGTCCGGCGGAAACAGAATGCGTGAGCTCGATCTGGCCGTCGTCATTCGCGAGCACGAAAGTTTTCGTGCCTTGAAGGACGCCGAGCCGGCCGCCTTGAAAACGCGCCGCGTGTTTGCCGGGAGAAATTCCTTTGCCGCCGGCTTCGACACCGATCATGCGGACGGACTCGTCGTCGAGAAAGGGATGGAAAAGTCCGATCGCGTTGCTGCCACCGCCGACGCAGGCGATAAGAACATCGGGCAAGCGACCTTCGCGTTTCAGAATCTGTTCGCGGGTTTCGACGCCGATCACGCGTTGAAAATCGCGGACCATCATCGGATACGGGTGCGAACCGAGGGCGGAGCCGAGAATATAATGGGTGGTCCGC
>Ga0137407_10000562_pt1 | contig 24705 bp, 23 predicted proteins | sample CZOMad2_2_16fung_FD_108410 | JGI IMG/M metagenome (GOLD analysis project Ga0137407, IMG submission 108410) | Vadose zone soil fungal communities from Angelo Coast Range Reserve, California, USA - CZOMad2_2_16fungal (Illumina Assembly) | ecosystem: Environmental > Terrestrial > Soil > Vadose... | reverse complement strand
GAGCGACGCCGCGGTGTCCACCAGCAAGGTGATCTCGGGGGCGTCGAGCTCTCGCATCGAGAGCAGATCCTTCCGCGTCCAGCCCATCTAGGCCTCCTCGGGTTCTTCGATGACGACGCGGTCCTCGCCGTCGTGCTCGCGCAGGCGCACGGCGACGCTTTCACGGCGCGAGGTCGGCAGGTTCTTGCCGACGTAGTCCGGCCGGATCGGCAGCTCGCGATGGCCGCGGTCGATCAGGCACGCGAGCTGGATCGCGGTCGGCCGGCCGAGATCGATGATCGCGTCGAGCGCCGCGCGAATCGTCCGGCCGGTGAAGAGGACGTCGTCCACGAGGATCACGGTCTTGTCCTTGATCGAGAACGGGATGTCGGTCCCGCGGATCACCGGCGTCCCGCGCATACCCAGGTCGTCGCGGTAGAGCGTGATGTCGAGCGTCCCGACCGGGAGGGTCGTGCCGTCGATCTGGGCGATCTTTGCGGCGAGCCGGTGCGCGAGGCTCACCCCGCGCGTGCGGAGCCCGACGAACGCCAGGTCCTTGGCGCCGCCGTTCTTTTCGAGGATCTCGTGGGCGATGCGGGTGAGGGCCCGGTCGAGCGCGGTCTCGTCGAGAACCTGGGCCTTCTCGCGGTGACGCGGTGCGGAGCTACTCATCTTCTCTCCTTGCGGGCCTCTCCGGGCGCGCTTAAAGGAAAGCTCAAGAACCGTCTGCAGCCACTCTACATGGCGCGCTTCGCTCGTGTCAACTCGACGAGGAGCCCGACGCGCGGCCCGACCGCCAGCGCTCCACCGTCCGACGCTCATGCTCGACGGTCACGCGTCCGCCCTTCACCACGAGGCGCCTCGGCGGCAGGGCCATCACGATCTCCTCGACCCGCTCGCATTCCCATACGACCAGATCGGCGTGGCAGCCGACGCCGCTGCCGTAATCGCGGAGATTCAGGATGCGCGCGGCGTGGGTCGTGACCGTGGCGACCAGATCGCGCATCAGGTCCTGGGTGCCCATGTGGGCGGCGACGGCGCCGACGAATGTCAGGTGCGCGGGGTCGGCCGTGCCGATCGGCGTGAAGGGGTTCCGGATATTGTTCGACGCCAGCGCGACCGGGACCCCGGCCTGGAGCAGCCGGCGGATGGGCGTCAGGCCGCGACGGACGTTGCGCTCGTCGCGCCGTCCCATCAAATAGAGATCGGTCAGCGGCAGGCTGATCACGCCGATCCGGGCGTTCGCGAGCTCCGCGATCAACGCCGCCTGCTCGGCGGCGGGCAGCGCCGCGAGCTCGGTCAGATGGCCGACCGCGACGCGCCCCTGCCAGCCGGCCCGGACGGTCTGCCGGATGATCTGACGCACGTGCAGGTGCTCGGGCTCGTCGGTGAAGTCGACGTGGAAGTCCGCGTCGACACCGAACTCGCGGGCGAGCGCGAAGACGATCTCGATATGCCGGCCCGCGTCCGTGTCGTTGTACGGGCAGCCGCCGACGAGATCGGCGCCCATCGCGAGGGCCCGACGAAGGAGCGCCTCGGTGCCGGGCGCCTGCAAGATGCCTTCCTGCGCGAAGGCGCAGAGCTGAAGATCCACCGCCGGCGCGTACTCGCGCTTGAGCGCGAGCATCGCGTCCATACCCATGAGCCCGACGATCGGGTCGACCTCGACGTGCGCCCGCATGGCCGTCGTACCGGCGGCGACGGCGAGGTCCAGCACTTGCCGCGCCCGCGCCCCGATGTCGTCCACCGTGAAGCCGCGCTTCGCCACGCCGGTGAGGCGAATCGCCTCCGCCGCCGTCTCCGCCGAGCCGGATACACGGTCGGCCAGCAGCGCCTTGTCGAGGTGGATGTGCGCCTCGACGAGGCCGGGTGTGACGACCCGCCCGGCGACGTCGATCGTCTCACGCGCGGGCTGGTCGACCCGTCCCGCGGACACGATGCGCCCGCCCGCGATCGCCAGGTCGATGGGCTCGGCGCCCGTGGGCAAACGGCAGGAGCGAAGGATGAGGTCGAGCACGCCGGTCCGGCCCTCTGCTACACGGGCTCCGCCGAGCTCGCGGGCGCGTTCCAGCAGCGCAGGGTGTCGAGCCCGAGCAGCAGCACCGCCGCGAACATCGTCAGCGCGCCGAGCCCGAAGATCAGCCGGCCGACGGTCTCGGCGGCTTGCAGGAGACCGAGCCGACCAAGGATGTAGTTCCAGTCGTGGATCAGCCCCTCGGCGAGCAGCGGTAGCGCCATCGCGCGTCCGTCGGCAGCGTAGATCGCGACGTCGGTGAGCGATTGCCCGGTCCAGAAGAGCGTCACGGCAGCCGACGCCCACTGGCGCGTACGGAGGAACGCAACGGTGGCGATCACCGGAATCAGGACCTGCGTCAGCGAGCCGCCGACCACGGCGATGAATTGGCCGAAGAACCCGAAGATCACGTGACCGGCCTCGTGGAAGACCAGATCGATCCCGTGGATGAAAGAGAGGACGCCCCCGCCCCGGAACGACAGTCCCTGGGCGAGCACCTTCCAGGCCAGGAACAGCAGGGTCACGAGCCCGAGCCCGCGTCCGGCGACCCCCGCCATTCTGGCCGTGCTCTCACCGGGCTCGGGCACGACGATCGGTCAGGCGTCGCGCTTGGGCGGATTGATGTTGTAGGCCTTGAGCTTCCGGTAGAGGTGACTGCGCTCGATACCGAGGCGCTCCGCGGTGCGCGTCACGTTCCAGTCGTGGACGCGCAGCTCGGCGAGGATATAGGCCCGCTCGAAGTTGTCCCGCGCGTCCTTGAGCGACCGATCGCGCGCCTCGCCCGCCGGTGGCGCGGCTTCCTTCGGTCGCAGCGGCGCCGGCAAGTCCTCGGCGGTGATCACCTCACCCGGCGCCATGATGACGAGGCGCTCGACCATGTTGCGGAGCTCGCGCACGTTGCCGGGCCAGTCGTAGGCCAGGAAGTATCCGAGCGCCTCGCTCGAGAGCGTCTTCGTGCGCTTGCCGTTCTCGGCGCAGAACTGCGCGATGAACTGGCTCACGTGGGCGGGAATATCGTCCTTGCGAGTGCGCAGCGCCGGCACCTCGATCGGGATCACGTTCAGGCGATAGTAGAGGTCTTCGCGGAACTGCCCCTCACGGATCAGGGCCGGCAGGTCGCGGTTGGAGGCGGCGATCACCCGCACGTCCACCCGGAGCGTGTCCTTGCCGCCGACCCGCTCGAACGCCTGCTCCTCGAGCGAGCGCAGGACCTTGGCCTGGGTCTTGAGGCTCATGTCGCCGATCTCGTCCAGGAAAAGCGTGCCGCCGTCGGCGAGCTCGAACTTTCCGCGGCGCCGCGCCAGCGCCCCGGTGAAGGCTCCCTTTTCGTGGCCGAACAGCTCGGACTCGATCAGCTCCTCCGGGATAGCGGCGCAGTTGACTTCGACGAAGGAGCGCTCGCGCCGCGTCGACTGCACGTGGATGGCTCGGGCCACCAGCTCCTTGCCGCTGCCGTTCTCGCCGTGGATCAGCACGCGGCCGGTGGTGGGCGCGGCGGTCGAGATCTGCTCGCGGAGCGCGCGGATCGCGGCGCTCTCGCCGACGATCTCGGCCCCCTGCTCTAAGCTCGCGCGCAGGGCCGCGTTCTCGCGCTCGAGCCGGGCGTGGTCGAGGGCGCGACTGACCGTGATCAGGATCTTCTCGAGCGACAGCGGCTTCTCGACGAAGTCGTACGCGCCCAGGCGCGTCGCCTTGACGGCCGTCTCGATCGTGCCGTGGCCGGAGATCATGACCACGACCGCTTCCGGGCGCGCCCGCTTGATCTCGGCGAGGGTCTCGAGGCCGTCCATCCGGCCCATCCAGATGTCGAGGAAGGTCACCTCGGGCAGCTCGTCGGCGAAGAAGCGGAGCGCATCGGCGCCGCCGCCGACCGTCGAGACGCGGTAGCCCTCGTCCTCCAGCACGTCGCGGAGGGTCGACCGGATCGCCGGCTCGTCGTCGACTATCAGGATGTGCTCGCCGGCCATGTCAGCCTCGCCGCCGCGCAGGCGCAAGCGCGCTCACGCGCGCGAGGATGTGCTCGCCGGCCATGTTTGCCTCGGAGGAGTGCCCCCAGGCACAAGCGGGCTTACGCCCGCGAATTGGCTTTGGTTGGCGGTGATGGCCGACCTCAGGCCTCGACCGTCACCCCCGCGCACGAGTCTGCTTTCGTTGGCGCGCATCTCGATTGGCTGGACGCCGCGTCCTGGCGTCATTCTCAGGCCTCGACCGTGACGCCGGCGCGGGAGACGGGGACCTCGATGACGAAGCGGGTGCCCTTGGGGGCGTTGTCCTCGATCCAGATCGTGCCGCCGTGCTCACTGACGATCTCGTGCACGATCGGGAGCCCGAGCCCCATTCCGGCGACCTTCGTCGAGAAGTATGGCAGGAAGAGCTTCTCCTTGTCTTCCGGGCTGATGCCCGGGCCGTTGTCGGCCACGATGATACGCGCGTGCGCCGTCTCGGCCACGTGCGCCGTCTCGACCCGAACGTCGCCGGTGCCGCCGACCGCCTCCACCGCGTTGTCGACGAGGTTCAGCACCGCGCGCTTGATGTGATCGGGATCGACCTCGAGCAGCGGCAGATCTTCGGGATGACGTGTCGTGATCGAGAGCGCCGGATGCGATTCGCGGTAGAGGCTCGCGACGCTGTCGATCAGCTGGCGCACGTCGGTCGGCCGCGGGGCGAGCACCGGCATCCGCGCGAAGCGCGAGAACTCGTCCACCAGGCGCTTGAGCCCGTCGACCTCGTGGATGATCGTCTCGGTCGCCTCGGCCACGAGGCGCTCCTCGCCCGGCGTGCGGGCGAGCCGCCGGCGCAGCCGCTGGGCGGAGAGCTGGATCGGCGTCAGGGGATTCTTGATCTCGTGGGCGATCCGCTGCGCGACCTCGCGCCACGCCGCCACGCGTTGGGCCTTCAGGAGCTCGGTCAGGTCGTCGAGGACGACCACGGTGCCGGCGTACTCGCCGTCGGGAGCGCGGAGCGCGGTCGTGGAGGCGACCAGCGAGAGCGTGGCGCCGCCGCGTCGCACCTGGACCGCGAGCTCCGCGCTGGTCGCGTTGGGTCGCCGCATGCGCTGCACCTGCGCCACGACGGGCCTCAGAGCCGGCCCGGCGAATACCTCCTCGAGCAGCCGTCCGGGCGCGGTCGTCTCGTTCACGCCGAGCATGCGGGCGCCGGCGCGGTTGATCGTCGTGAGACGACCGTGCGGATCGAAGGAGACCACGCCGGTGGTGATCGCCTCGAGGACCGTCTCGATGTACACGCGGCGATCCTCGAGCTCGGTGTGCTTGTCGGACAGGTCGAGGTAGGCCTCTTCGAGCTGTCGCTTCGACTTGCCGAGGTCGTCGGTCATGCGGTTGAACGAGCTGACCAGGACGCCGATCTCGTCGTCGCCGTGCGCCTCGACCTTGTAGGCGAGGTTGCCGGCGGCGATCTCGCGCGTGCCCTCGGCGAGCTGCTCGATCGGCCCCGTGATCCCGCGCGCCAGGTAGAGGGCGAACCACGTGAACGAGAACACGACGATCAGGGTCATGAGCAGGAACAGCAGGATGTAGATGCCCTTGATCGGCGTTTTCAGGAGCTTGAGCTGCTTGTATTCGCGAAACGCCTGCGAGATGGCCCGCACGCGGGCCTCGAGCCGCTCGGTGACGTGCGTCCCCACCACCACCACGCCGACCACGCTGCGCTCACCGCCGCGCGCCGCCCAGATCGGGACCACCGCCTCGACGAGATCGCCCGAGGAGAGCTCGCGCACCGTCGTGAGCTCCTGGCCGGCGACGCCCTGACGCAGCTGGGTCTCGTTGACCTCGCGGGTCGCCAGGTCGCCGAGGATCGGATCCTTGACGTGAACCAGTTCCTGGCCCTGGGCGCCGAACACGGTGATTGCGCTCAGCCCGAGCCGATCCTGCTGCTCGACGAGGTAAGCCGCCAGCGCTTCGCGCCGGTCGTCGGCGAGCAGCCCCTCGCGATCGACGACACGGCCGATGTGCTGCGCGTGACGCAGTGCCGTACGCTCGAGATTGCCGTAGTAGGTCTGCGCGACCGCGAGGGCCTGGTCGAGCGGGCGCTCGACCTGCGGCTTGAACCATCCCTCGATCGACTTGTTGATGAAGTTGGAGGCGATCAGGAAGATGAGGGTCGAGGGGATGAGCGAGAGCGAGAGAAACGCCAGCACGAGCTTCGCCTTGAACTTGGCGCCGATCACCTTGTCGCGCCGCTCGAACCAGAGCTTCACGAGATTTCGGAGCAGGAGCAGCACCAGCAGCAGCAGCACGATCAGGTTCAGGTTCAGCAGCGCGAAGACCGCGATGTTGGAGGCCAGCGGCAGCTCCGGCGCGTAGACCCCCACGTCGAGGAGGTTCGCCGTGGCCACCAGCAGGACGAAGCCGGCCAGGATGACCAGGTTGCGCTTGCGGCGGTTCTCCTCGCTGAGGAGCGGCACTATTGCACCCGCCGGATCGTCCGGTAGTCGGACTGGCGCAAGGTCTGCTCCGCGGTGCCGTTCATCCGGGCCACGAAGGTGTTCTCGCCGTTGAGCGCGGTCTCGGCGGAGACGCGCACGTAGATCACCGCGGCGGGATCGAGGGTCGCGGCGGGCGTCATCTTGACGCCGCGGATGTCGGAGAGGACGCGCTGGGCGTCGCGCAGGTCGCGCGTGGTGAAGACCGGGCGGGTCTCGCCCTGGACCGCTGCCACCTTGAATTCCCGGGTGACCACGTTGTAGGCGAGCGTGCGCTCGACGGTCTTCGTGATCAGCATCCGGTCGGGGAGCATCCGCTGGTACTGCCAGAGCTCGATGACCAGGCGGATGTGCGCCGGGATCCCGCTCTGGATGCCCTCGTGGAGGGCATCGGGCAGGGCCCCGAGCAACACGACGTGAACGGTCACCTCATGGTCGTTGAGGAAGACATCCAGGTCGCTGATACGCAACTCGGCGCGCGCCGGCGCGGCGACGGCGAGCGCCAGCGCCGCCGCAACGAGATGGCTGGGGAACCACAGGGCACGCATACGGCGGACGGCCCATTATAGCGTGGCAAATGCGAGACAGTGGGCGGGTTAGATCGCGGCGAGGCCCGGCGCGGGCACGAAGCCCTCGCGCCGTGCGGCGTCTCTGGACGCCTCGTCGGCTGCCGCCGCGGAAACGGCGGCGGCCCGTCGCTCGAGTCCGACGGCGCGCTGGACCGCGAGCACGAGCTCGAGGTTGAGCGCGTGGCCGCCGTTGCGCGCGATGACGTGCGCGCCGATCGGGCGGCCCAGCAGCGCGAGGTCGCCGAGCAGGTCCAGGATCTTGTGCCGGACGAACTCGTCGCCGTAACGAAGCCCGTTCAACGCGCCGCGATTGCCGAGCACGATCGCGTTGTCGAGCGAGCCGCCGCGCGCCAGGCCGTTCTTCCGCATGAGCCCGAGATCGCGGAGAAAGCCGTACGTCCGCGCGGGGGCGAACTCTTCGACGAAGGACCGCTCGCTCGGCGACCACGAGAGCACCTGCGTGCCGATCGCCGGGTGGTCGTTGTCGAGCGTATAGCTGATCCGGAACGTGTCGGAAGGAACGATCTGTACCCAGCGCCCGGCGTTGCCGACCCGAAGCGGGCACGGAAGCGACAGCATCCGGCGACGCGCGGATTGCTGAACACGGCCCGCGGCGGTCAGCAGCGCGACGAAGGGCTTCGCGCTGCCGTCGAGCGCGGGGATCTCAGGCCCATCCACCTCGATCTCGATGTTGTCGATACCGAGCCCGACCGCCGCCGCCATGAGGTGCTCGACGGTCTGGATACGCGTCCCGTTCACGCCCAGGGTCGTCGCATAGTGCGAGTTGACGACGCTCTCGGGCCTCGCGGGAATCCGCTCGCCGGTCGAGCGCACCTTGAATACGACGCCCGCATCCTGCGGTGCCGGCGAGATGGTGACCCGGGCCACCTTCCCCGAGTGCAGCCCAACGCCCTCGATGCTGACGGGCTTTCGGATTGTGTTCTGGCGCATAGACCGAACCGGAAATTAGCAACCGGGGTGCCACGGACCCTCGCGTCTGTAACCGGCTGATTCTCAACGCCGAGGATGGGCTTGATGCGGCCCCGGGTGGCGTGGATGACACGGGTTTTTTGAGCCCGTGTCTCGGATGCGAGACATCAGACGTCGACGATGACACGGACCTCGTGACGACCGGCTGATTCGTGCACGACCACCTGGTGCAGGGTGGCCGCCTTGACGATGGTCCCGAGCTGGTGGCGTCCGGTATCGACCTCCTCGCCGTGGAGCACCCCGTGGACTACGGTCTCTGTGCACGTGTCGACTTCCACACGCCGTACGACGAAGCCCTCGATCTCGTGCACGTAGAGGCACTCGTTGATCCAGCCGACCAGCAGCCGCTCGGGCGAATCCGCCTGCGCGCGAACCTCGCGATGCTCGCGCTCCGCGACCTCTTCGGGCCTCACGATCAGCGCGAACACTCCGAGCGACGCCTGTGCGAATGCGTCCGCGCGGGTCGCGCCCCAGGCGTGGACCCCCACGTCCGCCTCGGTCTCGAAGTGCTCCCAGCCGGCATCGGTCACGCTCAACCCTGATCTCCGAGATCGCCGAAGCGTGCCTGCAGCACCGCGATGAGCGCGGGCCCGGCCGTCTCGGTTCGCAGGATCCGGGGCCCGGCTCCGACGATCGCCCAGCCTCGAGCCCTCGCGTTCTCCACTTCCTCGAGCGCGAGTCCGCCCTCCGGCCCTATGAGTAGCGCGATACGCGAGCCGCCGGGCAGGGTGGGGGGCAGGCTCGCGGCGAGTGTCTTTCCGAGCAAGCGAGGCGGCCCCTCACCCTGCCCGGCGGCGGCGCCGCGCGCGCCTTCCCACAAGCAGAGTCGGAGGTCGGCGACCTCGCCGAGCTCGAGGACCTCGCCGAGGAGGCGCGGCACGTCGACGGCGGGCACGACCGCGCGGCCGCACTGCTTGGCCGCCTCCTTCGCGATGCGCTGCCAGCGCCTGGCGCGCTCGCGCCAGCGGCCGGCGTCGAGCGTGACGATCGTCCGCGCCGTCAGCACCGGGACGATCCGCGCCACGCCGAGCTCCGTCGAGGCGCGCACGATCGACTCCATCTTGTCACCCTTCGGGACCGATTGAAGCAGCGTGATCCGCACCGGTGACTCGTGCTCGTTGGCGCCGACGGCGAGCACCGTGCCCGTCGCTTCGTCGCCCACGGTCTCGAGCCTCACCGTGTACTCACGGCCGGTGCCGTCGGCGGCGACCACCGTGTCGCCGGCGCGGAGCCGGAGCACGCGCGCGAGATGGCGCGACTCGTCGCGATCGAAGACCACGCGACCGTCGCGGATTCGCTCAGGCGTGATCGTGAAGCGGCGCACGGAGCTCGAGCGTGGTCCAGCCCTCTAGCGAGCGCGACGCGCGATGGACGAGGCCATGGTCGGCGAGCCCCGCCACGACGTCCGCCGCCTCTGCGTCGAGGATGCCGCCCAGGAGCACGGTTCCACCCGGGGTCAGCGAGCGACGGTACTGGGCGCCAAGCCGGCGATGGGCGGCCGAGAGCAGATTGGCGACGAGCAGGGGCACCCCCGACTCGCGAACGGCCGCCGCGTCGGCCAGCGCGCACTGCACGCGGTCGGACACGTGGTTGCGGGCCACGTTCGCCATCGCGCACGCGACGGCGTCGGGATCGTCGTCCACCGCGAGCACCGCGCCGACGCCCAGGCGCGCGGCCGCGATCGCCAGGATGCCCGACCCGGTACCGACGTCGAGCATCCGCGATGGCCGATCGCGGTCGATCACCGACTCGAGCGCCTCGAGACACCCGGCCGTGGTTCCGTGATGGCCCGTGCCGAACGCGCGCCCGGGCTCGATCGTGATCACGATGCGTCCGTTCGCGGCCGGAACGTCCCAGGGGGGGACGATCAAGAGTCTTCGTCCGACGGGCCGGGGCTTGAAGTGGGCACGCCAGGCATCCGCCCAGTTCTCGTCGGCGAGCGCCGCGACGTGAAAATCGGCGGCCGGCGTGAAGCCCAGCTCGCGCAGACCGTCGAGGTAGCTCCGAACGCTTTCCTCGAGCGCGCTTGCCGCGACCGTCTCGGGAAAGAATGCGCGGAGCGTCGCGCCGTGACCCGGCCGCTCTTCCTCGACGACGCCGAGCGCGCCGAGCTCCCAGGCGAGGTTCGTCAGCCCTTCGGAGAGATCGCCGGGCGCGCCGACGGTGAGCTCCCAGTAGCGGGAAGATGACATCAACTAGCCGAGGAGCTTCTTCACTCGCTCGAAGAACGCTGCCGCCAAAGGTCCTCGTTCGTCCTTCGAGGCCGCCTCGAAGCTCGCGAGCGCTTCTCGCTGTCGCGCGTTGAGCTTTTGCGGGACCTCGAGCACCACGCGGTAGCAGGCGTCGCCGTGGCCCCGGTGGCGCAGATGCGGCATGCCCTTGCCGCGGACGCGCAGCACCTCGTTGGGCTGCGTCCCGGGCGGGACTCTCAGCTTGGTGACGCCGCCCAGAATCGGCACCTCGACTTCGTGGCCCAGGGCCAGGTTGGTGAAGGACAGGGGCAGGTCGCAGAGGAGGTCCGCGCCCTGGCGGGTGAAGATGTCGTGCTCGCGCACGCGCACGAGGACGTAGAGATCGCCCGTTGGACCTCCGTTGAGACCCCCGGAGCCCTCGCCGCTGATGCGGAGCTGCATCCGGTCCTCGATCCCGGCGGGGATCTTGACGCTCAGGAGCCGCTCGGCGCGCCGCCGCCCCTCGCCGCGGCACTCTCGGCACGGCGAGCGGTTGAGCTGACCGGCGCCGTGGCACTTGGGACAGGTCTGGGCCACCGTCAGAAAGCCGTGGTTGCGTCGGACCTCGCCCGCGCCGCGGCACATGTCGCAGGTTTCCAGGCGGCTGCCCGGCTCGACTCCTGCTCCGGAGCACGCCTCGCAGCGCTCGAGCCGCGGGATCTGGACCTTCGTCTCCAGGCCGCCGGCGGCGTCCTCGAGGCTGATCTTCAGCTCGTACTGGAGGTCCTCGCCGCGCGCCGCCCGCGAGCCGCGTCCGCGGCCGCCCCCCGAGAAGAAGTTTTCGAAGATGTCCTCGAAGAGCGTTCCGAATCCCGTATCGCCGAAACCAGGACCGGCGCCCGGGGCCGTGCCGAAGCGATCGAAGTGGGCGCGCTTGTCCGGGTCGGACAGGACGGCGTACGCCTCGTTCACCTCTTTGAACCGCTCCTCGGCCTCTTTGTTGCCCCGATTGCGGTCGGGATGGAACTGCATCGCGAGCTGCCGATAGGCCTTCTTGAGCTCGGCCTCGCCGGCGGTGCGCGCGACGCCGAGAATCTCGTAGTAGTCGCGCGCCACCGGACTCAGTTGTCCTCGTCAGGCGCGGCGGCGACGGACACGAGCGCGGGACGGAGGACCCGATTGTGCAGCAGGTAGCCGGGCATCGTCTCGCCGACCACGGTGCCGGGCTTGGCGTCGGCGCTCACGACGCGGGCGATCGCTTCGTGACGGGTGGGATCGAACGGCTGGCCGAGCGCGGAGTAGCGGATGACGCCGCCGCGTTCCAGCACCTTGAGGAGCTCGCGCTGGATCAGCTCGACGCCCCCCACGACGCCCGCGGCGCCGCCGGTCGCGCGGGCCGCCTCGAGCGCGCGGTCGAGGTTGTCGAGCACCGGGATGAGGTCGCGGAGCAGGGTCTCGTTCGCGTAGCGGATGGACTCGTCACGCTCCCGCTGGGTCCGGCGCTTGAAATTCTCGGCCTCCGCGAGTGCCCGCAGGAGCCGGTCCTGCTTCTCCTCGACCTGCCGCTTGAGCTCCTCGACCGTCTCGGCCGGCGCCTCCGCAGATGGAGCGGACTCGAATGGCTCGGGGTTACTACGCACCTTCGACTCGTCCATAACAGATGAATTATAGCAGCGCTCCAGAGCGATCTCGGCGGGCGGGCGAGGCCGGGGGTGGGCGGGGACCCTCCCGGGATCTGTGTAGGCAGCGTTGCTCGCGGGCAAAGCACAGACCTGCCTCGAAGCGTGGTCGGCCGTCAGATCCCGGGAGGGTCCCCGCCCACCCCCGGCCTCGCCCGCCCGCCGGCTCAAGCGCTAGGACGGTAGATAGAGATCTTGGCGGACGCGGGAAAGCGCGTCGGTGACGTGGCGAGCCGTCTCGTTGACGATCGAGATGACCTCGGGATACGGCAGGCGCCGCGGACCCACGACGCCGAGGATCCCGATCACCTGGTCGCGATAGAGATAGGTGGAGGTGATCAGCGTGCACTCGCGCATCTCGGCGACCGGATTCTCCTCGCCGATCGTCACGTTCACCCCTTCGCTGCCGGCGAGCTCGGTCATCAGGTCCGCCAGCCGCTCCTTCTGCTCGAAGGTGCGGAGCAGCTCGCGCGTCGTCTCGAGATTCAGAAACTCCGGATGGTCGAGCATGTTGATCGCGCCGCTCACATAGAGGGTGCGGCCCCGCAACACGGCGACGATCTGCTCGGTGACGGCTCGAGCGCGGGTATGCAGCGCATCGAGAGGATCGCTGGGCTCGGCCTCCATGTCGACGACGTCCTGCACGGTGTGTCCGCTGTATCGACGGTTCAGCTCGCGCCCGAGCGCGCGCACCTCTTCGCTGGCGAGCGGTGGATCGAGCGTCACGGCGCGCGCGGTGACCCAGCCCGCGTCGGTCACCAGCACCGCGAGCGCGCGATCGTCTTCGAGCGGGATCAGGTCGACCCGGGCGAGGGTCGTCTGCTTGAGCGGCGGCGCCAGGAGGAGGCCCGTGAGCTTCGTCGCGCTCGACAGATGCGAGGACGTCCGTTCCATGAAGCCGTCGATCCCCGAGCGGCGCGGCGGCAGCGTATCGCCGGACCTGGCGACCTTCGGGCTCTGCGGCGGCGGAAACGACTCGACGTAGAACCGATACGCCTTGTCGGTCGGCACGCGGCCGGCGCTGGTGTGAGGCTGAACGAGATAGCCCATCTCCTCGAGATCGGCCATGACGTTCCGGAGCGTGGCCGCCGAGAGATTCGGAAAGTGCCGTCGGGCCAGGATCCGCGAGCCCACCGGCTCCGTCGAGTCGACGTACTCACGGATGACCGCGACGAGCACGTCGCGATGACGGGCATCCATTGGCGGAAATTATAGCAATTCGACGAAGAGTGCGTCGGACAGGAGGAAGCCGGCTTCGGTGAGCCGCACGCGGTCGCCCGCGTCGATCAAGAGGGTCCGCGCGCGCCACTCGTCGACCAGTCCCCGGAGGCGGGAGTCGCCCTCGAGCCGCGCCTCGAGCCACGCCGCCGCGATGCCGTCGGACGTTCGAAGACCGAGGATCAGGCGCTCGGCCAGGCGCTGCCGCTCCGACAGGAGCTCGAAGGACGCGACCGGGAGCTCATCCGCGGCGAGCGTCTCGCAGTAACGCGGCGTCGCCTTGACGTTCGCGTAGCGCATCCGGCCGACGAACCCGCACGCGCCGGGCCCCGCGGCGAGATACTCGGCCGCGTGCCAATAGATCTGATTGTGGCGCGAGCGAAAGCCGGCCCGCGCGTAGTTGGAGATCTCGTAATGCTCGAGCCCGCGGGCCGCGGCGGCGCGGGCCAGGCGCCAGTACTGATCGACTTGCGTGTCCTCCGTCGGCAGGCCGTCGACCCCGGCGGCGCCCCAGAGGCTGCCGGCGTCCAGGGTGAGGCCGTACGCCGAGAGATGATCGGGCCGCCAGTCGAGCACCGCTTCGACCGCGCGCGTCCAGCCGTCGAGGTCGAGCCCGGGCAGGCCGTACATGAGATCGACGCTCAGGTTGTCGCAGCCGGCCTCCCGCGCCGCCTCGAAGGCCGCGCGCGCGCCGCGCGCGTCGTGGAGCCGACCGAGCCGCGGCAGGATCGAATCGTCGAGCGACTGGACGCCGAGGCTCAACCGGTTGACGCCGGCGGCGTGGTAGCCCGCAAGCTTGTCGCGCGTCACGCTCTCGGGATTGCACTCGACGGTGATCTCGGCGTCGGCCACGACCTCGAATCGCGCCCGGATCCGGTCGAGCATCGCCGTCAGGTCGTCGGCGGCCAGGAGCGAGGGGGTGCCGCCGCCGAGGAAGATGGTCGAGAGCCGCGCGCGCGGCGACCACGCGATGGCCCCGAGCAGCTCGATCTCGCGATGGAGCGCCTCGAGATACCGCGCCATCGCTCCGTCCTCGAGCGGCGCGGTGTTGAAGCTGCAATACCCGCACCGCTTCGCGCAGAACGGGACATGCACATAGAGCCCGAGCTCCTCTGCCTCCGGCGGATTGTCGGCGAGCGCAGAGCTGTGAGGGTTGTCCGCGGACACGGAGCCGGGTCGCATCGGTTTCAGGCCACCCGCGGTCAAAGGCGTGCTCATGGGCCCCGCTACAATAACCCGGGTCGCGTCTGTCTCAGGCCGCCCTCGGTTGGAGCCGGGCTCACGGGCCCCGCTACAACAACATGGCGTTCGCGCGCTCCGCCCCAAAGAATCGTCGCCAAGGCCCTACGGGATATAGTTCGCGAGCCGCCACCAGCGGAGCCAGTGCCGGTCGCCATCCCAGGACCAGTAGATGAGGAAGGCCTTGCCTTTGATCTTGTCGCGCTTGACGAAGCCCCAGTAGCGGCTGTCCTGGGAGTTGTCGCGGTTGTCGCCCATCACGAAGTAGGAGTCCGGGGGGACGATCGTGGGCTCGCAGCCGTACGCGTAGCCGCAGAACGCGTCGCCGCCGCGCACGCCGGAATCGGCGAACTTCGTGTAGGGCTCGATGAGGGGCTTGCCGTTGACCAGGACTTGATGGCCGCGGATCTGCACGCGCTCACCCGGCGTCGCGACGATCCGCTTGATGAAGTCGCGCTTCTCGTCCTGCGGGTACTTGAACACGATGATGTCGCCGCGCCGCGGATCGCGGAGCGACGGCAGGTGCAGCTCGGTCAGCGGCAGCTCGGGACCGTAGAGGAACTTGTTGACCAGGATGTAGTCGCCGACGAGCAAGGTGTCCATCATCGAGCCGGACGGGATCGTGAACGCCTGGACGACCAGCGACCGGATGACCAGCGCCAGCAGGACGGCGATGGCGATCGCCTCGGCGTACTCGCGGACGATGGACTTGCGGCGACGCTTCGGCTCGACCACGTCGGTCGGGAGCGCGGGGCTGGCTTCGACTTCGATCTTCCGCTCTTCCATGATGGCTAGCTCTTGAGTACGGAGAGAAACGCTTCCTGGGGGACCTCCACCTTCCCGACCTGCTTCATCCGCTTCTTTCCTTCCTTCTGGCGCTCCAGCAGCTTCCGCTTGCGCGTGATGTCGCCCCCATAGCATTTCGCGGTGACGTTCTTGCCCATCGCCTTGACCGTCTCGCGGGCGATGACCCGGCTCCCGATCGCAGCCTGGATGGCGACCTCGAAGAGCTGGCGCGGGATCACCGCGCGCAGCTTCTCGGCCAGCGCCTTGCCCTTCTCGTAAGCCTTGTCGCGGTGCACGATGATCGAGAGCGCGTCGACCGGGTCGCCGTTCAGCAAGATGTCGAGCTTGACGAGATCCGACGGACGGAAATCCGAGAGCTCGTAGTCGAACGACGCGTAGCCCTTCGAGATCGACTTCAGCCGGTCGTAGAAATCGACGACGATCTCGGCGAGCGGAAAATCGAACCGGATGTGGACGCGCTTGCCCTGATACTCGAGCGACCGATGCTCGCCGCGCTTTTCCTGGGCCAGCTTGTAGATCGCGGTCATGAACTCGGTCGGCACGAACACCGAGGACTTCACGTAGGGCTCGTCCATCTGCTCGATCCGGTCGGGGCTCGGCAGCTTGGACGGGTTGTCGATGTCGAGCACCTCGCCGGCGGTGGTGAGCACCTTGTACTGCACGCTCGGCGCCGTCACGATCAGCGAGAGGTCGAACTCGCGCTCGAGCCGCTCCTGGACGATCTCCATGTGCAGCATGCCGAGGAAGCCGCAGCGAAAGCCGTAGCCCAGCGCGAGCGAGGTCTCGGGCTCGTAGGTGAAGGCCGGGTCGTTGAGGCGGAGCTTCTCGAGCGCGTCGCGGAGCGCCTCGTAGTCGGTGTCCTCGATCGAGTAGAGCCCCGCGAAGACCATGGGCTTGGCGTCGCGATAGCCCGGGAACGGCGCCGCGGTGGGCCGGGCGGTCTCGGTGATCGTCTCGCCGACCTTCGCGTCGGCGACGCGCTTGATCGACGCGGTCAGGTAGCCGACCTGCCCGGCCGAGAGCTCCTCGACCGGCCGCATGTCCGGGCTGAAGACGCCGACCTGCTGGACGTCGTACGAGCGGCCGTTGGACATCAACAAGATGCGGGTGCCGGGCCGCACGCGGCCGTCGGTGAGCCGCACGTGGACGATCACGCCCTGGTAGGAGTCGTAGAGCGAGTCGAACACGAGCGCCTTGAGCGGCGCGTCCGGATCGCCCTCGGGCGGCGGCACCCGCGCGACGATCGCTTCGAGCACCTCCGGCACGCCGGTGCCGTGCTTGGCCGAGATGGCGAGCGCCTCGCTGCCGTCCAGGTCGAGCGTTTCGGTGATCTGGTTGCGGGTGCTCTCGACGTCGGCGGCCGGCAAGTCGATCTTGTTGATCACCGGGATGATGGCGAGGTTCGCGTCGCTGGCGAGATAGAAGTTCGCCAGGGTTTGCGCCTCGATGCCCTGCGCGGCGTCGATGATGAGGACGGCGCCCTCGCACGCTGCCAGCGCCCGCGACACTTCGTACGAAAAGTCGACGTGCCCCGGCGTGTCGATGAGGTTCAGCGTGTACTCCTGGCCGTCGCGCGCCCGGTACAGCAGGCGCACTGTGTGCGCCTTGATCGTGATGCCACGCTCGCGCTCGAGGTCCATCGAGTCGAGCACCTGGTCGACCGCCTTCTTGGCGTCCATCGTCCCGGTGAGGGACAGGAGCCGATCCGCGAGCGTCGATTTGCCGTGATCGATGTGGGCGACGATCGAGAAATTGCGGATGCGACCCAGGACCATCGGTTCAGTCTAACACGCAAGGTCGCGGCGCTCGCGGTCGATGCCGGCGCGCGTGTCGTGTCAGCGGGTGAGTGCCGCGCGCGCGGGGACGATGGTGCCGGAGGCGAGCACGACCTCGGGGCCGACGCGGGCGCCCTCGCCGATCGTGACGTCCGCGCCGATCACGCAGTCCTGGAGCACCGCCCCCGCGCCGACCTCGACCCGCTCCCACAGGATGGCGCCCTCGACGCGCGCGTCCGGCCCGATGCGCGCGCCGTCGCCGATCACGGCACCGGGTCCGACGCGGCAGCGCGGGCCGAGCACGACGCCGGCGCCGACCACGGAGGGCGCGACGATCCGGGCGCCCGGCTCGACGATGCCGCCCCCGTCGACCCAGCTGCCGTCCCGCCGCTGACCGGGCGGCGCCAGCGGCATCACGGCGCGTCCGTGGAGCAGATCGATCTGGGCGGCGCGGTACGCCGACGGGTTTCCGATGTCGCGCCAGTACGCGGTCGGGCACCACCCCAAGCACGGAACCCCGTCGGCGATCAGCGCCGGAAAGAACTCGCGCTCGATCGAGCTCGGGCGCTCACGCGGGATTCGGCCGAGCAGCTCGGCGTCGATGAGATAGATGCCCGCGTTGATCGTGTTGGTCGTGATCTCCTCGTCGGCCGTCGGCTTCTCACGGAACGCCTTGAGCCGGCCGTCGGCCTCGGTCTCGACGAGTCCGTACTGGCGGGGATCCGGCACCGGCTGCAGATAGATCGTCGTGCGCGAGCCGCGCGTCTCGTGCAGCCGCCGCATCTCGGTCAGATCGGGGTCGGTGAGGATGTCGCCGTTCAATACGAAGAGCGTTCCCGAGACGAGATCGGCCGCGTTGCGGACGCCCCCGCCGGTGCCGAGCGGCTCGCTCTCGATCACGTAGCGGAGCCTGACGCCGAGGTGCTCGGCGTCGCCGAGGGCCGCGCGCACGTCATCCACGCGGTACGAGCACGCCAGGACGACGTCGGAGACGCCGTGCGCCCGGAGCAGCGCGAGCTGGTACGCGAGGAAGGGTCGATTCAGGACCGGAACGACGGGCTTCGCTCGCGCGAGCGTCAGCGGACGCAGGCGCGTGCCCTGACCCCCGGCCAGGATTACGGCCTGGAGGGCCCGAGCGTCGACCATTACCTGGGCGGCGCCCAGGGCTCGGCTTCGCTGATGAGCATCACGGGGATCCCGTCTCGAATGGGGTAGGCCTTGCGGCAGGCCGGGCAGATGATCCGCGTCTCCTCGAAGAGGAGATTGCCCTTGCACGCCGGGCAGGCAAGGATCGCCTTCAGTTCTTCGTCGATCATGCGCGAAGCTCCTTCCTGAACCAGGCCACCGTCTGGCCGAGGCCTTCGTCGATCGGTGTTGACGGGCGCCACCCGAGCAGCGACTTGGCGCGGGCCGCGTCGAGCAGGCTGCGGCGTTGCTCGCCGGGCTTGGCCGGGCCGTGTTCGGCCGCGCGACTGACGCCGGTGAGGTGCGCGAGGCGCCGATAGAGCTCGTTGACCGTCGTCTCGGCGCCGGTGCCGATGTTCGCGATGCCGGTCGCGTCGGCGGACGCCACCGCGCGCGCGACCGCGTCGGCGACGTCACCGACGTAGACGTAGTCCCGCGTTTGCTCCCCGTCACCGTTCACGACGCACGACGCGCCGCTGAGCAGTCGCGACGTGAAGATCGCGATCACCCCCGCTTCGCCGGCGGGATCCTGGCGCGGGCCGTACACATTGGCCAGGCGAAGGGTCAGCCCGCGACCGCCCGTCAGCCCGGCCCAGCACTCGAGATACCGCTCGGCGGTGATTTTCGACACGCCGTAGGGCGAGGCAGGCCGCAGGGGATGATCTTCCGGGGTCGGCAGGACGGTCGTGTCGCCATACCCGGCGCCGCCCGTCGAGGTGTAGATGGCCCGGCTGACTCCGTTACGGCGGCACGCCTCGAGCAGGGCGATCGTTCCCAGCACGTTGACGCTCGCGTCGAGCAGTGGGTCGGCGACCGAGCGTGGAACCGCGGCCTGCGCGGCGACGTGGACGACAATCTCCGGTCGAGCGGCGGCCAGCACCGCATCGAGCCGCGCATCGCGGAGATCACAGACATGGAGCCGGGCCCGGGCGTGGACCCGCTCGCGCCGACCGGTGGCTAGATTGTCGATCACGTCCACGGCGTGACCGGCGGCGAGCAGGCGGTCCACGACATGAGAGCCGATGAAGCCGGCGCCGCCCGTCACGAGAACTCTCATACGCGGAGCTTCTCCCGGAACCAGTCGACGGTGAGCCGGAGCCCTTCCTCGGTGTCCACGCGCGGCTCCCAGCCGAGCAGGGCCCGCGCTCGGCCGATGTCGGGCTGGCGCACCTTCGGGTCTTCGACCGGAAGAGGACGGAACACGATCTCGCTTTTCGAGCCGGTGAGCCGGATGATGCGCTTGGCGAGATCGAGCAACGTCATCTCGTGCGGGTTGCCGATGTTGATCGGGTCGTTCACCGGCGCCTGCATGAGCCGCCAGAGGCCCTCGATCAGATCGCTGATGTACTGGAACGAGCGCGTCTGCGAGCCGTCGCCGAAGACGGTGATGGGCGCGCCGGTCAGGGCCTGGCCCATGAAGGCCGGGATCGCGCGCCCGTCGTTGAGCCGCATGCGTGGCCCGAAGGTGTTGAAGATCCGGACGATGCGCGTGTCGACCCCGTGCGTGCGATGGTACGCCATCGTGATCGCTTCGGCGAAGCGCTTCGCCTCGTCGTACACGCCACGCGGGCCGACCGGATTGACGTGGCCCCAGTAGTCCTCCCGTTGCGGGTGCACGAGCGGATCGCCGTACACCTCCGAGGTCGAAGCCAGCAGAAAGCGCGCGCGCTTGGCCTTGGCCACCCCGAGCGTGTTGTGGGTGCCGAGCGCGCCGACCTTCAGGGTCTGGATGGGCAGATCGAGATAGTCGCGCGGCGACGCGGGGCTCGCGAAGTGCAGCACCCAGTCGAGGTGGCCGTCGAGGCCGATGTATTCGGTGACGTCGTGCTCGACGAGCGTGAAGCCGCGGCGCGACGCGACCGCGGCCACGTTCTCCCGCGACCCGGTGACGAAGTCGTCCATGCAGATGACCTCCCAGCCCTTGTCGAGGAAGAACGCGGAGAGGTGCGAGCCGATAAACCCCGCGCCGCCCGTGACCAGCACCCGCATCGGGCTCTACGAACGAAGCACGGGCTTGCGCCCGATCGAGTAGTACTCGAAGCCCAGGCGCCGCATGCGCTCGGGCTCCCAGATGTTGCGCCCGTCGAAGACGAGCGGGCGCCGCATCACGGTCCGTAACCGCTCGAGGTTCAGGAACTTGAACTCGTTCCACTCGGTGATGAGCGCGACACCGTCGGCTCCGGTCGCCGCGGCGTACGGCGAGTCGGCGTACTCGACGACCGCCGGCAGCATCTTCTGCGCGTTGGTCATGGCGACCGGGTCGTACGCGCACACCGTCGCGCCCAGCTCGACGAGCCGCGCGATCACCTCGACCGATTTGGCCTCGCGCATGTCGTCGGTGTTGGGCTTGAACGCGAGGCCGAGGATCGCGAGCCGCCGGCTGTGTAGCGGCGCCAGCGTGCGCTCGATCAGCGACACGAAGTGCTCGGCGCGCCCGGCGTTGACGTCCACGACGGCGCGCAGCACGTCGAAGCGGTAGCCGAGGGTCGCGGCGGTGTGGACGAGCGAATCGGTATCCTTCGGAAAACAGCTACCGCCGTAGCCGAGGCCGGCCTGCAGGAAGGCGGCGCCGATGCGCGCGTCGAGCCCCATGGCCTTCATGACCTGCGTGACGTCGGCGCCAGCCAGCTCGCAAATGTTCGCGATCGCGTTGATGAACGAGATCTTCGTGGCCAGGAACGCGTTGGAGGCGTACTTGATCATCTCCGCCGACGGCACGTCGGTGATGATCATCGGGCGCTCGAGCGGCGCGTACAGCTCCAGCAGGGTCATCGCGACCTGCTGCGTCGGCGCGCCGATGACGATCCGGTCGGGCCGGAGCGTGTCCTCGATCGCCGAGCCCTCGCGGAGGAATTCGGGATTCGACACGACGTCGAAGGGCACGGGCTGGGTCTGATGACGCTCGATCACCTCGCGGACGAGCTCGCCGGTGCCGACCGGAACGGTCGACTTGTTGACCACGACCGTGTAGCGCTCCATCACCCGGCCGATTTCCCGCGCCACCGCCTCGACGGCGCTCAGGTCCGTCTGGCCGTCGACCTTCGGCGGGGTGCCGACCGCGATGAAGACGATCACCGATCTCCGGACGGCCCCCGCCAGATCGGTCGTGAAGGACAGCCGGCCGTCGCCCACGTTGCGGGTCACCATCTCTTCGAGACCAGGCTCGTAGATGGGAAGGCGACCGGCCTGGAGGGCGTCGATCTTGTCGGCGACGCTGTCTACGCAGACGACCTCGTTGCCGAGGTCGGCGAAGACGGCGCCGGTCACGAGCCCGACGTAGCCGGCGCCCACGACGCAGATGTTCATGAGTCGTCAATCATAGCAGAGGTCTCGAGAGCCCCGGACTCCTCGGCCTCGGCCGCGACCCAGCGGAAGAAGACGATCGTGAACGCGAGCAGTGGAATCAGACCCGCCGGCACCCACATGATGAGACCGCCCAGGCGCTGATCGGCGAGCGCCGTGAGACCGAAGAGCCGCGGCGAGGCCGCGTAGAACGGATAGAGCGGCTCCTCAGCGCCGGTGATCATCGCGGCGACGACCGTCATCGGAATTCCGAACGCGAACAGGTAGAGGATCTGGGTCCCGTAGTGCAGGCGCGGGAGCCTCGCCGACGGCGAGAGCACCGGCCACCACGCCAGGAGCGCGGCCGCGATCAGGACGAGGTGCTCGACCACGTGCCAGGCGTGATGCTCGAGCGCGGTCTCGTACGGCACCGGCAGGTGCCAGCCGATCAGCGCCACCGCGTAGACGCCGAGCGCCACGACCGGCCGCGTCGCGCGATGGGCCAGGACGCCGAGCGCGCGCCCGCGACCCGGACGCCCGAGGAGCGCGTCGGCCATCCACCCGGGGGTGCCGGCCAGCAGCAGCGGCGGGACGACGAGGGTCAGGAGCAGGTGCTGCACCATGTGAGCGCTGAAGAGGTAGTAGTCGCTCAGGTCGTGGAGCGGACCGTTGAGCGCGAGGAGCAACACCAGCAGCGCCGCGAGAAACAGCGACGGCTCGCGCAGGCCGAGGCGGGAGCCGCGCGACCATGCCACCGCGTACGCCAGAGCCAGAAGGCCCACCCCGAGGACGACGTCGGCGTGGAGCTCGCCGGACGTCCACGCGAAGGGCGGCGCCGGGTTCATCAGCGGCCGAACACCAGGAAGGCGCCGGTCAGGGTCATCAGCGCTACCGCGAGGCCGGACGCGAGGATCAGCGGGCCCACGAAGAGAAACGTGAGCACGCGAGACTCGTAGCGCAGATGCATGAAGAAGAGCGCGACCAGCGCGAACTTGGCCGCCGACATCGCGAGCAGCAGCGGGACGACGATCGGCGCGAGGCGACGGACGTAGATCACGCCGACCTCGAGCGCCGTTACGACGGTCAGCACCAGCGCCACTCTGACGTAGGTCCCGACGGTCGCATGCTCGCCGCCGCGCGGCTCGTCGCTCACGGGTGCGCCTCCATCACGGGATGAGATAGACGAGCGTGAAGATCGCGATCCACACGACGTCGACGAAATGCCAGTAGAGTCCGGCGATCTCGACCTTGACGGCGTCGCCGACGCCGAGCCGTCCCCGGCGGGCGAGCACCCAGAGCGAGAGCAGCCACAGCACGCCGATGGCGACGTGCGTCCCGTGCAGGCCGGTCAGCACGAAGAAGGTCGAGCCGAACAGGTTCCGCTGCATCGTGAACCCTTGGTGGACGAACTCCGTGAACTCGTACGCCTGGAAGCCGAGGAAGATCAGACCGAAGACCGCCGTCCCGAGGAGCCAGAGCCGCGCCTGCCGGTTGTCCCCGCGCTGGACGGCGGCGAGCGCCAGCACCATCAAGAGGCTCGACATCAAGAGGTCGAACGTCGAGATCGTCGTGACGGGGATGTTGAGGATCTCGTGGGGCGCGGGACCGACCACGCTCCGGCCCTTGTACGCGAGATACGTCGCGACGAGCGTGCCGAAGAAGAAGCACTCGGAGCCGAGGAAGACCCACATCGCCATCTTTCGATGGTCGAGCCCCAGCCCGCCGGTCTGATCGGCGTGCGCCTGCGCCCGGTGATGCTCGAGCGCGAGCCGGAAGAGACTCCAGACCGTCCACAGGACACCGACCACGACGAACGACACGTGGGTGAGGGCGCCGACCGCCGCGATCCCCATGCCGAGCGCGACCATGATCGGCCAGTGAGAGGGGGCGGGCACGTGAAGCGGCGCGTGGCTCTCGGTGGCCGGCGCGCCCCGGCGGGGGCCGTATTTCTCCCGCCAGAACGAGTCGCGACCGTAGACGGGCGGGATCGCGTCGAAATCGTGCGCCGGCGGCGGCGACGACGTCCGCCACTCGAGCGTGCGGCCGTCCCACGGGTCGGCGGGCGCCGGCGCCCCGCGCCGAAGGGTTTGCCAGGCGTTGACGATGAAGAGCAGCACGCCCACCCCGATGCCGAACGCGCCGACGGTGGAGGCGAAGTTGCCGGCGGTCCAGCCCACGTCGGCCGGATAGGTGTAGATGCGACGCGGCATCCCGAGTGCGCCGAGGTAGTGCTGCGGAAAGAACGCGAGGTTGAAGCCGGCGAAGATCACCCAGAACTGGAGTCGGCCGAGCCGCTCGCCGAGGAGGCGACCGGTCATCTTCGGCCACCAGTAGTAGGCGCCCGCGAAGAGCCCGAAGAGGCTGCCGCCGATCAGGACGTAGTGCAGGTGCGCGACAACGAAGTAGCTGTCCGTCTGCTGCAGGTCGACGGGCGGCGAGGCGTGCATGATACCCGAGAGGCCGCCGATCGTGAAGAGCCCGACCAGCCCGACCGCGAAGTGCAGCGCGGTCGTCGTCCGGATCGTGCCGCCCCAGAGGGTCGCCAGCCAGTTGAAGATCTTCACGCCGGTCGGGATCGCGATGAGCATGGTCGCGATCGAGAACGCGGAGTCGGCCACCGGGCCCATGCCAGTCGCGAACATGTGGTGGCTCCACACCCCGAAGCCGAAGAAGCCGATCAGCACGCCGGAATAGATCACGACGGGCGCGCCGAAGAGCGGTTTCTTCGCGAAGGTCGGGAGCACCTCGGAGACGATCCCGAACGCCGGCAGGATCAGGATGTAGACCTCGGGGTGGCCGAAGATCCAGAAGAGATGCTGCCAGAGGTGCAGGTCGGCGCCCGCCGCCACGTCGTAGAAGCGCGTGCCGAAGAAGCGGTCGAACAGCAGGAAGATCAGCCCGACCGTGATCGGCGGGAAGGCCAGCGCGATCAGGAACTGCACGACGAGGGTCATCCACACGAACACCGGCATCCGCATCATGGTCATGCCCGGTGCGCGCATGTTGAGGATCGTGACGATGAAGTTGATGGCCGCGATCACGGACGATACGCCGAGGATCTGCAGGCTCAAGATCCAGAAGTCGACGCCGGGCCCGGGCGCGTAGTGCTTCGAGGTCAGGTTGGCGTAACCGAACCAGCCGACGTCGGGCGGGGTTCCGGCGAGCAGGCTCGCGTTCAGGAGGAGCCCGCCCGCCAGGAAGATCCAGTAGGAGAGCGCGTTCAGCCGCGGGAACGCGACGTCGCGCGCGCCGATCAAGAGCGGCACCACGTAATTGAAGAACGCCGCGTTGAACGGCATGATCGCCAGGAAGATCATCGTGGTGCCGTGCATCGTGAAGAGCGCGTTGTAGGCTTG
>Ga0137407_10000561_pt1 | contig 24735 bp, 14 predicted proteins | sample CZOMad2_2_16fung_FD_108410 | JGI IMG/M metagenome (GOLD analysis project Ga0137407, IMG submission 108410) | Vadose zone soil fungal communities from Angelo Coast Range Reserve, California, USA - CZOMad2_2_16fungal (Illumina Assembly) | ecosystem: Environmental > Terrestrial > Soil > Vadose... | reverse complement strand
TTGGAGAAGCATGAAGCGGTGGAGCAGGCGGTGGTGTTGGCGCGAGAAGATCAGCCGGGAGAGAAGCGGCTGGTGGGTTATCTGGTGATGAAGGAAGCGGGAAGAGAAGGCTTCGATGTGACGAGGCTGCGTGCTTATTTAAAAGAAAGCTTGCCAGACTACATGGTGCCTGGATTCTTCGTAAAGCTGGAAGCACTGCCGCTGACGCCGAACGGCAAGGTAGACCGCAAAGCCCTGCCGAACCCGGAACTGGAGAGAGAAGAACGGGAATACGTAGGCCCCAGGAACCAGATAGAGGAGATTCTTTGCGGGATATGGGAAGACTTGCTGCGGGTGGGCCGGATCGGAGTGGAAGACAACTTCTTTGAGGTAGGTGGGCATTCGTTGCTGGCGACGCAGTTGATGTCGCGCATACGCAGTCATTTTTCCGTAGAGCTGCCGCTGCGGGTATTGTTTGAGGCGCCCACGGTGGCCGGGTTGGCGGAGCGGGTAGGGCGGTTGCAGGAAGCAGTCCAGATCCCGTCTCTGCCGCTGGTTCGGGCATCGCGCGAAGGAGATTTGCCGTTGTCGTTCGCGCAGCAGCGGTTGTGGTTCCTGGAGCAGTTGCAGCCGGGAACAGCAGCTTACAACGTGCCGGTCGCTTTACGGCTGCATGGCGCACTGCGAACTGATGTGATGGAACAGGTGTTCGGAGAGTTGATCCAGCGTCATGAGGCGTTGCGGACTACCTTCCCGTCTGTTGACGGAGATGCGCGGCAAGTGATCGCGCCGCCTGCTGAGTTCAGCATGCCTCTGACGGACCTATCTTCAATGATGCCGGCAGAAAATCGCGAAGCAGAAGCCCACCGTCTGGCGGAGGAAGAATCAGCTACTCCGTTTGATCTCGTCCACGGGCCTTTGCTTCGAGTGAAGTTACTGCAACTGGAAGAGCAGGAGCATGTGCTGCTATTGACTATGCACCACATCGTTACCGATGGCTGGTCGACGGGCGTGATGGTGCGGGAGATTGCCAGGCTGTATGCGGAGCACCTGAATAATCAAGATGCAGACTTGCCGGAATTGGCGGTCCAGTATGCCGACTATGCGGTATGGCAACGAGCCCGCTTGCAAGGCGAGGTGATGGAACAGCAGCTCTCGTATTGGGAGAAACAATTGGCGGACCTGCCTCAGGTGCACAGTCTGCCTTTGGACCATCCAAGGCCGGAGGTTCAGACCTTCCGAGGCGCCGAGCATATTGTGGAGATCGAGCAGGTCACTCTCGACGGGCTTAAGAAGATGTCTGTGAAGGGCCAGACGACCCTCTTTATGACGTTGCACGCAGCGTTTGCATTGTTGCTGTCACGTCATGCGAATAGCACTGACATTGTGATCGGTACGCCGGTAGCGAACCGGCTCCGGCCGGAACTGGAACCCTTGGTGGGCTTCTTCGTCAACACATTGGTATTGCGCGCGGACTGTTCGGCAGGGCGGACGTTCTGGGAATATCTGGTACATATCAAAAACGTGAATCTGGAGGCCCAAGCCCATCAGGAAGTGCCGTTTGACTATGTAGTGGAGCGGCTGAAGCCGCACCGCAACACCAGCCATGCGGCGCTGTTTCAGATTATGTTCAGCATCAGCACAAAGCAGACGACGGAAGTGCAGTTGCCAGGATTGAGCGCGAGCCTGATGAGTAGTGATCAAGTGCAGGTGAAGTTCGATCTGATGGTGGATGCGATAGAGCAGGCCGACGGGCTGAAGCTGAGCTTTGCTTACGATAGCGATCTCTTTGCAGCATCGAGGATCGCGCAGATGGGTGAACACTTCAAGAACCTGCTGCGAAGCGTGGTGGCCAGCCCCGATGGAAAGATAGAGGAATTGCCGTTGCTGACAGAGGCCGAGCAACATCATCTGGTCTATGAATTGAACCAGACAGCGTACGATTATCCGCGGGACAAGCGCGTGCATGAATTATTTGAAGCGCAGGTCGAGCGGAACCCGGAAGAAGTGGCGGTGGTATTTGAGGACCGAGAACTCAGTTATCGGGAGCTGAACCGGCGGGCAAATCAATTAGCCAATCATTTGGTGAAACTGGGGGTCGGGCCGGAAGTAAGAGTGGGTGTCTGCATGGAGCGCAGCCTGGAGATGATCGTTGGGCTGCTGGGAGTGATGAAAGCTGGCGGAGCGTATGTGCCGCTGGACCCGGGATATCCCGTGGATCGGCTGGCTTATATGGCACAAGATGCCAAGACAGAAATTTTGTTGACCCAAACCAAATTCCAAAAGCGGCTGCCGAACTATGCCGGCCGGATGATTGAGCTGGATGGAGACCGGCAAATCATTTCTCAAGAGAGCGGACAAGCTGTTGCATCCAACGTCACAGCGGAAAACCTGGCGTATGTGATTTATACCTCCGGGTCCACAGGCAAGCCCAAGGGAGTGGCGGTGGAACATCGCCAAGTGTGCAATCAGTTGTTCTGGGCGGGCGCCGCTCTTTCTTTAGGGACAGCGGACAGAGTCTTGCAAAAGGCTTCCTTCAGTTTCGACGCTTCTATATTGGAAATATTCCTTCCCCTGGTGTGGGGCTCTCAGGTCATCATCGCTAAGCCGGGAGGAGAACAGGATGTGGATTATCTTGTTCGATTGGTCATTGAAAGAGGGGTTACGTATGTTGATTTGGTCCCTGCGTTGTTGGAACAATTGTTTGAGCACCCAAGGATCAGGCAATGGACCTCTCTGCGCGTGATGAGCAGTGGATCAGATGTCCTTAAACCAGAGTTGGTCAGGGCTTTTTATCAGTGCTTGCCCGGCGTACTCTGGAACACCTATGGACCTACCGAAGCAACGGTGCAAGCAACATTTACCGCGGTAACAGAAGTCGGACAGAATGTCCCGATCGGCAAGCCCATTGCAAACACGCAGGTGTACGTACTGGATGGTTCTTTGGAGCCAGTTCCCGCCGGAGTGACCGGCGAGTTGTATATCGGCGGGGTGGGCGTGACCAGAGGCTATTTGCATCAGCCGGCGTTGACCGCGGAAAGGTTCACACCGGACCGGTTCAGCAAAACAGCGGGAGCACGCATGTACGCCACCGGCGACTTGGCGAGATGGAGAGCCGATGGGAATATCGAGTATCTGGGGCGCGCTGACTACCAGGTAAAAATTCGCGGGTTCCGAATCGAATTAGGCGAGATTGAAACAGCGTTACAGGAGCACCCTAATGTTCAGCATGCGCTGGTAGTGGCGCGGGAAGATGGTCTGGGAGAAAAACGGATCATTGGTTACGTAATAGCAAAAGCCGGGGAATTCACCGCCAACGAGTTGCGCAACCATCTGAAGGAGCGCCTGCCTGAATACCTGGTGCCCTCCGCCTTTGTGCAACTGGAACGGTTGCCGCTTACGTCCAACGGCAAAATTGACCGCAAGAACTTGCCTTCGCCGGATGGTTTGACGATAGGATCAGGAAAGCCTTTCGTTGCTCCCAGAAACATTCTGGAAAAACAGCTGGCAGAGATATGGGAAGATCTTTTGGGAAGGCGTCCGATTGGCGTCACCGAAAATTTCTTTGACGCCGGCGGCCACTCCATTCTTGGGGTCCGGCTTGCTGCTCGAATTGAGAGACAATTAGGAAAACGCCTTCCGGTAACTGCCCTGTTCCAGACCGGTACGATTGAAGGTCTTGCGCAGTTCCTCGGCAGTGACACAAATTACGGACCATGGTCGCCGCTGGTTCCCATCCAGCCTGAAGGAAGTAGTCCGCCATTGTTCTTTGTTCATGCCGCTGGCGGGCAGGTGTTTTCTTATATGGCCCTTGGCCGGCAATTAGGCCAGGCACAACCTTTTTATGGTTTGCAATCCCGCCAGGGGACAAAAGAGTTGACCCAGCACACGCGGCTTGAGGAGATGGCGTCTGAATACGTGGACGTGATCAGAGCATTTCAGCCAGTCGGCCCGTACCGGCTCGGAGGATGGTCGATGGGCGGCGTCATAGCTTTTGAGATGGCCAGACAACTGCGCGAACGTGGTCAAGATGTGGCGCTGCTTGCTCTGGTAGACGCTTACGCACCGTCAAATAGTCCGGCAGAGGCAACATTGGCAAATGACTTGGCTAGCTTCGCGCTTAACTTGGGATTTACCTTTGACCGCATTGTGTCGACGGACAATGCGATTCTGGTGCTCCCACTAGCGGAGCAACTGGCCTATCTTTTGTCCGAGGCGAAATCCTCTAGCTTGGTAGCGGCTGATATGACTCCAGAGGACTTGAACGCAATGTGGGAGGTGTTCAAGGTCAATTCCAAAATCATGACGAGCTACAGGGGTGGCAACTATCAAGGTAAGGTGACGTTGTTCCGCGCTGACCCGATTTTGAGTGCCGGCCCTGCCCAGCAAGATCTGGACAGAGGGTGGGGAAAATGGGCTGAGGGCGGCGTTGAGGCCATTCAGGTGCCGGGAAATCATTTCACGATGATCCAAGAACCTCAGGTAAGGTCGCTTGCTGAACAATTACTGGTCCGCCTTGAGAAGGCAGCCCCAGAGCAGCATAAAGCGCTACGCGGCGTTGCCGAATGACGCCGCCTCAACTTCAATAATCCCAAGCCATTTGTCCAGTTTGGAACACTGCCTCCGATGAGTGGACAGCTCGAGTAGCAAAGGCTCTCGATCCGAATCGGATTCATACTGCTAAATCAGTTATTTACCACTGGCTTGGGTTTGGCGAACTACGTGCCATACCTTCCTGCATGGATATTAACTGGTCTGAGCTAAGCTGGCGAAAGGCTGGATACGAACTTCGCCGGCGTGCGTTGTCGGCGTACGTGAACTTCTTTCAGCGCGCAGGCTCACCCTTCAGAAACAATCTGTGCTGGGCCCCTGGTGGATACACCGCTACAAGAAAATGCCATAAAGGAGCTCTCCATGTTTCGTAGAGCCGGATTCACAACCTTGCTTGCAGTCCTTGTTTTTGTGCCATTGCCAATATTTGCTTCAGTGTTCGGTACGGTAAAAGCCATTGTGCATGATCCGCAGCACCGGCCCGTGCAGAACGCAAAAGTTGTGGTCCAGAGCCGCACCTCATCATTCCATCAAGATGGAACGACCAATGACGAAGGCATGGCCACCCTCTTGAATGTTCCGGTGGGAGAATATGACGTTACGGTAGAATCCCCCGGATTTAGCACGCAGGAACAAATCACTACGGTGGTCTCCGGAAATATTCAGGAGTTGCACTTCGCGCTGGCGCTGGGGCAGGTGGAACAGACATTGGAAGTCAGCGGGACCCCGGAAATCGTGCATCCTACTTCTTCCACTCCGCAAACACTGGTGAGCCGCGAACAGATCGCCGAGACTCCCGGAGCTGACCGGACCAACAGCCTTTCTATTATCACTGATTTTGTGCCCGGTGCTTACATGGTCCATGACCAGCTGCACGTGCGCGGCGGACACCAGGTCACCTGGGCCATTGATGGCGTTTCGGTTCCCAACACAAATATCGCCAGCAATGTTGGTCCGCAGTTTTCTCCCAAAGACATGGACTACCTTGAGGTGCAGCGTGGCGGCTATTCCGCCGAGTTTGGCGACCGCACGTATGGCGTATTCAATGTGATTCCCCGTTCCGGGTTTGAGCGCAGCCGGCAGGCGGAATTGGTAACCAGCTACGGTACCTATAACACCACGGACAACCAGTTGAGCATTGGGGACCACAGTGATCGTGCTGCGTATTACATCAGTGTCAATGGAAATCGAAGCGACTACGGGCTTGAGACTCCCACCAGCAAGGTCCTGCATGACCAGGTGGCGGGAGGCGGAGCGTTTACTTCGTTGATTTTCAACGTCAACCCTGATAACCAACTCCGTTTTGTGGGCGCGGCGCGCGCGGACTACTATCAGGTACCCAACAGTCCCGACGATCAAGCCAACGGAGTGCGCGACCGGGAGCGGGAGCAAGATTTTTTTGCTAACTTCTCATGGGTCCATACGCTCGGACCGGGCGTGGTGTTTACCGCCTCGCCTTTTTTGCATTTCAACCGCGCAGCATTTGAGGGCGGCCCCATCGATGTTCTCTCCGCCACTGACAATCGATCTTCCTTTTATGGCGGGGCGGAAGTTTCTATAAGTGTTGTGAAGGGTCGGCATAATTTCAAAGCTGGCCTTTCGGGCTTTGGACAACACGATGCCACGTTGTTTGCCTTGGTAGCAAACGACGGCAGTGATCAGTCTCTGCGTCAGCAAGAGAGGGCTGCCGCAAGCCAGGTATCCCTTTATATTGAAGATCAGTACAAGCTGACCACTTGGCTGACGGTGAATGGTGGGATCCGGTTTACCCATTTTTCCGGTCTTGTGCAAGAGAATATCGGCGACCCGCGCATGGGCGTTGCGATAAAGGTTCCCAAGCTCAAATGGATCATTCGTGGCGACTATAGCCGCTTCTATCAAGCTCCACCAATCAACACCGTGGCCGGACCTCTCCTTGACCTGGCGATCAGCCAGGGGATCGGCTTCCTGCCTTTGCGCGGTGAGCGAGATGAGCAACATGAAGTGGGCCTCACCGTTCCTTTGCGCGGCTGGGCCTTTGATTTTGATTATTTCCGCACCGGCGCGCACAACTTTTTTGACCATGACGTGCTCGGCAATTCCAATATCTTCTTCCCCCTTACCATCCAGGGCGCGCGCATTGTGGGATATGAAGCGAGCGTCCGTTCACCTAAGCTTTTCCATCGTGGCGATGTCCATCTTGCCTATTCGCGGCAGACAGTTCAAGGGACGGGAGGAGTCACTGGTGGACTTACAGATTTCAGTCCTCCACCCGACGGAATTTTCTTTCTCGACCACGATCAGCGCCACACTCTGAGCGCAGGCTTCCAGATGGTTGCGCCGTGGAAGACCTGGATTTCCGGTAATTTCACTTATGGCTCCGGCTTCTTGGACGGAGATGGCCCCGCGCATCTTCCCAGCTCACATGTGGTTGATTTGTCGGTAGGGAAGTCCTTTGGGGAGAACTGGTCGGCAAAACTGACGGCCACAAACTTTACCAACAAGCATTACTTTATTGACGTTAGCAACACTTTTGGCGGCTCACACTTTGGCGAGCCCCGAATGATTGCCTTGCAGTTGCGCTATCGGTTCCACTACTGAGTTCGTGACCGCAGGTGTAGGGAAAAACGGAGATGGCGCACCTCGCGCCTAGCTCCAAGCCACTGTCCAATTTTGGACACTGTTTCTCGCCGATGGACGGTTTGAGCGGCTGAGGCTCTGCTCATCAAGTCGGCTTACGCTGTTAAATCAGCAAGTTACAGAGCCTCCGGGTTGGCGAACAATGTGCCATTACATAAAGGATGCGTCGCGGTTAAACCGAAGCCCTCCCATTTGGGTAGAAGGCGCAAGGGCGGGTTCAAAAGTTCCTTAACCCCGTGTGGCATAGTTGCTCTCGGCTGTGATGCTTCACAGGCGGAGTGCCTGCGCCACACGGCTATATAAGGTACATCGTTTCCGGGGCGCTTTACGCAGCCTTGCCAGCGGGGCTTACTTCCCTCTGGTTTTTCGACGGAGGGCCGTGGCCCTTCGCGATCAGGTTGAAGACGTTTGGAAACAGGAAAGGAAATTCGCATGTTGAAAACTTGGTTTGACGCAATCAGGGGCGTATTTCGTACGTCACCCGGCGAACACTGGCAAATGCTGAAGCAGGATTCCCTCTACTCTCTGCGCGTGATGGGCAAGCATCCTGGGTTCACTTCAATTGCCGTAGTCACTCTGGCCCTGGGTGTGGGCGTCAATACTGCGATCTTCAGCGTGGTCCGCGGAGTTATATTGCGGCCCTTGCCCTACAAGCACGGTGAGGCAATCATGATTGTCCGCCAGCAGTTGCAAAAAGCGGGCGTTGCGGACACATCGTTCTCGGTGCCGGAAATCAACGATTACCGCCAGCAAAGCTCGAGCCTGAGCGACGTGGTGGAATACCACAACATGAGATTTACTCTGCTGGGCCGTGGCATGGCCGAGCGTGTTCGGACCGGCGTTGTGTCGGCCAACTATTTCGATTTCTTCGGAGTAAAGCCCATCTTAGGAAGATCGTTCTTGCCCTCGGAAGAGCAGCCGGGCGCGCCGGCGGTTCTCTTGCTCAGCTATGAGTTTTGGCTGGGAAGCCAGCGTGGCGATCCCAACATCGTGGGCAAAACTTTTAAGATGAATGACAAACTCCACACGGTGATCGGCGTGCTTCCGCCTGTGCCGCAGTATCCGACGGAAAACGATGTCTACATGACGACCTCAGCGTGCCCGTTTCGCTCGGACCCTGATATGGTTGCCGGCCGCGATCATCGCATGATGAGTGTCTTTGCCCGGCGCAAAGCTGACGTTACGCCACTTCAGGTCAATACCGACCTGGGAGTCGTTGCCAGTCGCTTGCAGCAACAATATCCAGAAAATTATCCAATCGAGGCCGGCTATCGCGCCGTTGCGTTCTCTCTATCGGAGGAGTTGACGAACGGCGCCCGTCCCACGCTCTGGGTGTTATTGTGTACCGCGGGTTTTGTTCTTTTGATCGCCTGCGCCAACGTGGCAAATTTAACGCTTGCCCGTTTGGCCCAGCGTGAAATGGAACTTACGTTGCGTTCGGCGCTGGGGGCGAGCCGGGGGCGCTTGTTCCGTCAGTTGTTCACGGAGAGTGTGATGCTCGGTTTAGTCGCGGCCGGCTTGGGTCTTCTGTTTGCGGTCCTCAGCCACAAGTTGCTGGTGCAGTTTGCCGCTCGCCTTACGCCGCGCGCTCGTGAGATCAGCCTTGATGGCTGGGTCCTCTTGTTTGCGTTGGGATCGGCCCTTCTTGCCAGCGTAATCACTGGTTCTTCACTGGCATTTTTCTCAAGACGCACCATGCAAGCAGGATTGAAAGATGGGACGCGGGGATCAACGGCAGGGACGGGGCGAAAGCATGTCCGTGACCTGCTGATCGTGGCCCAGGTAGCGTTTTCATTTGCTTTGCTGATTGGGGCAGGCCTGATGCTGCGCAGCTTCGACAAACTGCAAAGCATGGATCCAGGCTTTTCCGGTGACAGAGTTTTGACCATGGCCATCGATTTGAACTGGTCCAAGTACAATACGGATATATTGCAGCGAAGCGCTGCTCATTCGATCCTCGACAAAGTTCAAACCCTGCCCGGCGTTGCCACCGCCGCAATCAGTTCAAGTTTCCCGCTCGATCCAGATACAGTTTCCATTGGGGCTGCAACCTTCGGCAGGAATTTTATAATCGAAGGGAAGCCTGTACAAAAGGGCGAAGTCCCACCGGCGGGCACGTCGCGATCAGCAACGCCAGACTATTTCAAGACGCTGGGAATACCACTGATCCAGGGTCGGACATTTTTGCCAACGGACAAAGAGAATGCGCCCGCAGTTACTGTGATTAACCAGGCATTTGCGCATCACCGTTTTGGCGAAGAGAACCCGATTGGCCACCGAATTTCCGGCAACGGCGGCGCAAGATGGACCATGATTGTCGGCATCGTGGGAAATACCAGGGAGTTTGACCTCACCCAGGATCCGCAAGATGAAGTCTACTATCCAACGGACCAGGTCCCCGGCGTGGGATCTTTGTTGGTCCGCACCAACGCTGATCCCATGGCCTTAGCTGCACAAGTGCGACTCGCCATCGCCGCGTTTGATGCGGAGACAGTGGTCGCCAATCTAGAGACTCTGGAAGCTGCCCGTCAGGATAGGCTCTCGTCGCCGCGCGTAATGACCAGTCTGCTCGGGATTTTTGCCGTACTGGCGCTGATTGTCTCGGCCTCGGGTATTGGCGGAATGATGGCGCTTTCTGTTACGCAGCGCATTAAGGAAATAGGCGTTCGCATGGCCTTGGGAGCACAACCCTTTGACGTTCTTGCCATGATCATAAAACAAGGAATGATATTGGTGATGGTGGGACTGGCTTTTGGTCTGGGTGTTGCTCTCGCAATGACCGGCCCCATGAGGGTGTTTTTGTTCCAGGTGGCCCCGGCTGATCCTATGACCTTGACTGGCGTTGGCGCGTTGCTGATAATTGTGGCGTTTGTGGCCTGTTACATTCCAGCCCAGCGCGCGACCAAGGTCACTCCACTAATTGCTTTGCGGCACGAGTGACAAGTGAGTACTAGTCAGAGAATGGAATTACAAAATCGAAACCGTTGTGAATCGATAATCAAATCTCTTATGGAGAACTGCAATGCCTGAGGATAGGGAAGATACAACCGTTTACAAAGTTGTGCTCAACCACGAAGAGCAATACTCGATTTGGCCTGCCCATCGAGAGAATGCTCTAGGCTGGAAGGATGCCGGAAAGAGCGGCACGAAAGCAGAGTGCCTGGCATACATCAAAGAAGTGTGGACGGATATGCGTCCACTGAGTCTAAGAAAGAAAATGCAGGAGCAAGCGGCGAGCTGACTGCGTTTGCAACGATTCAGATTTTTCGTCAGCAAAAAGAAATGTTGGGGCGAGGTCCAGGTCGGTAGGATGCCTCACTGTTATGCGGAGAGTGGTGGTTCGAGTCCACCCGCCCCAGCCAAACATTTTCATTCGTACTGAGCTTACCATGCTGAGCCCGGCAGCTGCACGTTTGCCGGAACGATGTTCGCGTGAGAAGCAAACATCGAGCTCTATCGCTTCGGCAATCACAGGCGTCGTCGGCTTCACTCCATGCAACTTTCGCTACAATATCCGCAATAGCAAGTCCCTCCAAATTTAAAACTTCTCTCGCCTGGCCATATCAAGCTCTTCCTGTTGATCCCCAGTTCCCGTTGTCCTTTCATTTGTTTTCATTGTCACTGTCCACCTCTGGACAAACATTCCCCCAGGCGGACACATCGCGGGCACAGGTTTAAAAGAAGGATACATTTTCTAGGCTCATTGGATCGTGTGTGAAAAACCCAAGATTGCCAATATCCTTTCCAAGTTCCTCCACTCATCAGGATTAGGATTTTCAAGGACTTAGCAAAGAATGGTTCTCGGCGCGATACAACAGCGCCTTTTCATTTAGGCAACAAGGGCGACTCGTTCCGTACATGAAACCGGTTACTTTGGCCCTCATTGTGCATATACCACCCGCAGTGGTTCTAAATTGAAATCCCAGCCCCGAAATGGAAGAGAAGTCGCAGCACGCTGGGCAACTGCCATAAGCCGCAACAACACAGACGAAGAAGAGAGTCCGGATCACATGTGACTCAAAATGGCGACAGCCTGCTTTCAAAGCAGTGGCAAGACCGAGTTGAATCACATTCGAAGCGCTGACCTGAATGAGGAGACAAAAATGGACCTGGATCGTTTCGATAAATGCTGGTTCGCACTTCAAGTCAAGCCGCGATATGAGTTTCTCGCAGCTTGTAGTTTGCGTAGCAAGGGCTTTGAAGAGCTCCTGCCCACCTACAAAAGCAAGAGACAGTGGTCAGACCGGCGAAAAGTAGTTGAGCTGCCGCTCTTCCCGGGGTATGTTTTTTGCCGGTTTAACGCGCAAATACGCGTACCGATTCTTACCACTCCCGGCGTCATTCGGGTTGTCGGCACTAACTTAACGGTTTCTACCGCGGAGATTGAGGCAATCCAGGCAATCGTAGCGCGCGGCATACCCGCAAGCCCATGCTCCTATTTGAAAGTCGGAACCAGGGTTGAGGTGATCGCCGGTCCTTTAGCAGGGATTCGCGGCATTTTGGTCTCCCACAGCAACCAATATCGTCTAATATTGTCGGTGACTCTGGTGCAGAGCTCCGTCTCGGTTGAGGTTGAACACAGTGACGTGAGGCCTATACCGGAGAACGCGCATCCAGTGGCCAATGTAGAACAAAGGATCCTATGCGGAAAGGTGATGCCGGCAATGGCTTCGCAATCCCCATGTTAAGCAAATCTACACCTGGTTCCGACCTGAATTCACCATGGTTTGAGCGCCTTTCGCCTGCGGCCAAACCGTCTCTTCTACTGTTGTGCTTTCCCTACGCGGGCGGCAGTGCCCAGATATTCCGGAAGTGGCAGCGGTATTTTCCTTCATCGATTGATATTTGTCTCGTGCATCTTCCCGGACGCGGAAGGCGCATTGGAGAGCGCCCTCTTACCCGGCTGGCGCCGTTGGTAGAGGCAATCGCAGATGCAATCCCTGAAGATATTCAACAGCCTTTTGCTCTCTTCGGCCACAGTTTGGGCGCGCTCATTAGTTTTGAGCTCAGTCGAGAGCTTCGTCGCAGGAACCGCAAGACTCCGCTGCAACTATTTCTCTCTGGTCGCAGTGCGGCCCATATGTCATCCTCTGACGCTCCTACTTACAATCTGCCCAATGATGAATTCATTGCCGAGATTAGAAGGCTCAACGGCACACCCCAGCCTCTGCTCGACGATCCTGAAACTCAAGAACTCTTCTTGCCGCTCCTTCGGGCGGATTTTGAGATGGTGGATACCTACAAGTATTTTCCGGAGGACCCTCTTGCCTGTCCTCTCACAATCTATGGCGGGTTGCAGGACACAGATGTTCCGATCGGCAATCTGCGGGCCTGGGGATCTGAGACTTCTGGGAGCTGCAAAGTAAGAGTGTTTCCGGGAGATCATTTTTTTATCCACAGTTCTGAGGCAGGCTTCTTGAATGTTCTTCAGCAGGATGTCATTGATGCGCTCCGCAAGCTGGAGCAGAAACCTGAAAATGCTTCGATTAGCGCCCGCTATGACCACAAATGCCAGGCTGGCTGAAATCGAACAAGGTTCCCGCACGATGTCACTCTACTGGATACAAGCAGGCAGTTTAATTTGCACCTCGCAGCCAGTGTGCTCGGAGCAATTCCTGAGTGCCAGGGTTCCACCGTGGGCCTCAATGATCTGCCTGCTCAAGATGACGCCAATGCCGGTGCCATTTTGCTTGGTGGTATAGAACGGTACAAACAGATTTCCGGTATCCAGCAGACCTATCCCTCGATCTCGTACCAGCAGTTCCAAATCGTGGCCTGTTACCTTCCATGACACGATAACCGCATCGGGCGCGGGGTTGCTCTCTCCTGTCGACAAGACCGCATCTACAGAATTCTTGATGAGATTGATAAGCGCCTGCTCGATCTGGCCTGGATCAACGTTGATTTGAATGTTAGGACTGGGTTTGACGGAGACTGGCAACCTGGGTTCCAGACTGATTACGTGGGCCACGAGTGACTCCAGAGAAACCACCCGTTTTGCCGGAACGGGGAGCTTGGCAATTCGAGCATAGCTCTGAAGGAACTGGTTCAGCGACTCCGCGCGCTCCTCGATGACCCGCAAGCCGTGGCGAAAGGTATCGCCGATTTCTTCCGGCGAAGCCAAATGCACAGATTGGCGGCCCAGGGTCCGGGCAATGGATTTAATGGGAGCAAGTGAGTTATTGATTTCATGGCCAAGCACTCGGATGATGCGTTGCCATGCGGTGCGCTCCTCCGCTCGCAGCGCTTCAGAGGCCTCAGAGAGTAATACAAGTTCATGCTGGACCCCCTGTTGCCGAAAATGCGTTCGCCGGACGATCCATCGCCGCTCGGCCCCTGAATCCGAACGGGAAATGGTATCCAACGGAGACGGATCAAGCAGGTCAACGATCCCGAGTTCGTCAGCCGTACGGCCCACAAGTTGCGCCTCTGACTTGGATAGAAATGCCTCGCCCGCGCGGTTAATGAAGCGGAGCTGGCGGTCGGGCGAAAATGCAAAAATCGCGGCGCTCGCCTCACTCATGACTTTCCGCAGTAAATTAGTAGCTTCTGTGGCGCCCAGACGTTCTTGTTCGAGGGCCTGGGCCAAATTGTTGACTTCCACTGCCAGGTCGCCGAACGTGTCACCTTGAGCCGCTCCTTTGGCGCGGAAGGAGAAGTCCTCATGCTGGACCGCGTAGATCACATTCGACAATACCTGAACTGAGTGAATGACCTTGTCGCGCGCGGACATGGACAAGCCGAACCAGAGAAGCAAAACTAGGGCTGTTGCTTCCACCTTATGGTCCAGCGAATAGGAGCTGCTCCATAGAAGAGCGAGGCTTAAAACGATCGCCGGCAATCCAGTGAAAAGGACAGAGAATAGAAGGCGATGTTCAAACTTAAACCATCGCTTCTTGCGGGTTCTACCGTTTTTCTTTTCTGGCCGGGTCAGGAGCATAGAGCCCGTATTTTTCCATCCGGCGATAAAAAGTACCGCGGCTGAGTCCTAGAACTTCAGCTGCTTGGCTTATGTTGCCGTTGTAGCGCGCCAAGGCCTTGCCGATGAGCAGACATTCAACCTCTTCCAGGCTCATGTCCATGTCGCCAAGATTCACACTGCGCGAACGGCTGGTAGTTTGAAGTCCTAAACTGTCCGGTTGGATCTTGTCCTCGCGACACATGATAACAGCTCTTTCAATCGTGTGTTCTAATTCACGCACGTTGCCAGGCCACCCGTAGGAGGTCAGTTTTTCAATCGCTTCAGGCAAAAAACCTTGAATCTGCTTGTTATAGCGCGCGGCGTACCGGGCCAGAAAATGGGCGGAGAGCGTGGGGATGTCCTCACGGCGGTCGCGGAGCGGCGGTATATGGACCTCCACGGTATTTAGGCGGAACAGAAGGTCTTCGCGAAAATTCCCCGCGGCGCAGGCAGCGGAAAGATCAGCGTTGGTTGCGGAGATCACCCGCGCGTTCACCTGGCGCGTACGCGACGACCCAACCCGCTGCATCTCTCCAGTCTCCAGCACGCGTAACAGCTTGGCCTGCTGCCGAATGGGAACATTGGCGATTTCATCCAGGAAAAGAGTGCCCCCGTCCGCCATTTCAAAGCGGCCAATGCGATCTGCTCTGGCATCTGTGAAAGCGCCCTTCACGTGGCCAAAGAGTTCACTTTCAAACGTGCCCTCCGGCAATCCACCGGTGTTCACCGCAATCAGCGGTTTGTCGGCGCGCAAGGAAAGGGCATGAAGCATCTGGGTCACGACTTCTTTTCCGGTGCCATGCTCGCCGGTGATGAGGACATTGGCCTCTGAGGGGGCCACCTGGGTGATGGTGTCAACCACGTGACGCATGGAAGGCGCATCGGAGATGAAGTTGGGTTTTCTCTGCGCGCGAAATAACTTGTTTTCGGCTTCCAGCCTTTGCCCCTGGCGCAACGCCCGGTACAACTCCGCATTGGTGCGGATGGTGGCAAGCAGGCGCTCATCTTCCCAAGGTTTTTGAACAAAGTCGCGGGCACCCCGGCGCATCGCATCGACGGCCAGATTGATCGTCCCCCAGGCAGTCATCACGATCACCGGCACCTGGCTATCCAGTTTCCTGATGTTTTCCAGGAGCTCAATGCCCTCCCTGCCTGAAGTAGTATCGCGGGCATAGTTGAGGTCGAGAAGAAGAGCGTCATATTCACGCAGGGCAATCGATTCAAGGACGACCTGTGGGGCCCGCACCAAATCTACCTCAAAGCCTTCCGAACGTAGCAACAGCTTTAAGGCATCGAGAACAGCAGGCTGGTCGTCCGCCACCAGAATTCGATAGGATTTCTCAGTTGGGGACATAGGTCTATTGTCTGCTTGCTTCTGTATCTCTAAAACATGCCCAGGATCTGCCGGGGAAGTTCGAATCGCTTTGAGCCACGATAATAATAGAAGACGGAGAGGAAGCATAGTTATCTTCCTCATTCATTTCGCAGCACTGCCATTGGCTGGATTGATGCAGCCCGGAAGGCGGCCAGAAGGCTGGTCAGGGCGGCCACACCCAGCATGAGGATAGTTGCGCTGAAAATCGCATCAGCGGCAGAGCCGTTGAGGTCATGGACCTTGGCTACCAGTATGCGTTTCAGGACAAAGCCGCCCACAATGCCAAGGACCACGCCAACGGAAACCAGGGCGGCAGCCTCTCTTACCAGCAAGGCAACCACGCTAAGCCGGCTTGATCCCAGCGCCATGCGAACAGCAATTTCACGATTGCGCCGGACGATTCGATAGCGCAGTAAGCCAAAAAGCCCAATGGTCGTCAAAAGCAAGGCGATAAGACCGAACGCCATAGTAAGCGACACATAAAAGCGTGGTGATGCTATCGACCCCGTTACTACTTGGGACATCGGGCGCAACGTGGCTAACGGCAATCCGGGATCTGCCGACTCCACGATGGTTCGGACACGTTCAGCAGCGCCGCTGGAATCTCTGGCCCGAATGAGGATTGACGTCAAAAACAATTCATTGACGAAGGCCGCTGTGTGGTCCGGTATTTGCTTGATCGGAACAAAAATGGTGGACGGCGCCGCGCGTCCTAGCCCGGCTTCATGAACATCCGCGGCAACACCAACAACGAGCCGTGGTGCATCGGAAAAGGGATTGCCAAATTCCTGCCCCACTGCAACAAAATGCCCAACAGCCGTACCTTTCGGCCACCATTGCCGGGCCAGAGTTTCATTCACAATCGCAACCGGCGTGGCGCCGTGGTTGTCGCTATAGGAAAATTGTCTTCCCGCAAGCATCGGCACGCGCAGCACGCGGAGGTAATCCGGGGTGATGGGGCGGTACTCGCCAGCGTGCTCAATCTTGTCTGGAGCGTCTGTGGGAAAGAGAGGAAGGTTGAGCCCTTTTTCCAGTGGCAGCCCATTGACGGCGGCCACAGCTTCGATTTGGGGAGAGCTCGAAAGCTGCTCACAGACGCGGTCAAGAAACTGTGAGGTCGCCTCAGTTGTTGCATAGCGCCGGTCAGCCAGCGATACCTGCGCCACAAGTACCCCTTGAGAATCAAACCCAGGGGGAACTGCCTGGAGATCGATAAAGCTTCGGAACAGGAACGTGGCCCCAGTGAGAAGGATGAGAGTCAGCGCGGTTTGGCTCCGGATAAGAATGTGCTCAGTCCGTGTGTGCTCCTTGCTGGGGCTGGCTCCACGGGACACTTGGCTGAGAACGTCATTGAGATCGACCCGGGAGATCTTGAGCGCCGGCCCTAATCCCACTGCAACAGCCGTGACCAGGGAGATTGCCAGAGCAAACAGCACAATATTTTTATTGAGACTGATGCTTGTGGTCACAAGCCGCTCAAAAGGCATCAATGAAGGGAGGAATGGAAAGAATTCTTTGGCAGCAATAAGCCCCACCAGTCCGCCAAGAATAGCCAGAATCAGGCTTTCCGCAAAAACCGTCTGCATCAGCCGGCCTCGGCTGGCGCCCATGGCAGCGCGTATTGCCATTTCATGACTGCGGGCAGAGGCCCGGACCAGAAGCAACAGCGCCAGGTTGGTGCAGGCGATCAACAACAGAAAAGAAACAGCGGCAAAGAGAATCACCAGGTTTTGCTGAATATTTCTGACCAGGAAATTCTGGAATCGTTCGAGCACGAGCACCTTAATTTTGGCGCTGGTTTCGGGAGCGTATTTTAGCCGGAACTCTTCTGACAGCGACGCCAGTTCGTCCTGCGCATTTTGCTGCGTGGCGCCTTCTGGCAATCTGGCGATCACCCGATAGTCATTGCCAGAATCGCCGTTTACTTTGCCCAGTTGCAAGGGCACCCATACGTCAGCCTCCGGATAGGAGCGGAACCGCTCAGGCATTACACCGATAATTGTGTAGTTCTCGCCATTGATCTTTAGATTACGGCCAAGCGTAGATTGTTCACCATTAAGGTCTCGTGCCCAAAACTCATAGTTCAGAATAGCGGTGCGAGGACCACCGGGCCGGTCTTCGTCAGCCAGAAACCCTCGGCCTATAAATGGCTTTGCGCCCAAGACCTGAAAAAAATCCTGGGATACTCGAAGTGCCTTGGAGTAGCGCGGTGTTCCCCCTCCGGCAAGGTTCACGCCGACATCCAACGGGTAAATCGCGCTGACGTTCTGTAGAAACCTAGAGCGGTTTCTTAGCATGAAGAAGGCTTGCTCTGAAATATCGCCCCGTGAACCGCGCTGGTTCTGCCAGTGCAGAATCACAAGCCTGTCAGCATCTGGGTAGGGTAGAGGGTGCAGCAGAACGGAATCGAGAAGGCTGAAAATGACGGTGCTTGCCGCAATGCCCAGCGCCAAAATGCTGATCGCCACCAAAGCGAACCAATGAGCTTTTCGTAGGGAGCGGAGTGAATGACGCACATCCTGGAGAAGTGCTCGCATCAAAAAGATATCCTCGTCGCAACACCGAAAATCTCTAATTTAGGTTTCACGTGAAAGTAAGCCATGGGGATACAAATTCGGTCGTCGTCGTAAAGAGGCCCTTCTCAAACTTGTCGGGCCCATTTTAGGGGCCTATACCAACCTGCAAGCGATCATTAGAACGATATTAATACCGCATTTTAGTGACCATTCAACCCATAAGCCATTGTGTCAGATAGATTTAGAAGCATTTAAGGAAAACTCCGCTCTAGCGCCACGGAACCCAACATGCAAATACATGTGTCCACCGACGAACACCACGTAAACCATTGAAATTGAAGGGCACTGGATCACATCATTCACAAAACCTTGCGGCTCCGCCGCTCTGAGGTGGCACTGCCCCCTCATGTTCCTGTCTGACAATTCCTCAGGCAAATACCAAGGTGTCCAGCTGTGGACACCCGTTTTCACTGGATGGACAACTGCTGAATGCTGCAAGTTACTAATCTGCAAAACGCGAAAGCAGTCGTCCTTCCCAGAACCGGACGTCATTGTTCGGCGCCGGACACGGTTTTGCTTCTGGCTGATTACAAAAAGTCTGACAAGATGCATGAGCGACAAGTGCTTCTCACGACGACAGTTCGCGCAAGAACGATCTGTTTTTTCGGGTGATGTTCGCAGAGCATGAAGCTGTGTCCGCCAGCAACTAGCTATTTTCAAACTTGGACACCACCCTGTTCTCACAACGAACTTTAAAATACGTTCCAAAATGGAACAAACAGTTGGCAATGGGCTTGCTCTGTAGCATTACGGGAAATGATTTCAAAAATCCCAAGACTAGTTCTGAGAGAAGAAAGGTTGAGAAAACAATGACACAAGTATTGAAGTTGCAGACGCTGAATTCACATTTGGCCACCACAGGTCTTGAGGACGCATTCATGAGCAGTATCAGCGGTCTCTGTCCGACAGAAAATCTTTACGGCCTGCATCAACTCCATTTCGAACAAAAGTAGGTCACAGCTTTTGGGCCTGTGTTTCTTTGTTGATTTGTGCAACACGTGTTCTGTTCAAACAGAAAATGCAAAGCAAGAAAATGGTTTGCTCTGAGAACCTGCGGAGCAAACCATTTAAAAATCAGAAAGGAGAACCCAATGCGGAGCCGGCCCAATCCTTTGTATGGTTTGTTGGACAGGAACTATCACGAGAATTTCAGCAGATATGCCCCACGGCAAGCGGAGCTGTACGATGTGGTTGCATCAAAGCTGCCGCCGGGATGGGAGATTTCACGCCAGGGCATTTGGTTTTACTGCTCCTCTGGAGCCAACACAATGCCATCGCAAGGCTGGAAGATCCATGTCTCCGCGACTCCGGCGAACGCACGTGAAGTACTTGATCGCGTTATTGCCGTCCTCTTTCGTCGCGGCCAGGCCAGCTTTAAGTTTGCTCTTGATCTGGGCACGCTGTTTCTTCTGAATAGTAAGAATTGGTCAAGGGGGGCATCCGGAAAATTCATCACGATCTATCCCCCGGACAACAGCTACTTTCTGGATTTGATTGAGGAACTCCATATTGCAACCGACGGGTTGCGCGGCCCCTACATTCTTTCCGACCGCCGTTACAAAGAAAGTGGCGTGGTCTTTTACCGCTATGGAGGCATGCAGCTTCGCCAGGCGCTCAATGTTAAGGGCGAGAAAACTCCAATGCTCATCGGCCCGGACGGAAGTGAAGTCCCGGACCAGCGTCTTCCATATCCGGTCACTCCCGAGTGGGCCACCGATGTGCTGCTGTGCGAAGAACCGCAGGGTGATGGACGCAGCCTTGGTGCCGGCAGATACCTCATCGAAGACGTATTTGGATTCTCGAACGCCGGAGGAGTTTATCGCGCACGCGATTCTAAGACTGGAAAACAAGTTGTGATCAAGGAAGCGCGTCCGTGCATTACCGCCACCGGGGATGGATGTGATGCGGTGGACCTGCTGAAGAAGGAATACCGGCTTCTGGATCACTTGAAGGACGCTCGGATAGCGCCGCAACCTGTCCAGCTTTTTCAGGAATGGGAGCACTGGTTTCTAGTGGAGGAGCTCATTGATGGCATCTCCATGGCCAGCCACTCGGCTATGCACAATGTCCTGCTTCGGACCCGGCCCGCAGCTCACAACTATCAAGAATGGTATGAAACATTTCGGGCCTTGTGTGCCAGTCTGGCAAGAATCATGGATGTGCTGCATCAGCGGAACATCGTGTTTGGGGACCTTTCAACCAACAACCTGATGGTGCTGAAGGGAAATCCCGAACTGAAGCTCATCGACTTCGAAGGTGCCTGCGAGATCGGTGTGGACCGGCCTATTTCGCTCTATACCCCCGGCTTCGTATCAGGCGACCGATTGGCTGGAGCTAATGGCTGTTTTTCTGACGATCACTATGCGATGGGGGCGGTGCTCCTGGCGTATTTATTTCCTTTGAGCGGTTTGCTCCAACTGAATCCTGGTTCTAAGCATGAAGTCATGGCATCCATTCAATGCGATGCGTGGCTGCCGCAAAGCATTGCTGCCATGGTTCTTGACCTGATGGACCCGGACCCATTACGCCGGCCAACTCCGACAAAGATGCTTGAAATCGTGGAGAACTCGCCGTGTCTGGAAAGAGTGCCGGCGCGTACTGAGCAAGTGGGACAGGATTTTGCGGCAGTGATCCCGAAAATCGTGGCACATATTAATGAGGTAGCGACCTATGACCGCAAGGATAGGTTGTTTCCGTCTGACCCAAAACTATTTGTTACCAATCCTTTGAGTTTGGCTTATGGGGCCTCCGGCGTGGCTTACGCACTGCATAGAGTTGGCTATGAAGTGCCGCAAGCCACGCTGGACTGGGTTCTCGGCCAAAACATCACCAATGATCTCTATCCACCTGGGTTATGTCTCGGACTTTCAGGGATAGGGCTCACCCTTCTGGAAATGGGTGCTGTGAAGGAAGCGGAGCGAATCTTCCGTATGAGCTTCAGTCATCACCTTCTGCATGAGGCAGCGGATGTTTTCTACGGGACCGCGGGCTGGGGGATGACGAATCTGCGGTTTTTCATCCGTACTGGCGACGAGCTATACCTGGATAAGGCGAGGACCGCAGGCGACCAGCTTCTCCACACCAGTCGAAACGTCGCGGGTGGAAAGTGTTGGGAAACCTTCAATGAAGCGAAAATTGGTTTTGCGCACGGTGCGAGCGGTATTGGCCTCTTCCTCCTCTATTTGTATCTTGCCACGAATGACGAGCGCTATCTCCAGGTGGGGCAGCAAGGACTGGAGTTCGACCTAGCCCAGGGCCGCGCGACAAAAGATGGTGGGCTCTCATGGCCGCACACAGCCGGATTGGAATCGCCACTGTATCCATATTGGTATTCAGGTAGCGCTGGAATTGGAAGCGCCTTACTGCGTTTCTACCGGCTCACGGGAGAAGAGAAGCACCGCGAGATCCTGGAGAAGATATTCATTGATGTAGACCGTAAATACGCTGTTACACCAGGGCGGTTCCTTGGCTTAGCGGGCCTTGGTGATTTTCTGATGGACATGTACGAATTCAGCGGAGAACGCCGCTACGTGGAAAGCGCCCGAAAAGTAGCAACAGGGATCATGCAATTCCGGCTAGAACGGCATGGCATTGCTTTCCCCGGCGACTTTCTTGCGCGGATCTGTTGCGACCTTGGAACAGGAAGCGCCGGTATTGCGTTATTTCTGAATCGCCTGCTTGGGCGTCAAAGCAGCGACTTCATGCTGGATGATTTGTTCGAAATTACCTCATCGGGTCTCAGCAAATCGGGTTACGGGAAGGTGGGGAGCGTGTCACTCAGGTGAGTCGGGTGATTTTCCTCCGATCTCCCTGCGCGAACATAAAGTGTCCAGCCACGGACAAGGGTTTTCCAGCCTCGGACACGGATTGCTCAAATGATACAAAACCGCACCATTCGAAAGTGAGCTATATAAAGGAAGGATTGGCCTGCTGTTTGATTCCTGATAGCCGATGTAACCAACACATTTGCCAATGTTTAGGCGTTCCAGTTGCGGACATGCATCCCACCAGTGGGCACGGCCTGTGTAAGTCGACGTTCAGTCCACAGCTTTGGCGCAAGACTTGCAAAGTATTCTGTTCAGAGGTGTGAGGTTGACGAATCCCGGATGACACCTAAGTGCCCAGCACGAGGGGATCAGTGTCTATGAACGGCGAGAACTATCGCCTCAAGCCGAGTAGCATTCCTGATGGTGACCTATGGATGAAGACGAACAAGACAGCACACCGGCGAATATTATCGACTGTCATTGCCATATAGCTTCTGAGCAGCATACCCCCCGATCATTCATCGAGGGATCAGTAGCAAACATGGTGCGGGCGCTTGAAGCGCAGGGTTTACCTGTCAGCGCCCGGAAGCTGACGAACATGTTCCTCAGCAAGATGCAGGACCCATTATGCGATAGCTTGGTAGGTGAAATGGAGGCAGCCGGCATTAGTAAGACCGTATTGCTGATAGCCGACTTCACTTACGCTCTGAAAGATTGTATTTTGACAATCGAGGAATCTTACAATAAACATCGCGAAGTGCTGTTGCGGCATCCCGGGAAGTTTGAAGTCTTTGGCGGCGCTGACCCGCGCTGGGGAAAAGATGGGCTGGATTTGTTTGAGCGATCCCTGGCCGAATTTGGATTTCGCGGCTTCAAGGTCTATCCGCCGTGTGGTTTCAGCCCCAGCGATCCCGCGCTATTTCCCTACTATGAGCTGTGTGCGCATTATCAGGTTCCCGTCTTGCTTCATATCGGTCCGACTTCACCAGTTCTGGATTTTACTTACTCAAGTCCATTCCTGGTCGACGAGGCAGCCCGGTTGTTCCCGACGGTAGATTTCATTCTTGCGCATGGGGTAGTCAACTTTGTCGAAGAATGCGTGATGATGTGCAGATTCCGGCCCAATGTTTACCTCGATATCAGTGGTTATCAAAACACGCTCGGCTATGACCCGTCGGCCGGAGCAGTGAGGAACATTGTTTCCCTGGGAATTAATCACAAGATATTGTTCGGTACCGATTTCCCGGTTTTCAGATTGCAGGGCGAGCAGGCGGACTTTATCGATGCATTGACTGGAGCAAGTGGCGCGTTGGCGCAACTGAATGAGCGGGAGAAGTCGCTGGTTCTTTCACAAAATGTCGAACGTCTCCTGGAGAAATCCGTCCCCGTAGTTGTCTGGTGTTAGCCGCGTTCGGAAAAGAGCGGTAAGTACGACAAAATGCGCTTAACAGTTTGTAGTTCCGCTTACTGTCAGCCAGCCACTTCATGGCCGCTCTGAACTTCTAGCCACAAGGCGGACGCAAAGAAAGCATACTTGCTTGCGCGATCAGATGCGTTGAATTGTTCAGTTCGCCAATCAACTTTTACCCAACTCGCAAGGAGCGGAGAGGCAGGAATATCATTCGCTGCCCGCCCTGGCAACGCCAAAAAACTAGAACCCATCTCATAAATAGTCCGTAGGGGAAAGTTGTTGATTCCGGGAGGAATAAGGGGAAAAGTAGAGTAGCTCTGGTGGTGATTCGTGAATCTACAGCATGGATTTGGCCGATGCCCAATGGGAGATTATGCAGCCCGTGTTTGTCGAGTCGAGGCGCCCCGACGGGAAGAGATCGACCGTGGCGAGATGCGGGAAGTATTGAACGGGGTGTTGTGGATTTTGCGGATCGGAGCAGTGGCACGATCTGCCGGATCGCTATCCTCCGTGTCAAACCTGTCATCGTCGCTTTCAGCAATGGCAACGGGGCGGGCGTTTAAAAGTAATTTTGCAGATCCTGGCGGCCGATCTGGTGCAACGTGGAGGCAGCGAGGCTTCCATCGACGCCTCTTTTAGCGGGCCCAAAAAGGGGCTCTGGACTTGGTAAAACGAAGCGCGGCAAAGGGGGCAGCTCATGGCAATTTACAGGCCGCCATGGTTCCTGTCTACGTGCATGTGGCCAGCGCTTCACCACATGAAACCCGGTTGGTGCGACCGGCCCTCGATCAAACCTTTATTTCGCACCCGCCGGAAGACCTGATGAGCGACTATAGCCTACGACAGCGATTCTTTGGATCAGCAACTCCAACAGGACTATGGTATCGATCTCATCGCACCCTCATAAGAGGAATGGCAAGAAAACCCGGACCCAGGAAGGGAGAGCTCTGCGGCGCTACTGCCGGCGCTGGAAAGTCGAATGTTTCTTTGCCTGACACAATTTTTCGACGCCTAGTATCTCGTTGGGAAATACCATGAAAACAACTTCCTCGGTATGATGCAGCTGGCTTGCATCCTCATCCTGCTGCGGAGGTATTTATGAGATGGCTCCTAGCCCACGAAAGGCTCTCAAATTATTGTGCAGATTAAACATAAATACGGCGGGGTTCAACCCTGCGACCTACGGATTATGAGTCCATCGGTCTAAAAGACAGCTTGGATCGCTGTCCGCCGTTCGATGCCTAGTTTGGGATGAAGGCAGGTAAAACTTCCATTAGTTCGAAACAGAAAATTAAACTTACTACTAGCTTAGCAATCGTGTCAAGCGGAATCTTCTCCGTATCAGGGCCGACGCATCTAAATTTTTCGGGGATAAAGATTACTACTTCGCTTCCTTTTGGGCAGTTTGGCAAATCAATTCTGGAGTTACATTGCCGCCCAAGGCGGCAATTCTCTCCCCGGACTTGCACCAGATGGCAAAATTGGTTCTCCTTGTA
>Ga0137407_10000560_pt1 | contig 24829 bp, 23 predicted proteins | sample CZOMad2_2_16fung_FD_108410 | JGI IMG/M metagenome (GOLD analysis project Ga0137407, IMG submission 108410) | Vadose zone soil fungal communities from Angelo Coast Range Reserve, California, USA - CZOMad2_2_16fungal (Illumina Assembly) | ecosystem: Environmental > Terrestrial > Soil > Vadose... | reverse complement strand
TCATCTGGGCCTCGATACCGTGCGGATGCGCCCGGACTGAGCGGTCGGCTCAGCTCCTGGCGAGCTCCTGCTCCTTCAGTACGCGGCGGAGAATCTTGCCCGACGGCGTCTTCGGAATCGCGTCGACGAACTCCACCTCGCCCGGCACCTTGTAGTTGGCCAGACGGCCCTTCACGAAGGCGACCACGTCGTTCGCCGTGAGGGTCTGGCCCTTCTTCCTGACGACGAAGGCCTTGGGAATCTCGCCCGCCTCGGGATCCGGCTTGCCGATCACCGCCGCGTCGGCGATCCCGGGATGCTCGACCAGGAGCGCCTCGATCTCGGCGGGGGCGATGCCGAATCCCTTGAACTTGATCATCTCTTTCTTGCGGTCGCGGATGTAGAGATAGCCGCGCTCGTCCACGTATCCGATGTCGCCGCTGTAGTACCAGCCGTCGCGTAGCGCGGCCGCGGTCGCTTCCGGCGCCCGCCAGTAGCCCCGCATGATCTGCGGCCCGCGGATGCAGATCTCGCCGAGCTCGCCGGGACCGAGCTCGCGCTCGCCCGTCTCGATGTCGACGACCCGGTGCGCGGTGTCGTGGGCGAGTAGGCCGGCCGAGTCGACGACGTTCAGGCTCTCGTCGTACACGGGGTTCACGTGCGTGAGCGGTGAGGCCTCGGTCATGCCGTAGCCCTGCAGCACCGGCACTCCGGTCAGCTGGCGGAAGCGTCGGGCCAGCTCGGGCGCGACCGGGGCGGCGCCCACCATCGTCGTCCTCAAACTGGACAGGTCGTACTTCGAGAGCTCCGGCCAGTTCGAGAGCATGAGCAGCACCGGCGGCACCACGAAGAAGAGCGTGACCCGGTGGCGCTGCACGAGCTCGAGGCACTCGACCGGTTCGAAGCGCTCCATCAGCACGCACGTCGCGCCCGTGTAGACCGCCGCGCCCATCAGCATCGTGCCGTAGATGTGGTAGAAGGGCAGGAACAGCATCAGCCGGTCGCTCGCGCGCATCCGAATGCACGCGACGAACTGGATGTTGTTGGTGACGAGGTTCTTGTGGCTGATCATCACGCCTTTGGGGAGCCCCGTCGTCCCGCTCGAGTAGGGCAGCGCCACCAGGTCGTCCTCGTCGATCTCCACCCTCGCCGGTGGCGTGGCCGGCTGGCTCGCGATCAGATCGGTGAAGCTCCGAACGGCGGGCCCCGGTGACGGGCCGGGCCCGACCGCGATCACATGCTGCAAGTGCGCCGCGCGGGGGCGCACCGCCTCCACGAGCGAGACCAGATTCGTGTGCACGACGATCGCCACCGCCTCGGTGTCGTTCAGCTGGTATTCGATCTCGCGCTCGCGATACGACGGATTCATCGGGCTGGCGACCGCGCCCACCCGCGCGATCGCGTAGAAGGCGATGAGGTACTCCGGACAATTCGGCGCCAGCACGCAGACGCGGTCGCCCTTCGCCACGCCGAGCGCCACGAGCGCGCGCGCGAAGCGGTTGGTGAGCGCTTCCAGCTCTCGGTAGGTCAGGCTCACGTCGCGGAAGACGACCGCCACGTTCTCGGGGTGGTGCTCGGCGCCCTGCGACAGCATCCGATCGTACGGGATGCGCGGATAGTCGAGGGGCGGCCGGAAGAATTCCGCGCTCACAGGGCCCGTGCCCGCTCGCGCAGCGTGTACTTCTGGACCTTGCCGGTCGAGGTGGTCGGCAGCGCGTCGAACACGACCGTCTTCGGCACCGCGAAGTGCGGCAGGTTGTCGCGGCAGAAGGCGATCAGCTCCTCGGCGGTGGCCTGGCCATCCGGACGCAGCTGGACGAACGCGCACGGCGTCTCGCCCCACTTCTCGTCGGGGCGCGCCACCACCGCCGACATCAGCACCGCCGGGTGCCGGTTCAGCGCGATCTCGACCTCGATCGAGGAGATATTCTCGCCGCCGGAGATGATGATGTCCTTGGCGCGGTCCTTGATCTCGATGTAGCCGTCGGGGTGCTGCACGGCGAGGTCACCCGTGTGAAACCACCCGCCCTCGAACGCGGCGTCCGTCGCGGCCCGATCCTTCAAGTAGCCGAGCATCACGGTGTTGCCACGAAGCATGACCTCTCCGATCGTGCGCCCGTCCGCCGGCACCGGCCGCAGGGTCTTGGGATCGGCCACGATCTGGCCGTCGAGCGTCGGATATCGCACGCCCTGGCGCGCCACCTTCTCGGCGCGCTCGGCGAGCCCGAGCGTCTCCCACGCTTCCTGCGGCGCGCACAAGGTCGAAGGCCCGTGCACCTCGGTGAGACCGTAGAGGTGCGTGACGTTGAAGCCCATCTCGCTCATCGCGCGGATCACCTTGGCGGGCGGCGAGGAGCCGCCGGTCTCGAGCTCGACCACCTGCTCGAACCGCGTCCGCTGCGCCGGCGGCGTCTGGATCAGCATCGTGAGCACGGTCGGCGCGCCGCACATGTGGGTCACGCGCTCGCGCGCGATCAGCTGGAACACGAGCGGTGGGTCGACGCGGCGCAGGCAGACGTGCGTGCCGGCCATCGCCGTCACCGCCCACGTGTAGCACCAGCCGTTGCAATGGAACATCGGCAAGGTCCAGAGGTAGACCGCGCGGGGCGGCAGCGGCCACATCATGATGTTGCCGACGGATTCCAGGAAGGCGCCCCGGTGATGGTAGACGACGCCCTTCGGGTTGCCGGTCGTGCCCGACGTGTAGTTGAGCGTGATCGGCGCGCTCTCGTCGGCCGGGGGCGTCCACACGACATCGTCGGAAGCCGTATCCAGAAGCGCCTCGTACTCGACCTCGCCGAGCCGGTCGCCCGGTCCCTGGTAGAGCGCGTCGTCGACCTCGATGACCAGCGGCTTTCTGCGGAGCTTCTCGAGCGCCGGTCCGACCGTGCCGGCGAACTCCCGGTCGGTCAGGAGCACCTTGGCCTCGCCGTGCTCGAGGATGTAGGCGATCGTGCGCGCGTCGAGCCGGGTGTTGATGGTGTTGAGCACCGCCCCGATCATGGGGACGCCGAAGTGCGCCTCGAGCATCGCCGGCACGTTCGGCAGGACGGCCGACACCGTGTCGCCCGGGCCGATGCCGCGCCGGGCGAGCGCCGAGGCCAGGCGGCGAGTCCGCAGGTCGAAGTCGCGATAGACGATGCGCCGGTCGCCGTGGATCATCGCCACCCGCTCGGGATAGATCGAGGCGGCGCGCGGCAGAAAGCCGAGCGGGCTCAGCGCCGCGAAGTTGGCGGCGGCGCGACCGAGACCCAGCTGGAAAATATTGCCTTCCGGATTCGCCATGCCGAATCCCCTCCTCCGGGGCCAGACCTTATCGCGGCGGTCGGCGCCGAGCAAGCGGCTCGCGGCGGGGCCGAGGCGGGCTCCTACAGTCCGAGAATCTCCGTGCGCCGATGGCTCAGGGCCGGCAGGCTCGCGCGGATGCGGTCTTGATGCTCGAAGTCGACGTCGGCGACGACCACGCATTCCCCTTCAGAGGCCCGGGCGAGCACGGTGCCCCACGGATCGACGATCATCGCGTTTCCGTAGCACGCGAGCCCCGGCGGGTGTGAGCCGACCTGCGCGGCCGCCAGCACGAAGACCTGATTCTCGACGGCGCGGGTGCGGACGAGCAGATCCCAGTGGTCCTTGCCCGTCTCGAACGTGAAGGCGGACGGCGCGGTGATGATCCGGGCGCCGCCGGCGCCCAGCCGCCGATAGAGCTCGGGGAATCGCAGGTCGTAGCAGATCGTGAGCCCCACCGGCGCCTCGCCCAGCTTGGTCAAGACCACGTCCTCACCCGGCGACATCGTGTCCGACTCGCGATAGCGATTTCCGTCGACGTCCACGTCGAAGAGATGGAGCTTGCGATAGCGCGCCGCGATCGAGCCGTCGGCGTCGATGGCGAGGCACGTATTGAAGTACCGCTCCTGCCCCGACACCGATTCGAGATAGCTTCCGCCGACGAGATGCAGATGGCGCTGACGCGCGATCCGCGTGAGGAGCTCGGAGGTCGGGCCCGGGATTCCCTCGGCCACCTCGCGGTGCTTCCGTCGACGTCCGAGATACGTGAAGAGCTCGGGCAGCACCGCCAGCTCCGCCCCCTGCTCCGCGGCTTCGACCAGCAGGCGTTCGGCCGTTGACAGGTTCTGCGCCTTGTCTTCCCCGCTGTTCATCTGAATGACCGCGACCCGCATTTCGCGCTCCTTATCGACCAGGTAAAAGATTCCCTCCGGAAACCATCAGCGCGCGCGAGTAGTCATAACATATGAGAGGGGAGGGATATCGAAATGAAGCGGTTAGTGTTTCTTGCTCTCGTGCTGATCGCGATCGTCGCTCCGATGACGTCGGTGGCGTACGCCGACTACTCGACCGACAATTCCATCCAGGCTCCGTAGCCTTCGTCCCTAGGCCTCCGGCGCGTGTTGCGGGTCGTAAACTCGCGGCACGCGCCGGAGGCGCCCTACCTCCGTCGCGGCTTGACATTCCCCACGCCGACCGTAAGATGAGCGGGCTCATGGCTCGGCAACATCGAAAGCGTTCGCTCGTCAGTTCTTCTCGCCGCGACAACCTCATCCCCTTCATCCCGAAGGAAGAGGAGAAGGTCCAGACGGAATGTCGCAAGATTCTTCCCGAGCATCCGGCCGAGATCAGCGCCACGTGCACCCGGGTCAACGTCCTCGAGGGTCACACCGAGTCGGTCTTCGCCTCACTCGGCCGGCGAGCGTCGATCGCCGACGTCCGGCACGCCTTCGCCGGGGCGGGCAACGAGGCGCGCGAGCTCGGGCTGCCCACGGCGCCGGCGGAGTGGATCAAGGTCCACGACGACCCGTTCCGTCCCCAGCCTCGCCTCGACCGCGACAACGGTGACGGCATGACGACCACGGTCGGCCGCATCCGTGAGGACGACGTCCTGCCGAACGGGGTGAAGTACGTGCTGGTCAGCCACAACACGCGGATGGGCGCGGCCGCCGGCGCCGTGCTGGTGGCCGAATACCTGGTGGTCAAGGGGTACACCGGCGGATGAGCGACGAGTTCCCCGTCGAGGACGTGGCGCGCTACTGGGACGGCAACGCCGAGGCATGGGCCGAGCAGGTTCGCCGCGGGGCCGACGTCGCCCGCGAATGGCTCAACAATCCGGCCTTTCTCGCGTTCGTCGGCGATCTACGCGGGCGCCGCGTGCTCGACGCCGGGTGCGGCGAGGGCTACAACACGCGCATTCTCGCGCGCCGCGGCGCCCGGATGACCGGCGTCGATCTCTCTGAGCGCATGATCGCGCTGGCGCGGGACGAAGAGCGCCGCGAGCCGCTCGGCATCGAGTACGCGCGCACCTCGTACACCGACCTCGGCATGTTCGCCGATGCGAGCTTCGACGCGGTCGTCTCGTTCATGGCGTTGATGGACGGGCCCGGGTTCGACCTCGCGATGCGCGAGGCCTTTCGCGTATTGCGCCCGGGCGGGCTGCTCGCGTTCAGCATCACGCACCCGTGTTTTCTCACGAAAGGCTCGAAGTGGCTCCGCGACGAGCACGGGGTCAAGATCAAATGGATGATCGGGAGCTACTTCGACTCTGCCGGATGGATCGAGCACTGGCGCTTCACCGACGCGCCCCCGGAGGCGGCCGAGTTCGCCGTCCCGCGTTTCGACCGCACGCTGTCCGAGTACGTCAACACGCTGATCGGCGCCGGCTTCGTGCTCACGCGCATCGAAGAGCCTCGGCCGTCGGAGGAATACTGTCTGGCTCACCCGAGCCAGCGCGGCTGGCGCGATCACGCCGCGCTGTTCCTCTACGTTCGCGCCGAGAAGCCCGTCGCGCGGAGCGCGTGAGGCGCGCTAGAGGCTCGGGGCGATCTTCTCCACCGCCTGCGCCGAGGTGATGACGGGGATCACCTCCATGTCGGCCACGTCGCTCCAGCGCGTGATCCATTCGTCGACCAGCCGGCGATCGTCGCATTCCATGAGCTGATAGCACCGGCTCAGATCCGTCGTCACCCAGCTCGAGATGTACTTCAGGGCCTCGGGAGCCTGCCGCCCCTTGTCACGAAACCGTCGGTAGACGGGAACCGGATCACGATTCTTGAACCTCTCGATAATCATGTAGAGCATCCGGCGCCTCTCTCTCCGAGTGTGGTGGCGGTTGTGCGCGCTGCAGGCCGTCGCGGGGCTGGGGCCCCGCCGGCCGAGGCGCGCCTCTGAATGTCATCGCTGCCGCGCGCCCCCGCGAAGATCTCAACGCACGAGGCCGGCGCGTCGAGGCAGGAACAGGGTCAGCTCGGGAAACAGGATCAGGATCAGCAGGCCGATGAACAGCGAAACCAGGTACGGCCAGTACGCCCGGAAGTGGCGGCCGACCGAGACGTCGGCGAAGCGCAGCGCCATCAGGAGACCGACGCCGATCGGGGGCAAGAACAAGCCGATGCCGACGGCCGCGGTGAGCACGGTGGCGAAGTGGACGGGATGGATGCCGATTTGCTTGGAGATCGGGAAGACGACGGGGATGAGCACCACCGCGGCCGGCAGCCCCTCCAGCACCATGCCGAACAGCATGACGAGGACCGACACCGCCACGAGGAACAGCCACGGCGTGGAATAGAGCGGCGACAGGATCTCACCGAGCAGAGCCGGCACGCCCAGCATCCCCATGAGGAACTGATAGATGCTCGCCACCGCGAGCAGGAAGATCACGGCGGCGGTGAGGAGCGCGGTCTCGTGGAGCAAGGTCCACATCTCGCGCAAGGTGACGTTGCGATAGTAGAAAAGGGCGGCGGCCACCGCGTACGCGGCCACCAGCGCGCCGGCCTCGGTGGCCGTGAAGACCCCGAAGAAGAATCCGAGGACGATCACGACCGGGACCACGAGCGGCACCAGCGACGCGCGAAACGCCACGCCGAGGCTCGCCCAGCTCGGCCGCTCGTCCTTGGGCCAGCCGAGCCGATGGGCTTGAAAGAAGATGACGACCATCAAGCACGCGGCGGTGACCGCGGCGGGAATGAAGCCACCGAGGAAGATGGCGACGACCGACGTGTCCATGATCTGGCCGAGAACGATCATGAAGATGGCCGGCGGCACCAGAATGCCCATGGCCGTGGCCGACGCCACCAACGAGGCGGCGTGCTCGGGCTTGTAGCCGGCGCGCAGCATGGGCGGCGTCAGCATCGAGCCGATGGCCGAGACGTCCGCGATCGTCGAGCCCGAGATGCCCGAGAAGAAGTACTCGGCCAGCACCACCGACATGCCGAGCCCGCCGCGCACCCAGCCGACGAGCCCGCGCGCGAGATTGACGAGCGCGTAGGACATCCCGCAGCGCTCCATGAGCGCGCCGGCGAAGACGAACGTGGGCACGGCCAGGAGCACCCAGCTCTGCGAGCCCGCCACCAGGGCCGACGGTAGCTTCTGCAAGGAGAAGTTGCCGAGCACGAGGCCGAGCATGCCGGAGAGCCCCAGCGCGAAGACGATCGGCGTCGAGAGCCCGACCAGGACCACGAAGGCGATGACGACTGAGGCGACCATCGTCTAGGCCGAGCCGCCGGAGAGCTGACCCCAGTGCCCGCGTCCTGTCATGACGTCGGACAGTGCGATCAATCCGTAGACGACTATGAGCACGCCGCCGACGACCGACGAAAGGTAGAGCCAGCGGAGGTTCAGCACGAGCGCGGGCGAGAACGACTGGCTGTTCAACTCGGCCACCTGCCAGCCGTAGACGGCCACGAGCGCGCCGAAGGCGACGATCAAGAGACACTGGCCTGCGACGACGGCTTTGCGCAGCGGCACCGGGAACCGGTCGATCAGGAGATTGACGGCGAAGTGGATGCCGCGACGGATGCCCAGGGCCGCGCCGACGAACGTGAGCCAGGCCAGCGACCACTCGCCGACTTCCTCGACCCAGAAGAACCGGATGGAGGGCAGATCGAAGGCCGCCGAGATCCACGTCACCACGTAGCGGAGAAACACGCCGACGAGCATGTCCACGATGACGACGATCATCAGGACAGTGATGAAGACGTCCGGGATCGCTCCGAGCCACGACAATCGCCCGCGCATGGCGCGCGAATGGTAAAGTTGCCACGCCTCGCAGTCAAGCCGCGATGGGCCGAAGCACGATCGGCGAGGCGCGACTCCGAACGAGGAGGATGGGTCATGCGCGGACGACTGTCGGGGATGGCGGCGGCGCTTCTGGTGGTGGCGGTCGCAATGTCGGGCGGTCCGAACCAGGCCTCCGGTCAGGCCAAGCCCGGAGCGAAAAAGCTCGACCTGGCGCACGTCACTCCCCCGCCGGAGTCGAGCGGGGTGACCTTCAAGTGGATGTGCGAGGAGCTGACCAAGCGCTCGGGCGGGAGTCTCAACGCGGTGTTTCACGGCGGCACGCTCCTCACCAAGGAGCTCGAGATCATGGATGCCGTGAAGTCCGGCAACATCGCGATGGGCAGCCCGGCCGGCGCGGCGTGCACCGTCTTCCCCGAAATGTGCGTGTTTCTCACGCCGTTTCTCGTCCGCGACTACCACCACGCCTACGCCATGTTCAACGGAGAGATCGGCAAGAACCTCGACGAGACCTTCCAGAAGAAGTACAAGCTGAAGATCGTCTTCTTCTACGACTACGGCTTCCGTCACTTCTGGAACAACCGGCGGCCCATCAATACCCCGGCCGACCTGAAGGGGCTGAAGATGCGCGTCCAGCAGGGCCGCGTGTTCGCCGACACCGTGAATGGCCTCGGCGCCAGCGCGGTGCCGATGCCCTGGGGCGAGGTCATCCCGGCTGCCCAGCAGGGAGTCATCGACGGCGCCGATCTGCCGGTGGTCAACATCAACGCGCTCAAGGCGTACGAGGTCGCGAAGTACGCCTCGATGACCTATCACAATTACGGCCCCACGGTCCTGGTGATGAACTTGGACCTCTTTCGCGGACTCTCCCCCGAGCAGCAAAAGCTCGTGCTCGACGTCGGCCGGGAGGCCCAGACGAAGGTCCGCGAGTTGACCGAGTCGGTCGACAACTTCCAGAAGGCGAAGGAGATCCTGGAGCCCAAGGGCATGAAGGTGAACCAGGCCGACGTGGCCTCGTTCCGCAAGATCGCCGAAGAGAAGATCTGGCCGCCATACCGGCAGCAGTACGCCGATATGTGGGACAAGATCGTCAATACCCGTTGAGGCGCGATTAAGGAGGGTGCAATGGCCGTGACCGTCGGTTTCATCGGTGTCGGAAACATGGGCAACCCCATGGCCGCCAACGTGTTGAAGGCGTTCCCGATGACCGTCTTCGACATGAATCCCAAGGCGATGGAGAACCTCATCCAGGCCGGCGCCAAGCGGGCCGGCTCGCCGCGCGAGGTCGTCGAGAGCTCGGAGATCGTCTTCACCTCGCTGCCGGCTTCGCCGGACGTCGAGGCGGTCTATCTCGAGCCCGGCGGTCTCGTCGATCGGGCCAAGCCCGGGACGATCCTGATCGATCTCAGCAGCGTGCTCCCGTCCACGCCGAAGAAGATCGAGCCGCGCGCCAAGGCCCGCGGCGTGCATTTTCTCGAGGCGCCGGTCAGCGGCGGCGTCAGCGGCGCCCGCGCGGCCACCCTGGCGATCATGGTCGGCGGCGAAGCCGAGCCCCTGCAGCGCGCGACACAAGTGCTACGCGCCATCGGCCCGAACATCTTCCACGTGGGGCCGGTCGGCGCCGGCAACACGGTGAAGGCGATCAACAACATGATGGCGTCGGTCAACTCGTGCGCCATGATGGAGGGCCTGGCCCTCGGCGTGAAGGCGGGCCTCGATCCGATGACGATCTACGAAGTGGTCAAGGCCAGCAGCGGTGGCAGCAAAGCGCTCGAGCGCATCCCGAAGGCGCTGATCCCGCGCGACTTCGAGCCCGGCTTCAAGGTCGCGCTGATGAACAAGGACCTGGACACGTTCAACACGATCGCCAAGGAGCTCCACGTCCCCGTTGCCTTCGCGAACGTGGCTCAGCGCTACCAGCAGGCGGCGCTGGCAGCGGGGCTCGGTGAGCAGGACACCAGCGTGATCATGACGATCATCGAGCGCCTGTCAGCGGTCAAGGTCTCCGGCGGTCGTTAGGTCGCCGGAAAGATAAATAGGCCTCCGCTATTCGTAGAAGGCGGGAGCGTACTTCAAGTGATCGCTCTGCGGCTTGTCGTGGTTGATCCACAGCTGCGCCTTGCGTTCCTCCAGGAGCGCGGCGATTCGCTTCATCGAGGCCAGCGTCTGCTCGCGGTTGAAATTCATCGACGGCACGCGCTGGTGCGCCCAGTTGTCCTGAAAGTGGACCGCGTCGCCCGACAGCAACAGCGCTCCGGTCTTCGGCAGCTGCACGAGGAGCGACTGATGGCCGGGCGTGTGGCCCGGCGTGGAGACGATCTTTACGCTCCCGTCGCCGAACACGTCGAGGTCGCCCGCGAGCTTCTTGATCGTCTGCGTCGCGACGAAGGTGGGCTTGGCGGGCCCGGCCATCGCCCAGTCGTACTCGGCGCCCTGGATCAGCACGGTCGACGACGGGAAGAGCGCGATGTTGCCGACGTGGTCACCGTGGGTGTGTGAGACCGCTACGTAGGTGACGTCGGCGGGCTTGACGCCGATCTGGTCGAGCTGCGACGCGAGGGTCTTGGCGCGACGGTACGTGATCGCGCCGCTGGCGACGACCATGCCGTTCGGCATCGCGGCGACGGCGTCGGGGATGCCGGTGTCCCAGAGCAACACGCCCTGGTCGTGCCGGATCAGGTAGCAGTTGTCGGAGAACTCGATCGCCTTGCCTTCGTTGACACCCGGCGACCAGCGCGACTGGTCCTTACCGATGTTCTGCCCGCAGTCGAGTACGTAGAGCTTCTCGATGCCGCCGTTCGCCGCACCGAGCCCGACACTGACCACCGTGCTCATGACCACGACGAGCGCCATCAACACTTTCCACGTCATCGCCACCCTCCCTTCGGGTCGGTTTCTCGAACGCTCCACGGTAATGACTCTACCGGGCCGACCATCGACGCACAATCCCCCGACCCGATGCGGATGGCGCCGACGCCCAGCTCGGCGCGATCACCGCGCGTGACCGACGGCGCGGACTTTCCGGGGCGCCGCGAGCCAGATGGCCAGCGCCGATAGCACCGAGCCGGCGATCGCGATCGAGAAGGCCGACGTGTAGCTGCCGGTGACGTCGTACAGCGCGCCGGCCACCCACGGTCCGGCCGCGCCGCCGCCGATCGCCGTCAGCATGAGCGTGCCGAAGACGGACCCGTAGTGGCGGCCCTCGAAGATCTCGGCCGGGATGGCGCCGATCACCGACGTGAGGCCGTAGCCGAGCATCCCCTGGGAGACGACCATGAAGTAGAGCAGCGGCGCCGTCGGCGCGTGCCGGAGCGCGAGCAGGGCCAGCAAGCAGAGCACGAAGCCGAGGCTGCCCACCGTCCAGACCCACTCACGCCCGATCCGGTCCGACAGATGTCCGAGCACGATCTGGCCCGGAACGCCGAAGAGGCTCACGAGCCCGAGCGCCCAGCCGGCGTGGGTCGGGCTGAATCCGACCTCGACGAGGTACTTCGTCTGATGGACTTGCACGGCGTACCAGGCGAAGAGCCCGAAGAAGTATCCGACGGCGATCCACCAGAACCGGCTCGTCCGGATGGCCCGGCCAAGCGTCCAGTCGACGGCCGCCCACGCCGTATCCACGACGTTCGTTCGTTTCGCGGCGGCCGTGCCGCGAGGAGCGTCGCCGTCGGGCTGCAGGCCGAGGTCCTCGGGCCTCCGCTTCAACACCAGATTCAGCGGCGCCAGCACGCCGAGCACGAGGAACGCCAACGCCCAGCAGGCCGCGCGCCAGCCGGCCCGCGCGATGAGCGCCTGCAGCCACGGCAGCAGGACGATCGAGCCGACACCGACTCCGGAAAACGCGAGGCTCAAGGCCAGCCCGCGCCGGCGCACGAACCAGTTCGGGAGGAACAACGACTGGCCCGTGTAGCCCAGACAGTTGGCGCCACCGCCGACGAGCACGCCCAGGGTCGCGTAGAGGTGCCACGGCCGGCTCACGAGCGGCGCCAGCAGCAATCCGATCGCCATCACGAGCACGCCCATCTCGATGACGACCCGCGGCCCGCGGCGATCCATCAGGCGCCCGACCAGCGGGCTGAAGGCGGCGGAGACCAGAAAGCCGAACGAGAAGGCGCCCGCGGTCACGCCGCGCTCCCAGCCGAACTCGTCGAGGATCGGCGGAAACAGCAGCGAGAACGCGGTGCGCGCGTTGACGCCGATCGCCATGGTGACGAAGCCGGCGGCCACGATGACCCAGCCGTAGAAGAAGCGCACAGGCAGAGCGAGTCGCCCGTCGGATCAGCGAATCAGGTTCAGCGGCGGCTCTCCTCGCGCGGTTCGCTGGATGTTCTCGGCGATCAGCGCGGCGCGCGCCTCCAGCATGCCCTCGGTCCAGCCGGACACGTGCGGGGTCATCAGCACGTTGGCGAGCTCGTGGAACGGTCGCTGCGCGGGAAAGGTCGGCTGGGCGTCCTTCGGGTATCGATACCAGACGTCGAGGGCCGCGGCCGCGATGCGCTTTTCCAGCAACGCGCGATAGAGCGCGTCCTGATCGATGATCTCGGCGCGCGCGACGTTGACGAGCACGCCCGTCGGCTTCATGAGCCCGAGCTCGCGCTCGCCGACGAGGCCGCGCGTCTGGTCGTTGAGCGAAAGCGTGACGGCCAGATAGTCGGCCCGCCGCAAGACCTCGTCGAGCGCGTCAGGACCGCCGAGCAGCGACAACCCATCATCCGCGGAGCTTCTCACGTCGCGCCGGATCGCGCACACGTCCATGTCGAACACCCGGGCGCGCCGCGCGAGGGCCTGTCCGATCCGCCCGTAGCCGAGAATGCCGAGCGTCTTGCCCGCCAGCTCCGGCCACGGCGCCGGCGGCGAGCCGCCCACACCCCACTGGCTTTCCCAGACGCCGCGCCGCAGCGACGCGTCGATCCGGCAGAAGCTGCGCGTCAACGCGAGCATCGCCCCGATCACGTACTCGGCGATGCCGACCTCGTGGCCGTAGGCGTTCGCGAGCGATGCCCCAGCCGGCAGCGCCGAGCGGTCGATGCGATCGAGCCCCGCGCCCGGCACCTGGACGAGCTTCAGTCTCTTCGCGGCCGCCGCCATCTCGCGGTTGAAGGCCAGGGTGACCAGCACGTCGACGTCGGCGAGCTGCGAGACGATCCCGCTCTCATCGCCCATCACGACGGCGCAGGGCGTTTTCAGGCGCGCACGCACCGAGGGCTCGAGCGTAGCCGAGAAGGTTCCGGCGAAGGCGACCTGCAGCATGGGAGGCGTCCTCCTGCCGGCATCCTCGCCCGGGGTGGTCGCGAGATCAATTACCTCGGAGGTAATTGGTGGGCTCCCGACGCCCGCGTATAGTGGCGGGCGTGAGCGACGGGAAGAGCGCGCGGCGACATCTGCGCAATGCCCGACCGAGCACGGTGGGGCGGCTCCTCAAGCAGTGGCGCGAGCGCCGGCGGATGAGCCAGCTCGGCCTGGCCCTCGAGGCCGAGATCTCGACGCGGCACCTGAGCTTCCTCGAGACCGGCCGCACGCAGCCAAGTCGCGAGATGGTGTTGCTCCTGGCCCGCGTGCTCGAGGTGCCACTGCGCGGCCGCAACGAGCTCCTCACCGCGGCCGGCTACGCGCCGGTCTATCGCGAGACAGGGCTGGACGCGCCCGAAATGGCGCAGGTGAAGCAGGCGCTCGGGTTCATGCTGCGCCAGCAAGAACCGTTTCCCGCCATGGTGCTCGACCGGCACTGGAACATCCTGCTGACCAACGAAGCTATGGGGAAGGTGATGGGGCTCTTCCTGGATCCCGCGGCGACCGCCGCGCTGGGAGCGCCGAACGCGATGCGCCTGTCCTATCATCCCCAGGCGCTGCGGCCGTACATCGTCAACTGGGAGGCGACTGCGGCGGCGTTCATCCAGTGGCTCCACCGCGATCTGTTGCGCACGGGCGACGCCGAGACGCGCCGGCTTCTGGACGAGCTCCTGTCCTATCCCGACGTGCCGCGGCAGTGGCAGCTCCTCGACCTCGATGCCTCGACGGCGCCGTTCCTCGCGATCGATCTCAAGAAAGGTGATGTGCGCTTCAGCTTCTTCACGTTGCTCGCGAGCCTCGGCACGCCGTACGACATCACCTTGCACGAGCTACGGATCGAATGCTTCTTCGCCGCCGACGCGGTGACCGACGAGGCGCTTCGCCGCTTGTGACACCTCCGCGGGGCCGGTGCCCGTCAGCGCTCCAGGCTCAAGGTCACGGTGGCTCGTAGCGTCTCGCCCGGCTCCAGAACGCTCGCTCCCGTGTCGGTCAGACCCGCCGCTGCGAGGTTGACCGCATCGGTGACGTGGCTCACGGGCTCGGCGCAGAAGAACGGCCGACCGGGTGGCGTGTAGACGACGAGGAAGTCGAGCGGGGCCTCGGCCGTCATGGCCAGACGCACACCGTCCTCCGCCCTCTCGATCACCGCGCGGCGGCGCCATCCCACGAAGCAGTTGTCGAGCGCGACGGCGTCGACCATCACACCGCGCGCCGGGTCGGCGTCGGGTCGCGGGGCGGCCAGGGTCGTCGGCATCACTTCGTCGTCGGTCAACCAGATCGCCCGAACGTCCGCGGTCAGGGTCGTTCGCGGCGTGCGCTGGAAATACGGGTGCCAGCCGAGCCCGGCCGGCATCGCCGCGTCGCTCTCGTTGGTCAACGTCAACGCGACGGACAGGCTCGTCGGCGCGAGCACGAAGTGCTGCCTTGCGCGATAGGCCCACGGCCACGCGTCGGCGGCGTGGCGATACCCCAGGACGGCCTCCCGCGCCCGCACCTCGAGCGGCCGCCAGCCCCCTTGCCAGCCGTGACCGTGGATGGTGTGGCGTTCGGGCGGGCGATTCAGCGGCAGCGCCACGTCGCGCCCCTGGAACGAGAAGCGGCCCGCGCGGATCCGGTTCGAGTAGGGAACGAGCGGAAAGGCCGCGGCCGCGAGCGGCTCGTCGTGCCGCGGCGCCGGCCACGGGCGCAGCAGGTCCAGAGGCGCCGCGCCGCCGTCGATCCAGTACCGCGCAACCGATCCGCCGGCCGCCGGCGCCAGCACGAGACCAGCGCCGTCGGCGCGCAGAGTGATAAGGTCCATGGTCGGCGCGCCCAGAGCCTAGCACGCGCGACCGGGAGGGTTGCATGATGGAAACCGCCTCGTACCCCAGCCTCGAAGCGCGCGTCGCCTTCGTGACCGGCGGCGGCAGCGGCATCGGCGCGTCGATCGTCGAGCACCTCTGCGCTCAGCGCGCCCGGGTCGCGTTCGTCGACATCGATCGCGCGTCGTCCGAGGCGCTGGTCAAGACCATCGCGGATCGCGGCCACCCGGCGCCGACGTTCATCCCGTGTGATCTGCGCGATATCCCGGCGCTCAAGTCGTCGGTCGCCGAGGCGCGGACGCGGCTCGGCGCGATTCGCGTGCTGGTCAACAACGCCGCCCACGACGAGCGTCACTCGATCGAGCGCGTGACGCCGGAGTACTGGGACGATCGCTTTGCGGTGAACCTGCGCCATCAGTTCTTCGCCTCGCAGGCCGTCGCGCCCGAGATGGCCGCGGCGGGGGGCGGCTCGATCATCAACTTCGGCTCGACGTCGTGGCTCGTCGGGCAAGGCGGGATGCCCGCGTACCTCAGCGCGAAGGCCGCCGTCGCCGGGCTGACCCGGGCGCTGGCCCGAGACCTCGGGCCCATGAACATCCGCGTCAACTGCATCGTGCCCGGGTGGATCATGACCGAGCGCCAGATCAAGCTCTGGCTGACGCCCGAAGGCGAGCAGGAGCTGCTCCGGCGCCAGTGTCTGAAGCGAAAGCTTCTCCCCGAGGACATCGCGCGCGTCGTGCTCTTCTTCGCCTCGGACGACAGCTCGGCGTGCACGAGCCAGAGCTACATCGTCGACGGCGGCTGGGTCTAGCCTCTCCACCCATGACGCCACCACGCACGGCAGGGCCGGTCGATGCCGAGAAGAGTCCCGCGGCGATCCTGAAGCCGCTCGACGCGCGGGCCGTGACGATCGACGGCGGCGTGTGGGCGCGCGCGCAGTCGGTCAACCGCGACGCGGCGCTGCCGCACGGGCACCGCATGCTGGAAGCGGCAGGCAACTTCGCGAATCTCCGGATCGCCGCGGGCCGCTCGGCCGGACGGTACCGCGGCCCCGTGTTCATGGACTCGGACGTGTACAAGTGGCTCGAGGCCGCCGCGTGCGAGATCGCGCGGGCGCCGAGCGCGTGGCTCCAGTCGGCCAGCGACGAGGTGATCGAGCTCGTGGCCGCGGCGCAGGGCGCCGACGGTTACCTCAACTCGCACTACACGGTGGCCGAGCCGGAGAAGCGCTGGACCGATTTCGCTCACGGCCACGAGCTCTACTGCGCCGGGCACTTGATCCAGGCGGCCGTCGCGTTTCGCCGCGCCACCGGTGACGAGCGGCTGCTCACCACCGCCCGGCGCTTCGCCGACTATCTGCATTCCCGGTTCGGCCCGGGGCGGCGCGTGGCGACACCCGGCCATCCGGAGATCGAGATGGCGCTGGCCGAGCTGTACCGCGAGACCGGCGAGCGGCGTCACCTCGACCTCGCGGCCTTCTTCCTCGAGCACCGCGGCCACGGCTGGCTGGGACCGGGCCGCTTCAACAGCTCGGTCTCCTTCCAGGATCGCGTGCCCGTGCGCGAATCGACGACCGTCGAAGGCCATGCCGTCCGCGCGCTCTATCTCACGACCGGCGTCGCCGATCTCTATCTCGAGACGGGCGACCGGGCGCTCTACGAGACCCTGGACCGACAATGGCGCGACATGGTCGAGGGCAAGCTGTACGTCACCGGCGGCGTCGGCGCCCGGCACCATTCGGAGGCGTTCGGACATCCCTACGAGCTACCGAACGATCTCGCGTACTGCGAGACGTGCGGCGCGATCGCGAGCGTGATGTGGAGCTGGCGCATGCTGCTGGCGACCGGCGAGGCGCGGTTCGCCGACCTCATCGAGCGCACGCTCTACAACGCGGTGCTGGCCGGCGTCTCGCTGACTGGTGATCGGTACTTCTACGTGAATCCGCTCGCCAGCAACGGCGACGTCGAGCGGCTGAGCCGCGGCGGCAATCGTCGGAAGGAGTGGCACCTGGTCGCATGCTGTCCCCCCAACGTCATGCGGCTCTTCGCCGCGCTCGGCCACTACGTGGCGACCCGCGACACCTCGGGCCTGCAGATCCATCAGTACGGATCGGCGCGGATCACCGCCGACCTCGCGTCCGGGCGCGTCGCGCTCCACATGGAGAGCGCCTATCCGTGGGACGGCCGGGTGCGACTGACGATCGAGGACGCGGGCGCCACGCCGTGGGCGCTCGGTCTGCGCGTGCCGGCCTGGTGCGCGGGGGCGAGCGCCCGTCTCGACGGCCGAGCCGTGGGGGTGCTCGGCGCGGCCGGATATCTACAGATTGCGCGCGCGTGGAAGCGCGGCGACGTCGTGGAGCTCGATCTGCCGATGCCGGCGCGGCTGACCGAAACCCATCCGCGGATCGAGTCGACCCGGGGATGCGTCGCGATCGAGCGGGGGCCGCTGGTCTACTGCCTCGAGGCCGTCGACAACCCCCACGGACACGTTGCCGATCTCGAGATCGACACGACCGCTCCGCTGGAGTCGGCGTGGGCGCCGGATCGTCTGGAAGGGGTGACCCTCGTCCGCGGCTCCGGCTGGGCGGTCGACACGCGGCCGTGGGCGAACCGCCTGTACCGTACGGTCGGCGCGGCGCCGACGGCGTCTCGACGACGCGTGGCGCTGACGGCCGTGCCCTACTATGCGTGGGCGAACCGCGAGCCGGGCGCGATGCGCGTCTGGATTCCGCGCGGCGCGCCCGGCCCCGCGTAGCGGCGCCGCGCGGTTACGCGCGCGCCGGGGACGCGGTCGACGCGTAGCGGGGCATCACCTCGGTCGCGAAGAGCTCGATCGAGCGCATCGCGTCCGCGTGTGAGATGTCGCCCCACTGGAACGAGCAGACGAAGTAGTTGGCGCCGGTCGCCACGTACTCGTCCATGTACTCGAGCACCGCTCGGGGCGTGCCGGCTAGCGCCACGCCGCCGATGCGGTTGGGGTGCGAGCCCTGCTTCACCTGATCGAAGCGCTCGAGCTCGGCGTCGATGTCGCGGCGCATCTCGCGCGTCGGCAAGCCCTTCGGACGCTCGCCGACGAAGCCGAACGATCCGTCCTTGGCCTGCATGAACTGCGTCAGCCCGCGCTTCTCGGCTTCGAGCCGCCGCGGGGCGGCGAGGTTCCAGCGATATTTCTCCCACGCGGGCGTGGCGATCCTCATCGCGTCCGCGTCCGTCTCGGCCACGACCAGGTGCACCACGAGGCCGATCATCGGCTCTTGCCCCTGCACCGTGAGCGTGTCCGCGCCCTGATGCTCTTCCCACGCCGCCCGGTAGCGCGGGACCGCCACCGCGAGCCCGTCGATCGAGCCGACGATGATGGTATGCATCCGCTCCATCGCCGCCGTCACCGGGTTGCGCATGTACCAGAGCGGCGGGTACGGCTTCTGCAGCGGCCGCAGGTACATCGGCAGATTCTCGAAGCTGTGGAAGCGTCCGGCATAGCTGAGCTGGTCGTGGCTCAGCCCCTCGCGGATGATCGTCAGGGTCTCCAGATAGCGCGCGTAGTTCGTCTCGGGATCGGCTTCCTGGCCCCAGAAGAAGGCTTCCATGACGCCGCCGCGGCCGACGCCGATCTCCAGCCGCCCGCCGCTCAGGTTGTCGAGCATGCTGATCTCCTCGATCAGCCGGAGCGGATGGTGCAGCGGCAGCACGTAGACGCACGGGCCGAATCGCATGCGCGTCGTGCGCTGGGCCACGCTGCCCAGGAACACGTTCTGCGACGGGGCCAGGCTGTGGATCGCCGGCGTGTGGTGCTCGGCCAGGTGATACGCGTAGAAGCCGGCGCGGTCGAGGCGCTCGATCTGGACCAACCGCTCGCGGTAGATCTGATCGAGTCGCTGACCCGGCACCGGCTCGATGTGATCGAAGACTCCGAATCGCAGTGACATGTCGCCCCCCGTCCCGTAATCCTACAGGATTTCACGGCTCGGCGGCTTGACAGGCCCAGGGGCGTGGCGTAGCGTCGCGCCATTCACGACGGCGGTAGCGCGCGCCGCGGGCTCGGCCCCGCCGGCCCGGCGCGGCCACAAAAGTGAGGATCGATCATGAGGATCTCGCGGAACTTCAGGTGTCTGGCCGTTGCGATGCTCGTCGTGCTGACGATCGCGTCGAGCGCCGATGCGCCGGCATCGGCACAGGGCAAGACGATCACGCTCTCGATGCTCGCCGGCTACAAGGAAGACGTGCTGCGCGCGAGCCTGCCAGACTTCGAGAAGAAGACGGGTATCAAGGTGGTCGTCGATGCCTCGCCGTTCGGCGATCTGTACAAGAAACAGCTCCTGTCGCTGAGCACCGGCGCCGGCCGGTACGACGTCGTCTTCGTGGACGAGCCCTGGGTTCCGCCGCTCTCGGAATTTCTCCTTCCGCTCAACGAGCGGATGAAGACCTTGGACCTCCAGGACTTCATTCCCACCACCGTCGCCTCGGGCGCGTTCCAGGGCACGCAGTACGCGGTGCCGGTCGACCCCAACGTGCAGCTCCTCGTGTACCGGAAGGACCTCTTCGAGGCCAAGGGCCTCAAGCCGCCGGCCACCTGGGATGAGCTCCTGGCCGCCGCCAAGGCCTTTCACGATCCGGCCAAGCCGCAATACGGGATCGCCGTCACCGCCAGCAGCGACATCCAGACGGCGCTCTACATGCTGCTCGCGATGTGGTCCTACGGCGCCGAGCTGGTCGACGCCAGCGGCCGTGGCACCCTCAACAGCGCGGCCGGCAAGAAGGGCGGCGAGGTCTTTCTGGAGCTCTTGAAGTACACGCCGCCGAACGTGAAGAGCTACAACTTCGCCGACGTGAACAAGGCGATCCAGCTCGGTCAGGCGGCGATGGCCATCCAGTGGGCGTCGGGCGCCCGCCCGATGGAGGACAAGACGCGCTCCAGCGTCGCGGGCAAGCTCGGGTACGCGCAGGTGCCGAAGGCGGTCCGGCAGACGCCCATGCGCGGCGTGTGGACGCTCGCGATCGCCAAGAACAGCACCAACCAGGACGCCGCCTGGCAATTCGCGACGTGGCTCTCCGGCAAGGACTTCGGCTACGCTGCCGTGAAATATCCGAGCGCGACGTCGGCCATCCACAGCCCGCGCTTCTCGGTGCTGAAGGATCCCGGCACGAAGGCGACCTTGCCCTACGCCGACGCGCTTCTCGAAAGCTTACAGATCGCGAAGGAGCGGCCGCGGCTGCGGGAGTACGCGGACATCCAGGAGAATCTCCGGGTGACCGCCGGCAAGCTGACCGCCGGCGAGCTGACGCTCGAGGCCGCGCTGAAGGAGATCGACGCGGGGACGAATCGGATCCTCGGGAAGTAGCGGCGCGCCGGGCCATGGGCACCGGCCTGGCAGGACGCTGGTTCCTGCTTCCAGGCCTGGTATTTCTGTTCGCGATCGACCTCATTCCCCTCGCCTATTCGGGCTGGGTGAGCTTCTACAACTGGTGGCTCATCCGGCCGCGCGACGTCCGCTTCATCGGGCTCGCGAATTACGCACGTCTCGCCGACGACCCCGAGTTCGCGCGCGCGGTCGTCGTTACCACGCTCTTCACGGTGGGCGCGGTGCTGCTCGAGTTCCTGGTGGGCCTCGCGCTGGCCTTGCTGTTCGCCCAGCCCTTCAAGTTCCTCCGGCCGATCCGCGTCCTCCTGCTGCTGCCGCTGTTCGTCGTTCCGGTCGTGGGCGCAACGATGTGGCGCGTGATCTTCCATCCTGAGGTCGGCGTGCTGAATCACTACCTGGGCGTCGTCGGGCTCGGCCCATGGCCCTGGCTCAGCGATCCACGCCTGGCGCTCGCGTCGATCACGCTCGTCGATGCCTGGCGCACGATCCCGTTCATGTTCCTCGTGATCTACGCCGGCCTCGAGGTGCTCCCGGCGGAGCTCTTCGAGGCCGCCGCCGTCGACGGCGCCTCGGCGTGGCAGAGCTTCAGGCACATTACGGTGCCGCTGCTCACCTACATCATGCTGCTCGCCGTCCTGATCCGTGGGATGGACGCGTTCCGTGAGTTCGACATCATCTTCGTGCTCACCGGCGGCGGACCGGGCACCGCGACCCAGACGATCCAGATCCTGAATTACCGGGCGTTCGGGCTCGGTCACATGGGCGAGGCCAACGCGATCGGGATCGTGACCCTGATCATCGTGGCGGTCTTGTGCTTCGTCTTGATGCGCGCGGTGCTGCGGCCGCAGACAACGCGGGGCTGACGTGAAGCCGACGCGCCTTCGCGCGATCCTGACGGGCGTGGCGCTCGTGCCGGTGCTCGCCTGGACGCTCTTTCCGATCTACTGGATCACCACCGCGTCCTTCAAGACCGAGCTCGCGCTCTACGCCAAACCGCCGCAGTGGCTCTTCACGCCCATCCTCGACAACTACACGCGCGTGCTCACCAACATTCCGTTCTTCCAGTACTTGAAAAACAGCCTGGTCATCGCGATCGGAACCACGCTCGGAAGCCTCGTGCTCGGCACCCTGGCCGGCTACGGCTTCGCGCGCTTCCGCTTTCGCGGCTCGGAGGCCGTGCGGTTCCTGGTGCTGGTCACGCGGATGGCCCCGCGCATGGTGCTCGTGGTGCCGTACTACCTGATGATGCAGCGGCTCGGCCTGCTCGACACCTACACGGGCTTACTGGTCGCGTACGTCTCGTTCGCGCTGCCGTTCTCGATCTGGCTCCTGATCGGATTCTTCGTCGACGTGCCCCTCGACGTGGAAGAGGCCGCGATGATCGACGGCTGCTCGCGCCTGGGCGTGTTGATACGGATCGTGATCCCGATCGCCGCGCCCGGGCTCGTCGTCGCCGCCATCTTCGCCTTTCTCGTCTCCTGGAACGAGTTCCTGTTCGCGTTGATCCTGAGCGGCGTCGAGGCCAAGACCTTGCCGGTGGTCATCGCCGGGCTCAACACCGACGCCGGGCCGCTCTACGGCGAGATGAGCGCGGCCGCGGTGATGGTGATGCTGCCCAACATCGTCATGACACTCGCCCTGCAGCGCTACCTGGTCAAAGGCCTCACGCTCGGGGCGGTCAAGGGGTAGATCCAATTGGAGACTCGCAACCTCGGCATCGTCAGGGCGCTCGGCTGGGAACGAACCAGCGCGGGCATCGAGTTCCAGTGCGTGACGGAGGGGCTCGCGGCCGCGCTGGTGGCGGTGAGCGCCGTCGCGCCGCGGGTCGTCCGCGTGCGGACGACGCCGGGGCCCCTCGCCGCGCCGAAACGATTCAGCTACGTGATCGGCCGGCCCGATCCTGGACCATGGTCGGCCGAGAGCGGCGTGAATCGCGTCACGTTGAGCACGGGGCACATCGTCGTGGAGGCGAGTCTCGATCCCTGGCAGCTCACCTTCCGGACACGAGACGGCCGGCTCCTGACCCATCAAGTTCACGACGACGCCAACTTCGCCGGGCAGCGCTTCGGCCCTCGCCCCGGGCTCGAGGTCGAGAGCCTTCCGCACGATCCGGCCCGGCGCGTGCATAGCGTGGTCGAGACGCTGCTGCTCGATCCCGAGGATCATTTCTACGGGACTGGCGAGCGCTTCGGCCGGCTCGATCTGGTGGGCCGGACCGTTCGCATCTGGAACCGGAACCCGTACGGCGCGCGCTCGGAGCTGGCCTACAAGAACCTGCCGGTCGTGATCGGAAGCCGCGGCTACGGGCTCTTTGTGGACGTGCCGACCGCCGTCGACTTTCATCTCGGCAGCCGCTCGAACCGCGCCTACACCGTGGAGGCCGATGGTGACGAGCTCGACTACTACCTGATCGCCGGCACGCCGAAGGAGATCGTGACCGCCTACACGGAGCTGACCGGTCGACCCGCGGTGCCTCCGGAGTGGGCGTTCGGCCTGTGGGCCTCGACCTGCTTCGTGCAATTCACCGAAGCCTCGGTGCTCGAGGTCGCGCGCCGGTTGCGCGCCGAAGGCATTCCCTGCGACGTCTTCCATCTGGATTCGTTCTGGCAGCGCGCCTACATGTGGTGCGACTTCGAGTGGGACGCGGTCCGCCTCCCCGATCCCAAGAGGCTCCTGGCCGAGCTTCACAAGGAGGGATTCCACAACTGCCTGTGGATCAATCCCTACGTGTCGCTCCAGAGCGACCTCTATCGTGAAGGCGCGACCCACGGCTATTTCCTTCGCCGGCCTGACGGCAGCATCTATCACCCGATCGTCTGGAGCCAGCGGACCGAACGGGGCATGGGACTCTGCGCGATCATCGATTTCACGAACCCCGCGGCGGCGAGGTGGTATCGCGGCAAGCTCACCGAGCAGCTCGACCTCGGCGCCGATTCGTTCAAGCCGGATTTCGCCGAGGAGATCCCCGCCGACGCGGTCTTCGCCAACGGCCTCACCGGCGCCGAGATGCACAACCCGTATCCGCTGCTCTACCAGAAGGAAGTGTTCGACGCGACGCGCGCCCGCGCCGATCGCGTGGTGGCCTGGTCACGCAGCGCCGCGCCGGGGGCCCAGCGCTACCCCGGTCACTGGTCGGGCGACCCGGAGTGCACGTTTGTGGATCTCGCCAATACACTGCGCGGTGGCCTTGCGGCGTCCATGAGCGGGCTCGCGTACTGGAGCCACGATATGGGCGGCTTCTGGGGTGATCCGTCGCCGGAGCTCTTCGTGCGCTGGTCGCAGGCCGGATTTCTGTCAGCGTTGAGCCGCTTCCACGGCGCGACCCCGCGCGAGCCCTGGCGCTACGGCGACGACGCGCTCCGGATTTTTCGGCAGTACGCGCGGCTCCGTAGCCGCCTCGTGCCGTACGTGGTGAGCTACGGCTGGCAGGCGTCAGAAGACGGCGTCCCGCTCATGCGGCCAATGGTGATGGAGTTTCCCGACGACCCGGCCGGCTACGCGTTCGATCTCCAGTACTGTCTGGGGCGCGAGCTGCTCGTCTCTCCGGTCGTCCGCGCCGACGGCATGGTCACGACGTACCTGCCACGCGGGAAATGGACCGACTGGTGGACCGGCACCGTCCACGAGGGGCCGACGACGATCCGCCGACAGGTGCCGCTCGAGGAGCTCCCGATCTACGTCAGGGACGAGAGCCTCGTCGTCCTCGGACCCGAGCGCAGCCACGTCGGCGAGCGGCCGGCCGATCCCCTGACGGTCGAGGCGTTCGTTACGAACGAGGCCGTGTTCACGTTGCGGGGCGATGCGGGCCTCGTCTCACTGCGCTGCGGGCGCCGGGGCAACGTGGTCGCGTTCGAAGCGACCGCCTCGCCGGCGACGTTCGTGGTCAGGCTCCGTCAGGCCCTGTCCGCCACGACGGTCTCGGCCGACGGCCGGCCGATCACCCGGGTGGACGTCGCCGGACTCGAGCGAAGCGAGGCGGGCTGGACCATCGACGATCGCGTAGTGGTCGTCAAGGCGCGCGCACGACGAATCGAGATTCGCTGACCGCGCACGATCAATCGCTCAGTCCCTTGAGGACGCCGCCATGGACCGCAACGTCGCGGCACGTGCGCGCCAGCGCTTCAATCTTTGCAACGAGCGCACTCACATTGGGCGGACGGCTCATTACGGGAGCGACAGTTGGAGGATGCGCGCCACGTCGAACAGAAGCTCGTCGGCCTCGGCGATTGTCTCGCTTGCCGAATTTCCGACCAACTCGAACGCCATCTCGTCCTTCCCCGAGTGTCATTCACTCCTTTGTAGCTTGTCCAATTGCAGCGTCGGCGCATACTCAACTGTCCATGTGCCGTCGCTCGACAGCACGAAAAAAAGCTCTCCG
>Ga0137407_10000559_pt1 | contig 24843 bp, 20 predicted proteins | sample CZOMad2_2_16fung_FD_108410 | JGI IMG/M metagenome (GOLD analysis project Ga0137407, IMG submission 108410) | Vadose zone soil fungal communities from Angelo Coast Range Reserve, California, USA - CZOMad2_2_16fungal (Illumina Assembly) | ecosystem: Environmental > Terrestrial > Soil > Vadose... | reverse complement strand
GCAGCATGTCGAGTTCTACAACAACACCTGTTACGGGGGCGGTTCCTGCGCCGCGTTCAGCGGCACGAACTTCGCCGCACCGGGGATCAATAGTTTTGCCAAGAACAACATGTTCTACAACTCAGGCACGATCGCCAACAGCGGCAGCGGTAACACGATCTCCAACAACACCGTCTCGCCGAGCAGCAACCCGCGATTCGTCAACGGCAGCGGGACCTTCAGCCTCATCTCGGACTTCAAGCCGACCGCCAACTACTCGGGGGGCACGAGCGTACCGGTCTGGTCCGACGCTCTCGGCCTGGCGTGGTCGGCTTGGGATCTCGGCGCCGTGCACCCGTGAGCGGAAAATCACTCTAGGCCAACTCCAGGCCCTTTCAGGGCATCCCGCGGATCCCATCACTACTTCAATTGCTGTCGAGGTCTGTGACGGCTCGATACCTCCTTGACTCTTGACTCTGTTAACATTTTCATGGTCCATGTGGGCGGTATCGTCCTTCCGAGAGATAAAGAGTCGACGTTATGGATAAATCCACCTTCTCGCTCGTGTTAGTAAGCGTGCTGCTTTCTTCGATCGCACAAATAGTACTGAAGGAAGGTATGAGTAGCGTGACCGTTCAGCTGGCAGGTGCCCAAGGCGTCAATATGCGAATGGCGGTCGCAATCGCACTGAATTTCAAAGTCCTCTGCGGTCTGCTGATTTATTTCGCCAGCGCTGCAGTTTGGTTGTTCGTACTCGCACGAATAGCCGTCGGACTTGCGTACCCATTTGTAGGGCTGGGTTTTGTCGTTACGATGCTCCTGGCGTGGCTTGTGCGAGGCGAGATTCCCTCTGTGGCGCAGATTGTGGGGACACTTACCATTTGCTTGGGTGTCACTTTGATGGCGCGCGCGTGAGTGCCGCGGGAAAGGAGGCCGAGATACCACTGTGCGTGAGCTGCGAACATGCACTGCTGAAGACCAATATTTTGCACGAGGCCATTTTCCTTTTAGTCAAACGGAATCTACTCAACGTATTCTTCCTTCCGATTTGGTTTCTACGGGGAAGATCGGAACTGATCCGGCAGGTATCCGAGAAGATTAAGGTCGATTGGCGCGCAGCGCCCGTTCATGCAGGCGTCGTAGAACGCGTGCGGGCCGCGCACGGCGACAACCGTCAAGTCTTTCTTTTGACTTCCATGCCGCAAACGTGGGCGCAGGAACTTTGCGCCGAGTTTGATTGCTCAAAGGCCATCGTTGTCGACGAGAATGCCTTGGAGACTGGCGCTGGAGATGCTAGATCTCCTCTCACCAATTTATTCAGCGCTCGGGGATTCGATTACATCGGCGACGGGCGACGGGATCTTCCCATCTGTCGGTCGGCACGGCGGGTGATGATCGTCGGCTCCAACCGTACCACGATCACGCGTGCGAAAATGAACTCGTCGGTAGAAGGCGTAATACCAGGAGATAGGGCCGGCCTCTTCACATTTATAAAAATGATCCGGGTCCATCAATGGATCAAGAATTGCCTTATTTTAGTGCCCTTACTCGCAGCGCATCGATTGACGTCTCTTCACAGCATCGGTATGGCGGCGGTGGCCTTCATGGCGTTCAGCTTCTGTGCGTCATCCGTTTACGTTCTAAATGATTTGCTGGACGTGGAATCCGATCGTCAACACGTTCGAAAGCGGCATCGGCCGATAGCAGCCGGACAGATCGGTGTAAATCAAGCTTTGATCACTGGCCTGCTGCTCTTCGTCATTGCGGCGTGGATGGCCTTGCGTGTATCAGCCCTGTTCGCCTTGACCGTAGGAATCTATTTTGTCATGACGTCGGCGTATTCGTTGCGCCTCAAACGGCAGGTAATCGTCGACGTCATGCTGCTCGCAGCCCTATACACGATTCGCGTCGTGGCGGGCGCAGTGGCGACCACCGTGGTTCCTTCCTTTTGGCTGCTGGCGTTTTCCATGTTCCTATTCTTGAGCTTGGCCGTGGTAAAGCGCTATTCCGAGATGCTGGTTACACTCTCCCAGGAGAAACAGTACGCCTCAGGTCGAGGGTATTCCGTGGAGGACTTGCCGGTGCTCCTTTCACTCGGCGTCAGCGCAGGCATCGCCGCGATCGTCGTGCTGGCGCTCTATATCAACGATCCAGCCACCAATAAACTGTACCCATCGACGATCTGGCTGTGGCCCGTTCCGCCCTTGATGCTTTACTGGGTAAGCCGCGTATGGATGAAGGCGCATCGTGGCGAACTGCATGACGATCCCGTCGTGTTCGCCATGCGTGATTGGCAGAGTCTCGTTACCGTGGTGCTTGGCGGATTGTGCTTCACTGCGGCCGCGATTTGACCGAAGCCATCCCAAGTAGTGGGCGCCGCTTATGAGCGACAAAAACGCAGCCGGGCCGGCCTATTGGGCCCGTCCCTCCGTCATCATGGGAGCCGCGTTGCTATTGCGCTTGGTATGGGCCGCATGCGTTCCTGTCGCCCCGGTATCGGATGGCGCCCTTTACGATGCATTCGCCCAGAGTATCGTCGCAGGACGCGGATATGCCTTTCCGGACGGCACGATGACCGAATATTGGCCGGTGGGAACTTCCGCAATCTATGCTCTGCTATACCACATCTTCGGAGTGCGACCGTGGGTGGTGCCCGTCTTCCAGGCGTTGATAGGCGCGTTCATCGTCGGTTTGACCTGGAGACTTGCGCGCCACGCGATCGGCCCCGCGGTGGCTGCGGTGGCGGCTTGGCTAACGGCGGTCTGGCCGCTCCTCATCGAATTCACCACGATTCTGGCCAGCGAATTGCTATTCATCGCTCTCGTTCTGACGTCGCTCAACATTTGGATGTCTCGCCGTCTTCCATTCGCCGTTCGTATGATTCTCTTCGGGGCGAGCGTCGCCGCCTCAACCTATGTTCGACCGACCGCGTTGCTGCTGCTATTTATTTTTCTGGTCATGCAGTGGATCGTTGACCGCGACTGGCGGTCGCTCGTCATGGGATCCCTGCTCACCGTACTGACCGCCTCGTTGCTTTTCGCCCCCTGGGCTTACAGAAGCGTTGTGCTCTTCGACAGGTTTGTCCTGGTGTCGGCAAACGGAGGCGTCAACCTTTGGATGGGCAATAATCCCGAATCCACGGGCGGATATATGGACCTCCCGGACAAGAAATTTCCCAACGAAGTGGATCGCGATCATTATTATGGTCGCGAGGCGGTGAACTTCATCCTCTCGCATCCTCTCGCATATGCGAAGTTGTCGGTCTGGCGGGCAATAACGACGTACGATCGAGAAACGATCGGCGTAGTTTGGAACGAAAAAGGACTCGGCTCGAAATACAAAGACACATCACTGGTAACGCTGAAACGTATATCGAGCGCATATTGGTGGATACTTCTGATATTGGGATTGATCGGCATCACGCTCGTCATACGTCGCCGCCTGACAAAGCCCCTGTGGCCGCTGCTGGCAGCGTTCGCTTACTTCGCGGCTTTTCCGATTCTCACGGTGGCGATGGATCGATATCACGTCCCGGTCGATCCGTTGTTGGCCATCTTCGCCGCATACTCGCTGCTGCTTTGGAGGTCGCCGGCGGCGCAACACTCCCAATCCGAGCGATCACAGTTATGGCGCACTGCACAATAGATATGGCCGACGCCCTGTATTTCGATTCCGGAGCACACCGCCTTTTCGGCTGGTATCACAGACCTCATCCGGATAAAAGAGCGAATTTTGCTGTCGTCGTATGCAAGCCATTTGGTTACGAAGCGATTTGCGCGCACCGCAGCGTGCGCGCGTTTTCAGATGCGGCGGCAAGCCTCGGTGCACCCACGCTGCGATTCGATTATGCGGGTACCGGGGACTCCTCGGAAATCGATCCTCGAGCCGACCAACTCGAAATCTGGATTCAGGACGTGATTGCAGCCGTGGGCGAGATACGGCGGCTTAGCGGTCTGCACAGAGTCTACCTCCTGGGATTTCGGCTGGGCGCCTTACTTGCAACGCTCGCGGCAGGCCGGTGTGACGCGGTCGCAGGCCTCATTCTCGTCGCTCCCGTTATCAGCGGCCGGCGCTATGTGCGCGAGTTGCGAACCATGAGGTTGGCGGCATCGATGGGTTCGGAATCATCGGGCGGCGCAACTGCGGATACGGCGCCCGCCGACGCGGGCTTCATGGAAGTCAGCGGGTTTCTGTTTTCGTCCGCAACGATTGCTGCTTTTGCCAACGTCGACCTGAAGTCGCAAGGCGTGCCATCCCCCGCCGAAGTGCTCGTGATCGACGGAACTGCCGTGCCCGTGGCGCGCGCGTGGTCGGAAGAGCTCCGCCGCGCCGGTGTTCGTGCGATGTATTTGGCGCTGCCCGGCCTGGTCGAGATGCTGATGACCGCGCCTCATTTCGCCAGCATTCCGACCGAAATGATCGGCGCGATGCGCGATTGGCTGACGCAACCGCGGGATGGACCAGCTCTCATTCCAAATGACGCCAAAGATCAAGGCGTCGATCCACCTCCTCCGCTGACGGCTATGAGCCTGCCGTCCCTAGGATCCGCTCACCGCGCGCCGATCACGGAGCGTCCCCTATTCCTGACGTCGGACACCTTGCTGTTCGGAATCGTGACGGAGCCCGCTCAAGGCGAAACACTCCGCGGGGCGGTGATCCTGATCAATGCCGGAGCGGACTATCATATCGGGGCAAGCGGCATGTACGTCGCGCTGGCACGGCACTGGGCCCGAAGCGGTTACGTCGTATTGCGCATGGATTTGGCGGGTATTGGCGATAGCGGCACGCGGCCGGGCCGGCCGGACAACGAAGTGTTTCCTCCCGGGGCACTTGACGACATTCGAGCCGCGGTGGACTGGGTGCGCTCTCGATCTGGGGCCCGCGATATTACATTAGGCGGACTTTGCTCCGGGGCTTACCATACTTTGCGGGCTGCGATTGCCGCGATTCCGGTCAACCGAGCAGTGATGGTCAACCCGGAAACGTTTTTCTGGAGCGAGGGCATGTCCATCTACGATCGGCAGACGGCCGAGCTGGTCCGCCAACCGAACGCATACCGCAACAAGATGTTGTCTTCGGAAGCCTGGAGAAGGCTTTTTAGCGGTCAAATCGATGTCCGCTATGTTTTTGGAACCTATGCTGGACGGTTTAAACTCGCACTTGAATCCAAGTTTCGTGACATGGCCCGTCGTCTTCGCATCCGCCTTCCCAATGATCTCGGGTTGCAACTGGAGGAGATAGGAGCGCGGGGGGTTCGTTTGATCTTCGTTTTCTCGCGCGGCGAGCCCGGCATCGAGCTTCTCAAGTTGCAGGGCGGGACATCGCTGAATCGGCTCGGTGAACGCTGCCGAATCCGCATAGTCGACAACGCCGACCACGTCTTCAGCAAAATCGAATCAAGAATCAGCCTCGAAAGGATTCTCAGCGACGAATTGTTCGCGCCGCCCTAGCCGGCTCTAAGACGCACCGGTGATTCGGGATCGGGTAGGTGGAATATTCCGATTTCGTTTCCAAAATACGCTATGCCGTACTAGGTCTCCAATGAAATAGGGAACCGCGGTGTGCTGCCGTCGCTGAATGATGCGCTTCACTGAACCCAGGGAGTGAGCGATCACGGCAACGAGATCGATAGCCACGGCGCGAGCGATTCCGAAAGTGACCGCGAAGTACCGCCGCCGGGACTCGAACCAATACGCCGGCAGCCTTCCACGGGCATCAGCTGCGAGCGTCGTACTTTGCCCACCTATGTGCATCACGCGACTTTCCGGCACATACCAGGTTGAATAGCCCGCGCCTATCGCACGTCTACAGAAGTCTGTTTCCTCAAAATAGAGGAAGTAGTTCTCGTCCATCCCGCCGATTGCCCTGAATACTTCCGGCCTAATCATCATCGACGCACCCGAAACCCAGTCGACAACCTCATTGGACTTGGACATATGTCTGACCGTGACCCAAGGTTTGAGCAAGCTCGTCAATATTCCCAAACTGAGCCCTTGAATCAGTTCACCGATCATGGAAGGGAAGCGAAACGCAATCGGCCAGTCGCGGCCGTCGCCGGTCTCGAGGCCGCTGCCGGCGATTCCTGCCTGAGGATGCGCTTCAAGAAACCGAACCAGCGAGCTGATTGCACCGGGCCGGACCTGAGCGTCCGGATTCAACAAATAAACGTAGGAAGGATCGCCTGAAGCGTATGCGCGCTCGATACCCCGGTTGTTCCCGTAGGCAAAACCGCCGTTTTCTGGTGCCGCTACCAGAGTGACCCAGGAAGACCATTCGCAATTCTCTACGGCTCGGGCGATTTCCGGGAGATCTCCGGACGCGTTGTCGACGACAACGGCTCTGACATGCAATCCCGGGGTTGATCGCTCCGGCAGTAAGGACTTCAGGTTTTCGATCGTCAGCTGCGCCGACTTGTAAGTCACGATGATCACGGCGACGTCGAGCTGTCGCGCTGGGTGGTACGGGTCCGGATGCTCCGGGGCCGAAGGGAGAGCGTTAGGTGACATCCTCAAGGTCTAATCCGTGTTTGAGCGGTACCGAGCGGACTATACGGCTCGCCCGACATATCGCCAACAGCACGTGCCGGCGACTCCAGTGTATCGGACGACGGAGATTTCGCTAACGGCATCACGTTTGCGGATGACTATTGTCAATCGGAGGGGCGATCGTCGCGCTCGACCGATGGTTTTTCAGCATATATTCGACTTGCGGGTCGTTTATACTTCGTGTCGCCAGAAGCATACACCAAGGCCGTCTATCTCGAGTTGCGTAACCAACCAAATTTCGACCGACACAGCAAAACAATGGCACGCGAAGAGACCGGCTTGACCGACCCCGTGGAATTGCGATCCGACTATCTGCTGGTTCGAAGACCGCACTTTCATCTTCGCGGCAATTCTCTCATCTGGGTGGCCTCCGAAGTACCTCGTCGGCAACTCTCAGAACCCGAAACCAAGTTTTGGAACCTGATGCAGCGGCCGGTGAGCGTGAACGAGGCGCGAGCGACATGTGGAGAAGCCGCCGATGGCATCATGCTCGAGTTCCTGCGAAGCGAATATTGCGAACTGGTGGAGCCGGTGTTTCCGAGCGACCGGCGCCGGGTGCTCGTCATCGAGCCTCATGCAGATGATGCGGCACTCAGCATCGGGGGTACCATGTGGCTGCGACGGCTCGAGTGCGCTTTTACGATTGCGACGATGGCCAGCCGGAGCAACCATACTCGCTATCGAGACATGGGATGCGACTACTCCGACATCGAAGAGGTAACGGAGATCAGGCGGCGCGAGTCGGAACTATTCGCTCGAATGATCGGCGGCGATCAAGTGTCCGTGGGCATGACGGACGCGGCTCTACGGTATCGCGACGCCAACTGGACTCATGATTACTTTCTCCGACATCAGATGTCGATTCGCATCCGGACTTCGCGAATCGCAGACGATCGGGAGCGGCAACAGTGGGCGGACGCGGTCCGGCGGCTTTTGACCGAACATCCATCGGCTGAAGTTTGGCTGCCCCTCGGCGGCCCGCACACCGATCACATGCTTACTGCGGATGCATGCTTTGCGGTATTCCTGTCGAATCCATCTCTCGTGGCCGGCAGGGTCCTTCGCGTCTATCCAGAGTCGCCCTATGCGGCGAGCAGTCGTAACCACATGGACGAGGCGCTTCAGGCCTTGAGGAACTCAGGTGCCGTACTGGAGGAAGAACTGGTCCGGATCGATACGGCATGCGGCCAGAAACGGCGTCTCGCGTCCATCTATGACTCTCAGAACATCGAAGAAATGCGTGCGGATACCGAAGCCGGTGAACTCATGCGTGGGTCCGCGGGTCGGTTTGAGTTGCTTTGGACGCTGAAAGCACTGCCAAAGGAGATCGATCCTTCCGGAATTGTGTCTTCGGCCATAGCGGGACGGCAGCAAGATCAAACAGTTGCGGTGTGGCTGTCGAAGAACAAGGAAGAAGAGCGCTTGCGCGTACTGCTATCAATGCCCACGGGGCGATGGGCAAGCGACCTGGAGGCTCTCTGTGTTGCGTTTCCGCGCGCGAAGTTCGAGGTGTATGTTGCTCCCGCCGCGGAAGCGGAGGTCAATGATGCGCCGTCGGTTCGAGTCGAGGTACGGAAGGTCGCGAGCGGAGCGTTGGCTTGGGTCTTTCTCAGCCTACGATTCTTTGCGGTGATGAAGTCGCTGCCGACGCTCTTTCATGCAGGGCACCGACGACTGCGCCAGGCTCGCATCCTGTCGAGATTGTGGCCGGGAAGCGATACGCTCATAGTCGCGTCCATGGATCCTCTGATGCGCACGCTGCGGACTCGTGATTAGCGATGCATGACAAAGATGGAATTGCGTCGACGATCGGGCTCGTGGTCATCGGGCGAAACGAGGGAGAGCGGCTGCGCAGATGCCTGGTTTCGGCAGCTCGCGAGGTTCCCCTCGTCATATACGTCGATTCAGGCTCTACCGACGATTCAGCGACGCTGGCCAGATCGTTGGGCGTCCAGACTATCGAGCTTGACCCCAGCACTCCCTTCTCCGCCGCCCGGGCACGTAACGAGGGATTCGGACGACTGCGCCAGATGAAGCCGAGTCTCGTCTATGTGCAGTTCGTGGACGGGGATTGCGAACTCTGCGCCGGATGGATTGAAACTGCAGCCGAGTTCCTCCGCGATCACGAGGATGCTGCGGTTGTGTCCGGTCGATTGCGTGAGAAATATCCCGAAAATTCCATATACAACACCCTGTGCGACATGGAGTGGGACGTACCGGCCGGCGAGGTGAAAGACTGCGGCGGCATTGCAATGATGCGTGCGAGCGCTTTCGACCGTGTGCAAGGCTTTAAGGTGGACCTGATAGCGGGGGAGGAGCCTGAGTTATGCGTGCGCTTCCGCAAACTGGGCTGGCGAATTTGGCGGCTCGGGCAGGATATGGCGCTGCACGACTCAGCCATGTCGCGCTTCGGTCAATGGTGGAAACGTGAGCAGCGAGCCGGGCATGCCTTTGCCCAGGGCGCGAAGATGCATGGAGCGGCACCCGAGAGGCATTATGTGCGAGAGTTCCGCAGCGCACTGTTCTGGGGATTGGGTGTACCGCTGATGGCGCTGGCACTCATCGCATCGATCGGTCCCTTCGGATCGTTGGCATTCGCCGCCTACCCTATTCAGGTCGTGCGCCTGGCCATGCTTGGCACTCGATCGACTCGCGAGAACTGGCTACGTGCCGTATTCCTGGTCATGGGGAAGTTTCCCGAGATGCTCGGTCAGCTCCAATTCTACGTCCGTCGTACGCTGGGTCGACAATCCCGTTTGATAGAATACAAATAAGACTTCGGTACATTGGCTGCGCAACGGACGCACTCAAGACTGCAGAGACGGACTGTGCGCAGCCTTGCTTGAGGCTGTGGGTGTTGATGCGCGAAACAGATCGGCGAGTTTTGCGGCCTCGACGTCGATGGAATGACGTTCGATAACCCTCTCGTAGGCGGCATCACCCATTCGCCGAATTTCCGCAGCCGGTCTCGACAAGCAATCCTCCATGGCGGCGGCAAGCTCATGGAGCGATCCGGACGGAAACAACCACCCGTTCTCGCCGCCGCGCACCAATTCGGGAATGCCGGCAATGAAGGTACTGAGCACCGGCCTGCGAAGCGCCATTGCCTCCATGATGACGACGGGCAAACCCTCCGCGAAAGTCGGCAAAACCAATGCGCGGGCAGCCAAGATCTCGTCGCGCACGCTCTCGCTGGCGATCCACCCGGTAATTCGCACCGTGTCGCCGAGACCGTGGCGTTCAATGGCCGATTCAATCTCGGTACGCAGCGGGCCGTCCCCGGCCAGGACGAGATCCAGTTTGATGCCCTTTGCCCGCAGGCGTGCGGTCGCCTCGACCAACAAGAGTTGGCCCTTGGCTTCGCATAGTCGACCGACACAAATGAGCCGACGCGATTCGGGCGCCTCGACGGCCGTCGCCTGACGAAAAGACGGTTCGAGTCCGCAATGCACGATGTGAATCTTCGGCCACTCCCTTGCCTCGCACCGGAGGTAAAGTTGACCGCGCCCGTACGAACTGATCGCCGAGACGAAGGCTGCTTCGCGGACCTTCTCGGCAAGACCCATCGGCGATTCGAACTCTTCGGGGCCATGGACCGTAAAGCTAAAGGGAGGTCCCCCAAGACAGCGCGCATACATCGCCACCTCGGCGGAGTTGGTGCCGAAATGTGCGTGCAATCGCTGCGCCTCCGATTCGCGCAACCACGGCATGATGCGGCATGCCTCGGCGACGCGGACGATATGAATGAGAAGGCGGCGATCGGATCGACGACACACCCGAATGGCGAGACGAAGCGCCAGGAACAAGCTCAGCGGCGACGAGAACAGGGTCCGCAGGACCGGAAGCGGGAGACCCCAGACGCCTTGTCGCAATACATACCGGGTTCTCGCCTGTTCCTGCCGGTCTTCCGGATCCAGCGGTGTCTCAGACCAGCCGCGAAGCGCAATACGTTGAATGCTGAAACCCAGCCGCTCCAGCGCCAAGATCTCGCGGCGAATGAACGTATGACTGACTTTCGGGTACTGATTGATGAAATAAGCGATTTTCAAGATGGAAATCACAGTCTCCCGAAAACAACAACGGATTATTGCTGAGTTGCAGGCGCGCGGGTAGTCTTTAATCGACCGCGATTACCCGTCCCAGATGCGTGCCCGGCGACAATGCAATTCATGTTGCAAGGCCTTATACTTTAATTCCCATCATCCAGCCAGGACCCACCAATGTCGCTGAGATCAACCATTAGTGCGCAATTCGAGCAAGTCGCGCAGGAGCAAAAGCGAAAGCTCGCGCGCCTGTCGGATGATTTGAAGCTTCTGGAATCGGGCCTTGATTCGCTCAGTTTCGCATTGATCGTCGCTCGTCTGGAAGATGCGGTCGGATTCGATCCCTTCGATTCGGACGAGGAGATGAGGTTTCCGGTAACGTTCGGTGATTTCGTACGCCTCTACGAAGAGCATCAAAAATGAGCGCCCGCCCGGCGCCCCAGAACGGCAGCGCTTGAAGCGTTGATCCGAAGCGCCGGCGGCCGAATGTCACTCCGCTGCAGCATTTCGACTGCGAAACGTCGGGAAAGTCTGTCAAGCCTATGGTTCACCGCCCTGGCGGCGTGTTGCATCTCCAGCATCGCCATTGCGAGCCCGTGGAGCGCGGGCGTCGACGAGCACAGCGGTTCGCCCACCCTCAAATTCGGACCGGATGACCACACGGCATGGCCCGCGGACATCATGAGATCGGATACATCGCCGGTCGACCTGTCCTTTCTCAATGCACCGGAGAAGCCTGCGGGAAAGCGCGGTTTCCTGAAGACCCGCGGGGACGAGCTCGCGTTCGACGACGATACGCCGGCGCGATTTTGGGGAACCAACCTCACGGCTTATTCGCTTTTCGGAACTCCCAAGGCCGATGTCAAAAAACAGGCGCGTCGGCTTTCTGAACTTGGATTCAATCTCGTTCGACTGCACCACCACGATTCGGAATGGGTCAATCCAAATATTTTTGGCGACCAGAACACGTCCAATACGCAGACATTGAATGCGGACATGCTGGAAAAACTGGATTGGTGGATAAAGTGCCTGAAGGACGAGGGCATTTACCTGTGGCTCGACCTTCATGTCGGACGTCGCGTGCGGCCGGGCGACGCGATACGAGACTTCGAAGAAATCCGCCAAGGCAAACCCAGCGCGAGTTTGTTCGGTTACAACTACGTCAATGACAGTATTCGGGATGCAATGAAGCGCTTCGACGATATGTACCTGGACCACCAAAACCGCTTTTCAGGACTGCGTTATAAGGACGACCCCGCGATCGTTACCTTGCTGATGACCAACGAGAACGACCTCACGAACCACTTCGGAAATGCTTTGCTACCGGACAAGGGAGTGCCCGGACACTCCGCAATCTACATGCGGGAGGCTGAGAGATTCGCCGCCAAGTACGCCCTTCCGAAGGACAGAGTTTGGCGCTCTTGGGAGGACGGGCCCTCAAAATTATTCCTCAACGACCTCGAACGACGCTTCGACATCGACATGATTGCGCATTTGCGCGCACTGGGAGTCAAGGCGCCCATCGTCACCACCAGTACCTGGGGATCGAATCCGCTGAGTTCCCTGCCTGCCCTCACGGTGGGCGACATCATCGATGTGCACTCGTATGGAGGCGTGGGGGAGCTGGAAAAGAACCCCATCTACGGCGCAAACCTCGTGCACTGGATCGCCGCAGCGCAGGTCGTCGGCAAGCCGCTCACCGTGACCGAGTGGGGAGTCGACAGTCATGGTTCTCTGGCTCCCGATCGCCAAGACATGCCCCTTTACATCGCGGGTTCGGCGTCGATGCAAGGCTGGGACGCGGTGATGTTCTACGCGTATTCACAGGAAGTGCTCACGGACGGCTCGAGCACGCCATCGATCTATCAGGCGTACGACGATCCGGCGCTGCTGGCGAGCCTTCCCGCGGCGGCGCTGCTCTATCGCCAGGGCCACGTCAAGGAAGCAAGTACTCGGTACGTGTTCGAGCCCAGCAAGGAAATGCTTTTCGATCAGCCGATATCGGCCGCCAACTCCATAGCCTTGCGCACGGCATCCGAGCGAGGCAGGCTGGTGATCGCCATGCCGCGAGTCCCCGAGCTGCCCTGGCTCGATGAGAGCGTCGTTCCGCCCGGGGGGAAGATAATCCACGATCCTCAGCAATCCCAGATTCCCACGAACTCTTCGGAGGTTGTCTCGGATTCGGGCGAGCTCAGGCGCAATTGGGCTGAGGGGACGTTCACGATCAACACGCCGAGGACTCAGGCGGCGATGGGTTGGATCGGAGGCAAAACGATCACCCTCGCCGACGTCGAAATGGCCGTGGGCACCAGGAATTCGGTGGTCGCCGTCCAAAGCTTGGATGGAAGCCCGATCGGCCAATCACGAAAAATCATGATTTCTCTTGGCGCGCGTTCGGTACCCAGGGCCGAGAATTCACTGCCGTTTTACTCGGAGCCGGTCGAGGGAAGAATTCTCGTCAGCGCACCTCCGGGTTTGAATTTACGCGCCTCGGAGCCCGGGAGCGGAAAACTTCGGCGGATAGCCGCCTCCTACAAGGATGGTCGGTACATCCTCGCGCTCGACCGTTCTCTCAGAAGTTCATGGTTGTTGCTGGACGGCTATCAACAGGAGCGGGGTCAGGCCGAACGCAACGCCAAGCATCATTGATGACGCGCGATTCTAGGATTGAAACTCGTGCACCAAAATGCTGCAGGGTTGTGACGAAGCTCATCGTTCGCCGGAATACCGGTCCATGCGGCTCGAATTCTCACCATTTACTTGATGACCAATAGATAACATATTGTTATTGCGAGTAATAGTTGGCACCCGGTCTTTCCCACCGAAGCCATCGATAGTTCACCCGATTGTGCACCCCGAGACGCGGCTTATGCTGACCGCGCGGTTAGTCACATAAGGGGGGCAAAAAGGCGCTCTGAAGTGAAGTAATTAGTAGCTCTGGGCACCTGATATCGACTACGATCCTGTCGGCAATGAGCGACTGTGTCTGCATTGAGAGACAGAAGGGAGATGTGGATCACTGAATGAATTTTAGGGATCGATATCATTTAAGCATTGCAGCGTCCAAGACGAAGCTCGGCACTGATTTGCGGCTGGTCCATAATATGAACAATGTCTTGATCATCGACGACTACGAACTCGGCGAAGCGCGCGCAATCGTGACGGCATTCGGGAGTGAGCGCTTCGGCTACGTGGTGACGCCCAACGTCGATCATGTGATTCGTCATTACCATGATCCCGAGTTTCGCGCCCTGTACGCGCAAGCTGCCTATGTGTTCTTGGACAGCCATTTTCTGGCGCATGTGATCGGTGTCCTCAAGCGACGGCGTCATCGCGTGAGCCCGGGCAGCGATTTGACGGCGGAAGTGATGTCCAGCGTGATCAAGCCGAACGATGGGGTGGTGATGGTGGGTGGGAGCGCCGAGCAGGCCCAGGAGCTTCGGGAGCGTTTCGGACTGAAGGCCCTGCGCCACATCAATCCGCCGATGAATTTTATCCGCGACAAGGCAGCGGTCGAATCGTGCCTGCGCGCGATCGAGGAATCGAGTCCCTTCAGGTTCTGTTTTTTGGCCGTTGGTTCACCTCAGCAGGAAATCATCGCGCAAAGACTCAAGGAGCGCGGCATCGCCCGGGGTCTCGCGTTGTGCATCGGCGCCTCGATCGATTTCATCACGGGTGTCGAAAAGCGTGCACCGATTTGGATGAGGAAATCGGGATTTGAATGGCTGTTCCGTCTCATACAGAACCCGAAGAGACTGGCGAAGCGGTATCTGGTGCGCGGCCCACGTATTTTCCTGCTGCTGCCGCATATCGAACTTCGGCTGCGGCGGCCGGTCGCGGTGCCGCGCGAAGTTCTGACCACGTCAGGCACTCCGGCCATAACGGCCATAACGGCCATGACTGGCATAACTGGCATAACCGGCAGCCACAGCTAGACCTATCAAGGTCCGGCAGCCAACATTTGCTACGATTCGTGCGTGACCCAGGCTTCAACCTCAGCGGCGGTAAGTCATAGATTTCGACCCGGCCTTCCCGTACGCCTTGTAATCCTCGGCTCGGCATTCCTCGCCGAGAAGATTTTCCTCAACGAATTCGTGGACTTCGGGCGTGCGCAGACGGCACACGGGCTCGGAGCCGCACTGCGCGTCGCGCAACACTGGGGTTTTCGCTTTCTCGTCGCTCTTGCCGCAGCCATCGCGCTGTTTGCCTATGTCCGCGGCTGGCAGCACATGCGAGCCGTCGATGCAGAGGTACGGACGGCGCCGATGCGTGGCGGGTGGCTGCTGGCCCACCTCCTGCTCGTCGCCGTTCTGGCGCCGCTGAGCTACCTTTTGTATCGGTATACACCCACGGACCTGTCCGTCGCGGGCATCGTGGTTCTTTGGAGCGTGGTGGGCGTCGCCGCCGCGCTGGCTGCTCTGATGGCATTGGCGCCCCTCCCGCTCTGGCTGGATGCGACGCGCGCGCTGGGTGTGATCCGGTGGTACGCCGCGATCGCCGCATTGCTCGGCACGAGCCTCATGCAGTCGGCCCAATCACTCTGGACCCCGAGCGCCGTGCTCACCTTCGATCTCGTCAGGCGATTGCTCGCGCCCATCGTGCCGACGCTGAGCGCCGACGCTGTCACCCTGGTGCTCGGCACGAAGCACTTCGCGGTACAGATAGCCGACGTGTGCTCGGGTCTCGAGGGCGTGGGCTTGATACTGGCCTTTTCCGGCGCGTGGCTTTTCTATTTTCGCCGCGAGTATATTTTCCCGCGCGCGCTCCTGCTGATCCCGGCGGGCGTCGTGGCAATTTTTTGCCTCAATGTATTGAGAATCGCCGCGCTCATTCTGATCGGAAACGGCGGCTTCCCCGAAGTCGCCGTCTACGGATTTCATTCACAGGCCGGCTGGATAGCGTTCATTGCCGTGGCATGCGGCTTGGTCCTGCTGAGCCGGCGCAGCGCATGGTTGAATCGCACGGCCGCGCATTCCGGCGTATCGCCGGCGATGCACAACCCGACGGCGGCCTACCTCATGCCCTTGCTGGCAATTCTGGCGGCCGGCACCGTTGCGCGTGCAGTCTCGAGCGGCTTCGAATTCTTCTATCCCGTGCGCTTGATCGCGGGCTTGTGGATGCTCGCTCGTTATCGACGGACATTGTCGGCGATCGACTGGCGCTGGAGCTGGCGCGGGCCGGCCGTGGGGGCCCTCGTTTTCTTGGTGTGGCTCGTCGCCGCCTATTTTCTGCTGCCGCAAAGCGCGATGCCCGCAGAACTCGCGGCGGTGCCTGCCGCGCTGCGCGGATTCTGGATCGTGAGTCGAGTCGTGGGTTCGATTCTCATCGTGCCGGTCGCCGAGGAACTCGCTTATCGCGGTTATCTCATGCGGCGATTGGCCAAAGCGGATTTTGAGTCGGTGCCCTTCCATTCCGTTCGTTGGCCTGCTTTGGCGGTAACGGCGATCGTATTCGGGCTTGCGCATGGAGCCCTGTGGTTGCCCGGCATCGCCGCGGGCCTAGCATATGGCCTGCTGCTCGTGCGCCGTGGCCGCATCGGCGAAGCCGTCGCCGCTCACGCCACGACCAACGCACTGATCGCTGCGAACGTGCTCGGGTGGAATCAATGGCAGCTGTGGTGAGTCTCGGCGTGGATGCGATTTGACTTATTGCTGTCAGAAGTTCTTCTCGAGTCACGTTTTTTCCCTCGCGTGTTGCCGTTCGGCGACGGTGCCGTTACTATTTTTTCGCGCTCTCAGCTCTCATGCGTTTAGTCGGAGGATTACACCGTGGTTCGAAAAATCAGTTTGGCGCTCGTATTGATGGCCATGGCAGGCGTGGCGTCAGCCTCAGGAACCTCCGATCAATGCTTCCATATCCTCTGGTTCACGTTCTGCCCGCCGTCCGAACAGCCGTCACCGGTCAAGGCGCCGGAAATCGATCCGGCTTCGGCTATGGCGGGCCTCACGATGTTGGCGGGTGGCTTGGCCGTATTGCGCGGCCGTCGCAGAATAAACTCTAAGGATTGAAGCCTAGACGCCGGATTACCCGGGCGCCCTTTAGGCGCCTGGGTCGCTTTCAGGCCGACGCGTACTCGGCCGATACCCTACCGTCAAGATAGCTCGATTCTCGCCGTATCCGAAGATGCCCGTGGTCAAGCGAGCGCTGTGCTCGCCCCGCAATTTGACCTCGAGCCCGCGTCCGTGCCGCCATGTCAGCGAAGCGCCGACCGACTCCTCGTCGAAACGAGAAGTACCGTTCTGAGACGCGGCGAGGCTGTGGACATAGTCGGTTTTGTAGTATCGGCCCAGAACTTCGGCGGTCAGCGCACGTGTCAATTTTCGCTCCACTCTGAACTCCGCTCCGCTGCGAGTGTAGTCGAGCAGGGGCTCGCGCTCATAAAGGTCCTTTTCCCAACGTCCGCTGAGGCCGACCGTCGTGCGGTTGCGGTCATATCGCCAACCCGCCGAGACATAGTTGCTCGTATAGTTATTGGCTGTCTGCGGAGCCGGCGCCGTTCCGACCACGCCGATCGCTCCGCTTTGAAGGTTGCTGAAACTGGTGCTGGCGTCAGTCAAGTCACGGCCGGCCGACACAGTCAGCTTGGCGGCCGCCGACAACCTGCGAGTCAGCTCTGCCCTGGCGAGACCGCCGGTGGTTGAGGTACCGTTCTGTCTGATGACGGTGGCGCCAAGATCCGTGGACAAGTCCGTGCGCGCGCCATGCACTTCATAGCGTCCGAAGCCGCTGCTGCGGTCAAAATCGCTATTGAGCACCGTATTCTCGAACATCACGCGCTCGGTATCGCCGTTCAGCGATACGCTGGACCTCGCCGACAGCTGCAGTCCCCAGGCTAGATTGCCCAGCAGCCGATTGCTGTTGAAAGGGCTGGTTGCATATTGCGCACGCGCATAGCGCGCACTTGCATTCACATAGCTGTTCGCGCCGAAGCGCAAGGCAAAGTCCGGACCCGTACTGACATAATTGACGTTCTCGAGATTGGTCGGCGTCACGGGCGTAAAGGCATCGAGCGCCGCTTGCCCGAAATCATCTTGCAACACCCAGGCAATCCGCTCCGGGATGATGGCCAGGTGAGCTATGCCGTCGAAGCGACCGATCAATTGGCTGCCGTAAGCACCTTGCAAATAATCCAGGTACGTGAAATTGCCCTTTGCATCCGCATCCAGCCGCCGGCTTTTCAGCTTGTAGTCGAAATCGGCGTCTGCCACCGCGATGGTTTGGCTGACTTTGTCCGTGGAAACGAGGGTTACGTTATCTGATTCGGCAACACCCACATCGACGCCATAGGTCAATGTCTCCCCTCTTGAACCGACCCCGGCGTCCGTCTTAGACGCATCACCGGAGGTCAATGTTTCCGCCCTGGAACCAGAGATCAATGCAAGAATCGAGACGACTGCGATCGGCAGATGCAGCGTCCGCGATCTACGTCGCATCGCGGTGAGTCCCGTACGATCCGTACCCATAGTACCCTTCGATCGGGCTCGCCTCGACCTGATTCAGGATGATGCCGCCCGTTTGCTGGACATCGAACAATCCCATCGAGTCCTGCACCGCGTGCCGCGGTGTGTGTCCTGCGCGAATCACGAGCACGATCTGCCCCGCGATTTTCACGAGCGTGCGCCCTTCGTTGGTTATGAGCAGGGGCGGCGAATCCAGCAGCAAGATGCGGCGCGGGTTGCGATTGCACAGGTTGGCGATGATTTGCCGCATGCGGTTGCTGCTCAAGAGTTCCGCCGTCGCTGCCTCAACCCGCCTTCCGGCCGGCAGGATGGACAGGCCTTCCAAATTCGTTTGAACCACGAGGGAATCGATGTCCACCGATTCGTCGATCAAGGCATCCAAGAGACCGCTTTCTTCCTTCAATCCGACGATCTCGGTGACATGCCGCTTTGCTACGTCGCAGTCCATGAGCAGCACGGATATATCCCGCTCGAGCGCCATGCTGAGCGCGAGATTGATGCTGGTAAAGGTCTTGCCGTCGCCGGGCAGCGCGCTCGTGACCATGATCACGCGCGGCTCTCCCACGGCCGCGGCCCCCGACATGGCTTTCTCGACGAGCGGGCGCTTGATCCGGCGATAGTGCTCGGCGAACAGCCGATCTTTGCCTGCTTCCGGCAGATATCCGTGTGCGCGCAAGGCCTGCATGTTCAGCGTCATTCGTTTCGCGGGCTTCGCAGCAGCCGGTTCGGGCACCTGATCGACGATCGGCGGCGGCGCGGCCGGTTTCGATACCGCATCCGCAATCTTCGGCGCGGCGGCACGCGCCTGATTCCTCATCCGAGCGATCGCCTGTTCGACCAGACTCATGTAGCCACCAAGGAGCGAATGGCTTGGACGGTCAGTCTGGCGCCCGCCCAGTTCAAGGCGAACGCAACCACCAAAGCCGCCACCAGGCAGGCCATCGCTGCTGAGAATCGCCACATATCGCGGCGAAATTCCCGCAGTTGCCTGGTTGGAAAGGCCACACTGACCACGCCCAGGACGGGAAAGCTGGTCAACTCATTCACAGTAACCACCGAGCTGACGATGGGCTTCAATACATGCAGCCCGTAGGCCACGCCGGCGCCCAGCAGCATGGCGGCCGCCCATATGCCGGCCAGCATCACCGTGCGTCTCGGCCACACCGGCGTTACCGGTGCGGTGGGCGGCAGCACCACTTCAAATCGGACCGATCCTGCGTTGTCCGCCCTTTCGCCCAGGCGTGCCTTCTGGTAACTCTCGAGCAACGCGGTGTACTGCGCTTTGTTGACATCGTAGTCGCGGTTGAGCTGCTGAAACTCTGCTTCCACCTGGGGCGCGCTGTTCAAACGCTGCCGCAGCTCGCCGACCGTGCTCTGGTGCTGCACCAGTTGGCGCCGCAACGCGGCGATCTCGACGTCTTCCTTGTTCAGTTCGACCTGGATGTTCTGATACACGGGGTTGTTGCCGGCGCCGCTCGACGCGACGGCGCTGGCGTCGCCGCGCCGGAGACTCTCGAGCTCGATCACGCGCCGCTTTTTCAGCTCATCCAGGGTCTCGCGTGCCGCAATCACATCCGGATGCTTGTCGGTGAATTTGAGCAGCAGCTCGTCCAGCTTCGCCTGCGCCTCTTGAATGCGGCTGAGCGTGTCGCTGCCGCCCCGCAGACCCCGACCGCCGAGCACGGAGATGGAGTTCCCCGCCGCCGATATCGCCTCGTCGCTGTGCAATTGCTTGGCGAGCTCGTCGCGGCGGCTCAACGCGATCGACAGATCGGTTTCGGCTTTCCTCGCTGCATCGCCTTCGTTCTGCAATTGCGCGAAATAGCCGCCCTGCTCGCTCGGCATCATGCCGACATTCTTCTTTTTGAACGCAGCCAGACGGTCCTCAGCCGCGCTCAGCCGCTGCTCATAATCCTTGATCTGCGTCTCCAGAAACTTCTGCGCGTGTTCCGAACCCTCGCGCTTGCCTCCCAACGTCTGCTCCACGAAGGTGGTCAGGAGGGTCTCGACCACGCGCAAGGCGCGCTCCCGGTCGACGTCCATGTAGTGGAAGCTGTAGATGGTTCCGGCGGTGCTGCGCTCGTCGCCCTGACTACCCGCGCTGACCACGGTAAGAGCGATGCGGTCGCTGAACCTATCGAGGATTCTGGTGCGGGCGCGTTCGTCCGTGACAGGGACCGGCAGCACGCCCGTTTCCTTGGCGATCTTTTCCAATTGCGGGCCTTCCAGCAACGACTGACGCACATAGTTGATTTGCGCGTCGACATTCTGGTCGGTGGTCAATCCCTGCAAGGCCGGCTTCAGTGCGGTGCGCGTGTCCACGAACACGCGCGCATCGGCCGCATATCGATCCGGAAGGGTAAATACGATGCTCCAGCCGATCACGGATGCGATGGAAGCTGCAGTCAACGCCAGCCATCGAAAGCGCCAGGCGCTGCGCACTTCTTCCAGAACTCGGTCCAATTCCTGTTTCATGACGAGGCCCAGGGACTCAAAATCGGGTTTCCGGCACCACCAGCACATCGCTCGGCTTGAGCGGCAGGTTTTGCTTCATATCGCCGCCGTTCAGGAGAGCATCGAGCTTCACCTTGATCTCGGTTTGCTTGCCGTTCTCGGTACGCACCAGGCGGGCGCGATTTCCCGCCGCGAATTGGCTCAATCCGCCCACCGCAAGCACCGCATCCAGCACCGTCATGCCGTCTCTGTACGGCAGGGATTGCGGGGTTTTCACCTGGCCGATGACCTTGACCTGGCTGTATACGCTGAGCGCAATCGTGACGACGACGCTGACCTTCGGCGCCTTGATGTATTGGGACAAGGACTTTTCGATGTCGCGGGCCAGCTGGGACGGAGTCTTGCCGACCGCAACCATGTCCTCCACCAGCGGCGTGGAGATCTTTCCGTCGGGACGCACGGGAAGGGTGGCCGTCAACTCGTCGTTTTGAAACACGGAGACCTTCAACGTGTCGCCGGGCCCGATGCGGTAATCCGGGGAAACCGCGGGCGGAGCGGCCGGCTCGGCAGCGAACGCCGCACCCACCGGAACCGCAGCGGTCATCGAGGCCATCCACAGCATCAAGGATCCGAGGAATTCCCGCGATTTCAATGATTTGGCGCTGATCACGGAAGTTATATTACCTCGGCTGCGATCGGGCTGCCCCCCAAATTGAAGGATTCCGGTGGGGCTGCGCTAAAAAGCACGGATTTAATCATACCGGGAGCGAACCGACCGTGACCGGCGTCCGGTGAATCGCTGGTAACATCCCAGGGTGGGCGCAGGAAGCCAGCCAGAATTCACCGTCGACCGACCGCTTCCCAACACCTATTGGGTGATACCCGGCCGGCTGCTGGCCGGTGAATACCCGGGGTCCGCCGACGACACGGAAGCACGCCATCGCCTGGCACGCCTGCATGAGGCCGGCGTCGACAGCTTTGTCGACCTCACGGAAGCCGGCGAGCTGCCGCCCTACCGTCATTTATTGCCCAAGCACGCGGACTACTTGCGTTCAGGCATAGTCGATACCGGCGTGCCCAACAATGTCGCGCAGACGCGGGAGTTGCTCGCGGCCATTCGTGCCGCGCTGGCACGGGAACGGCGTGTTTACGTGCATTGTCGCGCCGGTATCGGGCGGACCGGGCTCATCATTGGTTGCTTTCTGGCGGACGAAGAGTCCAACGGCAAAACGGCGCTCAAGATCCTGAACCGTCTGTGGCGCCAGAGCGAGCGCGCTGCAACTTGGCCCAAAGTGCCGCAGACGGCGGAACAAGCCGACTATATTCGGCGCTGGTCGACGTTCGGACAGCGAACCGCTTGAGGTGGGGCCCTTCCATGGGCTGTACCCGCCCTCCCGCGTTTACCTCATACAAAACTGGCTCGCGATTCCCTATACAGTGATACCGTGATGGGCTAACCCGTCAGGAGACTCGCGTGAATCAATATAAGCCAGGCCCCAGTTTGGGGCGACCCTCAGCTCCGTCCGGCGAAGATCCGATGATGGACTTCCGGGCGCGCCTAGTGCATCAACAAGCCGAAGCCGCGGAGCGCCGCCGCACCGACCTTGCGGAGCAATGCTCGCGGCTGAAGACTGCCGAGGAACGGATCCGTATTTGGGAACGCATTCACGAGGTCACGCTGCCGCGAGACCCGGCGCATCGCCTGGTGGAGATCATTGCGGCCAATACCGGCCTCACTGGTGCCGATGTGCGCGAGGAACAAGCGCGCCGCGCCGCACTGCGAGCCGCTGTCTAGGGTTCCAGCGGAAGGCCTTATATTTCCCAAGTCAGATCGACATCAATGATGCCGGCTTCGCGCAAATGCGCGATCACGCGCGAAGCCGCCGCTTCCGGAGTCAACTGAGTGGTATCCAAACGGATTTCCGGATCTTCGGGTGCCTCGTACGGTGAATCGATGCCGGTAAAGTTCTTCAATTCGCCGCGGCGTGCCTTCTTGTAGAGCCCTTTTGCATCGCGCGCCTCGGCCAAAGTCAAGGGTGTATCGACGAATACCTCGATGAACTCGCCGGCCTCGACCAGGCCGCGAGCCATGCGCCGTTCCGAGCGAAACGGCGAAATGAAGGACACCATGACGATGAGCCCGGCATCGACCATCAGGCGCGCCACTTCGGCGACACGCCGGATGTTCTCGACTCGATCCTGGTTGGTGAAGCCCAAATCCTTGTTGAGCCCGTGACGCACATTGTCGCCGTCCAGCAAGTACGTCTGGCGGCCGTCGGCATGCAGCTGCTTCTCGACCAGGTTGGCGATCGTCGACTTGCCGGCACCCGAGAGTCCCGTGAACCAGAGAATGCACGGCTTCTGATGGCTCAATTGCGCACGCGCGAGCTTGTTCACGTCCAGCGCCTGCCAGTGCACATTTTGGGAACGGCGCAGCGCGAAGTGTAGAAGTCCCGCGCCGACGGTATTGTTGGTGAGCCGATCGATCAGGATGAAACCGCCCAGAACCCGGCTGTCCCGGTAGGATTCGAAGGCGATGGCGCTGTTCACCTCGAGTCCACAGACACCGATGTCGTTGAGATCGAGTTTCTTCGCCGCCAGGTGCTCCATGGTATTCACGTTGACGCGATACTTGATCGGCGCCACCGTCGCAGTCACCGTCTTGGTGCCGAGTTTGAGCAGATAGGCACGGCCCTGCAGCAGGGGTTCATCGTGCATCCAGATGATGGTGGCTTCGAACTGATTGGCGACCGCGGGCGGCGCATCCGCCGCGCTGAGCACATCCCCCCGGCTCACGTCGATCTCATCGGCGAGCGTCAGGGTCACGGACTGGCCGGCAACGCCCACGGGAGACTCGCCCTCGGCCGTGAACACTCGAGCCACGGTGCTGGTGCGTCCCGACGGCAGTACTCGCACCGCATCGCCGCGGCGCACCGCGCCGCCGGCGATCAGTCCGGCAAAACCACGGAACTCCGCATTCGGGCGGTTGACCCATTGCACCGGCATGCGAAACGCCGCACTCTCAGCGGGATCCGGCGACGCGACGGTTTCGAGATGTTCAAGAAGACTGGGACCGCCGTACCAGGGTGTGCGGCCGCTACGGCCGGTGACATTGTCGCCGGCGACGGCGGATACCGGGATGCAAGTGATCGCGTCGAGCTTGATTTGGCCCGCGAACTCACGGTAGTCGCGCTCGATTTTGGCGAATATCTCCCGAGAATAGTTCACCAGATCCATCTTGTTCACTGCCACCACGATGTGGCGTATCCCGAGCAGCGCCGCGAGATAGCTATGCCGCCGCGTCTGCGTGAGAACGCCCTTGCGCGCATCGATCAATATCACGGCAAGATCCGCGGTCGAGGCGCCCGTAACCATATTGCGCGTGTACTGCTCATGGCCGGGCGTGTCGGCGACGATGAAGTTGCGCTTCTCCGTGGTGAAGAATCGATAGGCGACGTCGATGGTGATGCCCTGCTCCCGTTCCGCGGCCAGCCCATCGACCAGCAGCGCGAAATCGACTTCGCCGCCGCGCGTGCCGACTTTCTTCGAGTCATCGCGCAGAGCCGCGAACTGGTCCTCGAATATCATTTTCGTTTCGTACAGCAGGCGCCCGATCAATGAAGACTTGCCGTCGTCCACCGAACCGCAGGTGATGAAGCGCAGCAGACCTTTGCGCTGATGGCGCCCGAGATACTCCTCGATGTTCATGCCCGCGCTGATCACGGCCGCGCCGGCACGGGCGCCCGCGTTGACGTCTGCGCCGGCATCTGCGCCTGCCCTTGCCTCCGCGCCCGCCCTTGCCTCCGCGCCCGCCCCCGCGTCTGCGCCCGTCGCCATCAGAAATAGCCCTCTTGCTTTCTCTTCTCCATCGAGGCCGCCCCGTCCTTGTCGACACCGCGTCCTTCACGTTCCGAAGTGGTCGTCGACAGCATTTCGCCGATCACCGCGGGCACGTCAGCGGCGGCGCTGAGGGTGGCGCCCGTCAGCGGATAGTCGCCGAGAGTGCGGAAGCGCACCTGCAGGGTCTCCACTCGGTCGGTCGCGGCCAGCGGGAGCCGGTCGTCGTCGACCATGATGAGGCGGCCGTCGCGCCGCACCACCGGCCGGGGCTTCGCCAGATACAGGGGCACGATGGGAACCTGTTGCAGATGGATGTAATGCCAGACATCCAGCTCGGTCCAGTTCGACAGGGGGAATACGCGGATGCTCTCGCCGCGATTCTTGCGCGCGTTGTACAGCGACCAGAGCTCGGGACGCTGATTCTTCGGATCCCAGCGGTGTTGCGACGAACGGAACGAGAATACGCGCTCCTTGGCGCGGCTCTTTTCTTCGTCGCGGCGGCCGCCGCCGAAGGCCGCATCG
>Ga0137407_10000556_pt1 | contig 24916 bp, 24 predicted proteins | sample CZOMad2_2_16fung_FD_108410 | JGI IMG/M metagenome (GOLD analysis project Ga0137407, IMG submission 108410) | Vadose zone soil fungal communities from Angelo Coast Range Reserve, California, USA - CZOMad2_2_16fungal (Illumina Assembly) | ecosystem: Environmental > Terrestrial > Soil > Vadose... | reverse complement strand
CACCGCCTAGACTGGTCCAGGGCGGCAAGCTCAAAAGTCAATGCTCCAGCTTCGGCCCGACTTTCCATCAAGCGCACCATCGGCCCTTGCAAACACTATTTTGCGCCGGAAAGTAGCTAGATCTCCATGATCCAATGATCACTGTGGCCAGCATCGTGTTTTTTGCGGCACTCCTGTTGTGGATTGCTCAGGACCGCATCTTACGCAGCGCTTACTGCAAGCGGAGAGTTGGCCCGCGGTTGCGGCTCAAGTTCGAATTGCTTGGCGGAGGCGCGCTTGTAGCATTGATGGGCGGTTCTTTCTTTGTCCTCGCTACGGGAATGTTTCTCCAAGGCAAGTTTGAAGGAGTGTGGATTCCGGTGGTGGCCCGAAGTGACCATCCGTTTTGGTTTTGGACGCTGGCCGGAATCTTCTTTCCCAGCGCAATCGGCGTGGTTTGGTGGGGGCTTGCTGATTTTGTCCAGGGAGTGAAATCGGGCAATGATGCATCTGCCGGGCAAGATTGACCGAGCGATGGGAAACAGTGAGTAACACATCTGACCTTTACGCCTACCGTCCTCTCTCTTAGAATAGAGGTACGGTATGTTAAGCCGACGTAGCTCAGTTGGTAGAGCAGTCGATTCGTAATCGACAGGTCATCGGTTCAAGTCCGATCGTCGGCTCCATTTGTTTTTTTAATTCACTCGCACGTGGATTACTTTGGTCTGGACTATACTCAGCCGCAAGTCTGCCTCTTCGCTCTTGATACACTGTCTCCGTGCCACCCGATCACAAACTTGGATTGATTGCCGGGAACGGCGCTTTCCCTTTGCTGTTGCTGGACGCAGCCCGCGCTCAGGGCGCGCAGGTGGTGGTGGCCGCCATCAAGGAAGAAACTTCTCCACTGATTGAAAATCGCGGCGCTGAATCCGTCCACTGGATGTCCCTGGGAGAGTTGAGCAAGCTGATTGAAACCTTCAAGAAAGAAGGCGTACGCACCGCCGTGATGGCCGGCCAGGTCAAGCACAAGCAGATCTTCTCCTCGATTCGTCCGGACTGGCGTCTGGCCAAGGTGCTTTTCTCTCTGGGGACGCGCAACACCGATTCACTCATTGGAGCGGTGGCCAAGGTGCTGGAAGACGAAGGCATTCATCTCATCAGTTCGACTTCCTATCTGGAGCCGCTGCTGGCCAAGCCCGGCGTGCTTACGCGCCGCGCTCCGAACGAAGCGGAACAGAAGAACGTTGGTTACGGCCGCCAGGTGGCGCGCCACTTGACGCAGTATGACATTGGCCAGACGGTGGTGATCGCCGAATCCGCATGCGTGGCCGTTGAGGCCATGGAAGGCACCGACGCAACCATTCTGCGCGCCAGCGAAATCATGAAGAGCCTGGGCCATGATTCAGCCGCCGATGCCGACGCCCGGGCGACTGCTCTCAGCCGCAAACTCACCGTGGTTAAAGTCTCCAAGCCCAACCAGGACATGCGCTTTGACGTTCCCGTGATCGGCGTGAAGACCATTGAGACCATGGAGCACGCCGGCGCAACCTGCCTGGCCGTGGACGCGGGCAAATGCCTCTTCCTTGACGGAGACAAGATCATCCACGCCGCGGACCGGGCGGAAATTGCCATCGTCGCCGGGCACGCTTCTGAGCCGTGAACCTGTGTGATCTAAGTACTTATGTCCCAATCGAACGCGGTTTATCAAAACTTTCTTACTCCGCAACTGAATATCCCAGCCCATCAGCCGATAGAACCATCATGGGATCCATTTCCGTACTCGTTGCTACACAGAATGCGGCCTCACGCGCCCAGCTCGAACGATGCCTGGCAGAATGGGGCTATCGGGTAACCTCCGCCGTGGACGGAGAAGCAGCGCAGGCGCTTTTGCGGGAGAAAAGCTTCGACATTTGCCTTTTCGATTGGGAAATGCCCGGCGCTAACGGCTTTGAAATCTGCCGGCAACTCCGTTCCAGCAGTTCAGAAACCACCCCTCTTGTGATCCTCTGTGCTTCACCAGCGCAAGTGGATGACATCATAAGCAGAGAAGATGCCGGCGCGAATGATTACATTACTGAGCCGTTCGATCTCAGGCATCTACGCCACCGGATGGCGGGACTGGCCCAGATTGTTGTATTCCGGCAAGATCCCAATATACAAAGCATGAGGAAGACCGCCCCGACGGGCGACGCGACAGTTCTTTAAAAGCTCCGCTGCTTTTTGCCTCATTCGCAGACGGCACCATCCATCAACCTACTGGCTGATCTCCATGCTCTGGTCAATGCTGATGGTCTTGGGCATCCCGGAGCCATCAGGACCCGCGTAGGTGGCGACAACATGGAACCCGGCATCACCGACATCAGCGGAGTAGTTGTACGGTCCGCGGTTATCACGGCTCATGAGGAGTTCGCCTTGCGACCTTAACTCGGCAATCGAGACATAATTACCATGCGTGGCATTATGGCTCCGTTCCGCTTGGGCAATCGCCATCAGATCATTCTTAACGCCGATCAAGTCGACGGTGGCGGTGGGACTACTGGTGCCCGCGGTCATCACGCTCTGCGTCTGCCGCATATAGATGTAGGCCCCGACAGCCAAAACAAGGATCAAGGAAATGAATCCAAAGGCGCGTCCCATAAGTTTCCCCTATACGGCCCATGATAACCTTTGCGGCTTTGCTTCACCTCTGAGAAAATCAACAGTTGGCTGACGAAAGTCCAATTCGGGTTGCAGTCGTTGGTGTAGGGTCGTTCGGCAAGAACCATGCCCGCGTCTATCACGAACTCCAAAAACAGGGCCTGGGCGTGGAACTGGTGGCCGTGGTGGATACCGACTCCGTCCAGGCAGAGTCCGTGGCGGCGCAGTTTGGCTGCAAAGCGCTGGCCAGTGTGGAAGAGCTGACCGGCCGCGTGGATGCGGCGTCCGTGGCGGTACCCACGCTGCATCACCGCAGCATGGCGGCAAAGCTGATGGCCGCGGGTATTGATGTGCTCATTGAAAAACCACTGGCGGCAACGCTGGAGGAAGCCGATGAGCTGATCGGCCTGGCCAACGCCAACCAGCGCATTGTGCAGGTAGGGCACCTGGAGCGGTTCAATCCTGGAGTACGGGCCACGATTCCGCTGATCACGCGGCCCATGTTCTTTGAAGTCCACCGGCTCAGCGTCTTCAGCCCGCGCAGCCTGGATGTGGACGTGGTGCTGGACCTGATGATCCATGATATTGACGTAGTGCTTTCCTTTGTAAATTCACCCATCAAAGACCTGCGCGCCGTGGGCCTGCCGGTGGTCACGGACAAAGTGGACATCGCCAATGTGCGAATGGAGTTTGAGTCCGGCTGCGTGGCCAATCTGACGGCCAGCCGCATCAGCACAGAACGTGTACGCAAGCTGCGTTTTTTCCAGCCGCGCGAATATATCTCCGTGGACTACGGCCGCCAGGATGTCCTGCAAATTCGTGTCACACAGGAAGAAAAATTCTCCCTGAGCCACCTGATGGAGTTCGCTGAGTCGCCTTCGGCTTTCCCGATCCCCGGGGTTGCGTTGAACAAACCAAAGGTCGCCGCGGAAGAACCTTTGCGTGCCGAGCTTACGTCGTTCCTGGATTCAGTGCGACGGCGCACCAAACCCGTGGTCCCATTGGAAGACGGCCGTCGCGCCCTGGCTGCTGCGTTGAAGATTCTTTCCACGATTGAAGAACATAGCCGCCGCACCAAGCTCAGTTCCTTGTAATGTCCTTGTAAAAAGGTGTAAAAAAACTGCCTTTCCCCCTGTTAATTCAGACGTTTCCGCTGGATTCGCTTTTTTTGCTCTTTGGTGTGCGCAAGGATGGCTCAGATCGACCGTTCTAGTGAGAGAATAGTAAATAAGAAGAAGACAAAGAACCTGTTTGACAGGTTTGGCGGTGTTTCATTCCGGTCATGGAAGATCGAGCTCGTGAACCAAAAATGGTTGCGCCCGCAAAGACAGACGCGGAGTTGCACCTGCTGCTGCTGAACGCCGAGTTAAAGGACGATATTTCGTCCTACCGGCGGCGGGAAGCAGCCTGGATCTCTCTTGTCGTCCACGCCGTGCTCATCGTGTTGCTCATCCTGTCACCCAAGTGGTTGGGGAAGAGGATTATTGTCCTTCCCATGAAAGATAATCACGAAACCTTCCTGTCATTACCGCCGGACCAGCTCAAGGTAAAACCGCCCAAGACAAACGTGATTTCTGACATGAACCGCATTGCGCAATCGCGCACGCCCGCGCCGAGCAAGGACGCTTTGCGCAAGCTCTTGGATGCACGGCTCCCGGGAATGCCCAAGCCCCCCGCTGCGCCGCCACCCACACCGCAGCAACAGGCGATGCAGGAACATCCGTCGACCACCCAGGGCACAGAGCCAATCGCTCCGCAGCCGCCACCAACGCAGACGGCCAAGCTGGAAGCACCGGCGCCGAGTCCGACGAATAAAAATCCTTTTACCGTTGGCTCGCCAGGCTCCGCTGTCCATCAGGCGATTCAATCTGTGGCCAGCAACGGCCAGCCTGGCGCTTCCAGCGTTACGTTTGGCAAAGGTGGCGAGTACGGCGGCCTGCGGCCCAAAGTTGATACAAGCGGCGCTCTGGAAATCCTGAGCGACACCATGGGTGTGGACTTCGGTCCGTACCTGCAACGTTTGAAAGTGACGGTGCAAAACCACTGGGACCCGTTGGTCCCGGAATCGGCCCTGCCTCCGATGATGAAAAAAGGCACGCTGACAATTGAGTTCGCCATCACAAGAGATGGCAAGGTCATAGGGATGAAATTAATCCAAGGCTCCGGGGATGTAGCGCTTGATCGCGCTGCCTGGGGAGCGATTACCGGCGCGATTCCGTTTAACCCGCTTCCCTCGGCGTTTGGCGGAGAATATGTATTGCTGCGCGCACGCTTCTATTACAACCCTGACAAGAACGATTTTGAATAACGCATGAATCCGCGTCAGACCCGGCGGTCAATCATCTTTATCAAGATTCTTTGCGCGAACGGCATATAGATGAGGGCCGCGGTCGCGCCCAGCGCAAAACCCAAACCAATACGGTCCGCCAGAAGAAATGGCGCCAGCGCCCAGATCATATCCTGTAGAAATAAGCCGGGCAGCAGGACGCGATATTTCTTCCCCAGCAGGTGATAATCCATCGCGGTGGCTGAAATCAGATACAGGCGCACGGCCAAGCCCACCAACGCTGACACCATATAAACCACAAAAGCAATCGTTCCCGCGCCGCGCCAAGCCGTCTCAGCGGCTTGAAAAAGCTTTTCCCACCGGGAGAGCGCGGCAAGATAAAAAATCAGATACATGATCTGCGAAAGAACAAAGAGCAACCGCGCCGTACCTCGGCTGGCACGCGGCAGCCCTGTTTCAGTTTGGGGGGCCGCGTCCGCTTGGGTCTCCGCAGGCGTGCTGGCTTGGCTTTCTTGTACCGCAGCCGGAACTTCAGGAGCTACCGCTTGGACCGGGACCGCCTGGACCTCTCCCAAAAAACGGTACCCTCGCTTGGCGATGGTCTCAATATATTTTGGTTTACTGGCGGAATCGCCGAGCACATCGCGCAGCTTCACCATCGCGGTGTTCAGCCCGTGATCAAAATCGACAAAAGTGTCTTCCGGCCACAATCGTTGCCGCAATTCTTCGCGAGCAACAACATCTTTGGGCCGCTCCAGCAGCGCCACCAACACCTGGAAGGGCTGTAATTGCAGTTTGAGCCGCGCGCCGTTACGACGCAGCTCCGCAGCCCTGATGTCGGCCTCAAAGTCATCGAATTTGTATTTCAAAACAGAAGGCATGGCGCGGTGCGGATTTGTGTCGTACAGAAGTTTAGCATCTCAAAACTACGCGGTCGCCAATTCCAGACGGCTTTGTTCAAGGGTGTGGTTACAATGGCTGCTATGGATGCCCGACGCCAGCAGGCGCTTGGCCTGGCCGTGATCGCCCTGCTGATCTTATTGTTTGTTCTGCTGCGCCGCTACTGGAGCGGAGCATGACCGAGCCCCTGCTGGTAACGGTCCTTGGTCCCACAGCCAGTGGCAAGACTTCGCTTTCCCTCTATCTTGCGGAACAATTGCAGGGTGAGATTGTGAGCTGCGACTCCGTGGCCGTGTACCGCGAATTTGAGATCGGCACAGCCAAACCATCACCGGAAGAACGGCGACGCGTGCCTCACCATCTGATTGATGTTGCCGCGCCCACCGAACTGGTGACCGCGGGAGATTACTCCCGCGCGGCGCGCAAAGCCGTCCATGAGATCAGCGCACGCGGACATCTGCCCATTGTTGTAGGCGGCACAGGACTTTATCTGCGCGCGCTGCTGGAAGGGCTGTTCGCGGGACCGCCGCGGTCTGAAGAGCTGCGCACTCGGCTGCGCGAGCGCGTCACGGAACGAGGCCCGGAATATCTGCACAAGCTGCTCCGGAGGCTCGATCCGGCGGCGGCGCAATTGATCCACGCCAATGACGTTCCCAAACTGGTTCGCGCACTGGAGGTCTGCATGGCCTCGCGCAAACCCATCACCGAACTCTGGCGGCAGGGCCGCGATCCCCTGCGCGGATATCGCATTCTGCGTGTGGGGTTGAACCCGGAGCGTGAAATCCTCTACCAGCGCATCAATGCGCGGGCCCGTGAAATGTTTTCTCATGGGCTGATTGAAGAGGCACAAGGGCTGCTTCAGCGTTATGGCCCAGACGTATTCCCTCTGCGTTCTCTCGGCTACAAACAAGCGGCGCAACATCTGCGCAGTGAGCTTTCGCTGGAAGAAGCCATTGCCGCGGCACAACAGGGACACAGGAATTATGCCAAGCGGCAGATGACATGGTTTCGCCGCGAGCCAGACGTGCATTGGCGCAAAGGCTTCGGCTCCGATGCAGAGGTGCGGAAAGAAATTCTGGAACAATTGCGATGCTCCGAATCGTAAGGTCGCAGCGAGAGCGGCCAGGACGTTCATATCTTTTCATATCAGTGAGAAGATCACGTTCAAACCCGGTCCGTCCCTTCGAGCGCAATTTCCACATTTTTCTGTTGACATTGGTGCATCAGTACCTCAATATCTTGGGTGTGGATGAATAACTCCACTATCAGTGGGGTTAGCTAAGCAGAAACTGGGACCCACAGGAATTAAATCTTCACAAGGAGGCATTCAACAATGGCCACAAAAAAGAAAGCTGCCAAGAAAAAAAAGAAAAAGTAACTCTGTCGCGGAGCAAAGTCTCCGTGAATTCAATCAAGGGAAATAGTTATGACGGGTGTTCATCGGAACACCCTTTTTTATTGCTGAAATATCGTTGAGCAGAAGCGCGCGGACCGCGTCGATTCGTACCGCACCCTCAAGAACCTAAGCCCCATTATTTTCCATTCCTCTCAGACCGTGACTCTTAGACCGTGACTCCCAGACCATGGCCCGTTGACCCCGCAACATCACAAACGATATGCTTGCATCCGCGTGCAGGACGCCACCTATCCGCGGGCAGGACCGAGTCCACCTGAGTTTTAGCATTGAGTGATTGGTTCTCACGAACCTCCTTTTTCGCCCGACACCAGCGGACCCGGGCAATACACTGAAGGAGGCTCGTCATGCCGGAACGTCGTCTTCCCGTCCGCCCCAACCTGGATCAACTCAAGCACCAAGCCAAAGATCTGCTGCGCCAAATCCACAGCGGCGATTCCGCCGCAATCGAAGAGTTCAAGAAATATCATCCTGAAAAAATCGAGCCTGGTGAGGCCAAGCTCGCCGATGTTCAGCTTGTGCTTGCCCGGAGTTACACCGCCCCGAGCTGGCCGCGCCTGGTGCTCGCCTGCCAACTGATCGATGCCATCTGGCACGATGATGTGGAAACCGTACGCAGGTTGGTGTTGCAACACCCGCAATTGCTTCACGAACATGCCACAATACGCAACAGCAACTGGGGCCCGCCCATGAGCTACGCAGCCAACCTGGGGCGTGACCGAATCATCACAATGCTTCACGAGCTTGGCGCCACGGACCACCACCATGCGCTTGATCGCGCAACGCTCCAAGGCAAGATCGGCACGGCGCGCATGCTCCACGCGATGATAGGGGCGCCGCGCCCGCCTGCCGATGCCCTGGGTGGTCCCGCGTACACGTTGAACGTTGCAGGGACAGCCCTCATGTTCGAATTCGGCGCCCAGGTCCGCGATGAAAATGGCAAGCAGCTCACGCCGGTGGATGTCGTGCTTGAAACCGATAGCCGCAATCCGTCGGCCAAGCATCAAATCCTGGAGATGTACGCCGCGCACGGTTTTGAGCTGCCGGATACGCCGACCATGGCGCTCCATCGCGGACGCATCGATCTTCTCGAGGAGCATTTGCGCCGCGACCCATATCTGCTGTGCAGGACCTTTACGCATCAGGAAATCTATCCGCCGGATCTCGGCTGCCATGACGAGATACAGGCAACGCATGGGACGCCGCTGGCTGGGGCGACCTTGCTTCACATGTGCGTAGACTATAACGAGATGGAGATCGCACTCTGGCTGCTTGATCGCGGAATGCAAGCCGACGCGAAGGCCGCCGTGGACGCCGATGGTTTTGGCGGTCATACAGCACTCTTCGCAACCGTGGTATCGCAGCCGAACTTCTGGATGAACTACCAAGATCTGCCGCAGGACGCGCCGTTCACACGGCTCTTGCTGGAACGCGGAGCCGACCCCAACGCGCGCGCCTCATTGCGCAAGCAACTGCATCCTGGATACGGCGAGGAGACGATGCACGAGTATCGTGATGTCACGTCTCTGTCGTGGGGCCGGCAATTTCACAAAAAAGTGTTTGTGAGCGAACCCGCCATGCGGTTGATTGCGGAACGGGGCGGCAAGGACTAAAGCAGGCGAATCAGCCGTTCTTGAGCAACAAGAATTGCTCACCCACGGGTTGAAGGAAAAGGAGCTGCGTGCTTCAATACAATCTTGACAAGAGGGTCCTGATGCATCGAGTTGGCAACAGCACAATCAAGCTTTTTCTTTTTGCCACCGCGGTATTCATTCTGGCATTTGTGGCCGGCGTGGCCCAGACACCGCCGAATGCTTCGTCTGGAAACGCGGCAGACATTGTTCCGTTTCTGAACCAGACCATCGCATGGCACGGGCAATTGAAGGGACAGCAGCAAATCGTCAGCGAGCCCAGTGACGTGCTTTTCCTCAATGACAGCCGTCAAATCGCCGACCAAGTAGTGCGGCTTTCCTTCGACTTTGCCCGGGCCCAGACGCCGGCGCTGGCAGCAGCCAATAAGAACAACGCGGGCGAGGCAGCTGCTGGCGCAGCGTCCTTTCAGGGGCTCACAGATTCGGCGGCCAAAGCCGATGCGCAAGTAAAGGGACTGCAAAAAGAGTTAGAAGGATTTCGCCAGCAACTCGCCACTGCAACGGGAAAGAAACGCACCACGCTGCAAGCCACTATCTCAGAAACCGAGGGCGAGTTAGAACTCTTTCAAGCGCGCAAAGATATCCTGCACACCATGGTGGAGTTTGCTCACGGGACAACGGCCGGCGGCCTGGGCCAACTCAGCTTGTCGGCGCAGATTGAAGAGCTGGCAAAGACTGTGCCCGCGGAAAATAGTCGCACAGACGCGAGTCAATCGGGCGGAAGCACCAGCGTGCCGGCGGCGGCAAAAGAACGCAAGACCGCGCCCACCGGCATTCTCGGCCTCATTACCGATTTGTTTGCGCTCCGGCAAAAACTCCGCACGCTGGATGACGACCTGCAACAGACGGATTCCATGGCCCAGGCCGCCAAAGCCCTGCGCGCTCCCATGGTAGCCAAGATAAGAGAACTCATGAAAACCGGCGACGACCTGGCCGCGCAACCTGATTCGCAAGATACCAAGGTGCTGGCGCAGCAGAGGAAAGAGCTGGACGGACTGACAGCTCAGTTCAAGCAGATCTCCACCAGCATTCTTCCTTTGCGCAAACAATCCATCTTGCTGGACGTCTATAAACACAATTCCGCGAACTGGCGTGAAGCCGTTGCCGGCGAGTATGACACCGAGCTGAAGGACCTTCTACTGCGCGTGGCAGGGCTGGCCGTAATTTTGGGGCTGGTCCTGGGCATCTCTGAAATCTGGCGCCGGGCCACGTTCCGTTACGTTACAGACGTGCGCCGCCGCTATCAATTTCTTTTGGTCCGCCGGTTTGTTTTGTGGAGCGTGGTAGCGATTATTGTAGCCACGGCTTTTGCCAGTGAGCTTGGCGCCATCACCACCTTTGCCGGCCTGCTCACCGCAGGAGTGGCGGTATCACTCCAGAACGTGATCCTCTCGGTTGCCGGATATTTTTTCCTCATCGGTAAATACGGCGTCCGCGTTGGGGACCGCGTGCAGATTGCCGGAGTCACCGGCGACGTGGTCGATATCGGCCTGGTGCGTCTGCACCTGATGGAGGTCTCAGGCGGGCCAGGGTCACGTCCGACGGGACGCGTAGTCGCGTTTTCCAACGGGGTGGTCTTCCAGGCGAATGCCGGCTTGTTCAAACAGATTCCGGGCACGAACTTCCTGTGGCATGAAATCACACTCACGCTCGGCCTGGAGAGCGATTATCGCGAAGTGGAGAAACGTATGCTTGACGCGGGCAATAAAGTGCTGGCTGAGTACCAGGAAAAAATGGAGACGCAACGCAAAGGGATGGAGAAGGCCCTTAGCTCGGTGCCCGCTACGTCCTTTGCGCTGGAGAGCCATTTGCGTTTAACCTCAACAGGACTTGAAGTGGCCATCCGCTATCCGGTGGAACTAGGCAACGCCGCGGAGATCGATGATCGCATCACCCGTGAAATGCTTGATGCGATTGAACGCGAGCCCAGATTGCGGCTCATCGGGTCTTCTGGACCCAGCGTAAAGGGGGAAGAACAGCCGGCGACGCGCTTGGGGAGCTAGACATTGGGACATAGCCTTGGACAGTAAGAGATAATAGAAAGAAGACAATTCAGCCGCGGATAGACCAGATTTACGCAGAGGTGTTGCTTAATCCGATTGTGGTTCTTTGCGTTCTCGGCAATCCTTGCGGAAAAAATCTCGGAGGGCAGCCACGTGAAAACTGTGTTCGTGATTGGAGCGGGTCCGGCGGGTATGTTTGCAGCACAAAAAATCGCCCAGGGCGGATATCAGGTCATTATCTTGAATCGTGACATCAAGCCCGGCGGCCTGGCCGAATACGGCATCTATCCCACCAAAGACAAGATGAAGATTGGACTGCGCAAGCAGTTTGCCAAAGTGCTCAGCTTGCCTAACGTGCATTACTTCGGCCATGTCTCCGTGAGCAGCCAGTCTGAGATCTCCATCCCGGAGTTGCAGGCATTTTCACCTTCCGCCATTGTCTTTGCCGTGGGCGCGCAAGGGACCAAGAAGCTGGGCCTGCCGGGCGAGAGCGCTAAAGGCGTGTATCCGGCAAAGGATTTTGTGTACAACTACAACCTGCTGCCGCCTTTCACTTCGCAGGATTTTTCCACGGGCAAGCGCGTGGCCGTGGTGGGCATGGGCAACGTGATGGTGGATATCGTCCATTGGCTTCTGATCGATGATCCCAAAAAGACAACCGAGGAAGTTGTGGTGGTGGCGCGCCGCGGCCCGTTTGAAGCCAAATTCGACAAAAAAGAGTTCAACTACATTGAAAAGTTTCTCGACCGCAGGGCCTTTAACGAAGAGTTGCAGCGCATACAGCCACAGCTCACGGCGGTAGGGCAGGACATCAGCAAGCTGGCGGAAGATACATTCCCGGTTCTCGCCAAGCCTGAAGAGCCGGCTACTCCAGGGCAGGGACGCGTGCGCTTCCGTTTTTTGTGTTCGCCCCAGGCAATCCACGCCGATGCCACTGGGCGCATTGACAGCCTCACCGTCACAGAAAATATTCTGGCGGAGCGCGACGGCAGCATTGCCTGCAAGGCCACGGACAGAATCGCTGACCTTGATGTGGACACCATGATCTTCGCCATCGGTGACGTTGCCGATCCCACGGTCGGTCTTCCCTACCATCGTGATGCTTACGTCACTAACCCCGATCAAGCGGACCCGCAGCGCGCGGCGTATGAACTCTTTGACCCGCAGAACAGCAAACCCATGCCCGGCATGTATGCCGTGGGCTGGGCGCGCAAAGCCAGTGACGGACTGGTAGGCATCGCGCGGCATGACGCCGAGGTTGGCGCAGTCCACGTTTTGAAATATCTGGAAAGCGCTGCTGACAGCGATGTACCTTCACTGCAACAGCATCTGGAGCGCAAAGGCCTACGGGTGGTCAGCAAAGCCGACCTTGAATTCCTGGGCCGCGCTGAGGAGCAGATCGCAAAGGAACGCGGTATCTCTTGGTTCAAGCATGCCGAAGATGAAGCCATGCTGGCGGCCATTGAAGAACAGAAAAACAAGGGAGCGGTATCAGTCTAAGGCCGCCGGAATTTAGCAAATATGCCACAGAATCTCTATTGGATTACAGCAGCGCATCCTCGGCGACTTGCCATCGTGGCCCGGCCGCGCGGAAATGACTGGTTAGCCGAAGAACTTGAAGGGCTCGCCCGCGACGGCATTGATACCCTTATCTCTATGCTCACCGCCGACGAAACGGCTGAGCTTGGATTGACCGATGAAGAGAAGTTTTGCAAAGCAAGCCGCATTAAGTTTTTCAATGTGCCCATCGAGGACCGTTCCGTACCGGACAAAAGTAAAATTTCCGGCACATTGCATTTGCTCGCTGAATTAGCGGAGTCGGGCAAGGCCGTAGGTTTCCACTGTCGCGCCGGAATCGGGCGTTCGTCGATGATGGCAGCTTTAGTGCTGGCCCAACTGGGTTGGAAACCGGAAGCAGCGTTCGCCGCAATCAGCGAATCCCGCGGATGCAAGGTCCCGGATACGTTGGAGCAGGAACAATGGGTCCGTGATTTTGTAGGCAAGTAACATCCCCAGAACGTTTATTCTGCGCCCTTGATTCCGCCTGCTCTCGCGATTAAAGTCATACTCTGATGCCTGGCTGGGACCCCAACCAATATCTCAAGTACGCCAGTGAGCGCGCGCGCCCTGCGGCCGATCTGATCGCACAGATCAAGCTCGATCGTCCGGGGCGTATTGTTGATCTGGGATGCGGCCCGGGCAACAGCACCGAACAGCTGCACCGGCGCTGGCCTGAATCGGACATCACCGGCGTGGACAACTCTCCGGAAATGCTGGCGCAGGCGCGCTCCACCTATCCCGATTGGCAATGGGTGCTCTCTGACATTGAGGGCTGGAAGCCGGAGCCGGCCCTCGACCTCATCTTCTCCAACGCAGCTCTGCACTGGGTGCCCGGCCACGCCACTTTATTCCGCGCGCTGTTTGGGGCCGTGGCTCCAGGGGGCGCACTGGCGGCGCAAATGCCCAACAACTTTCAGTCTGCTTCACACACTGTGCTGCAAGAGGTTGCCGAGAGCGGTGATCCACGCTGGTCGAAGGCGCTGACTGAGGCACCGTCGGCCATCGCCGTCCAGCCGGGGGCTTTTTACTACGACGTGCTGCGCAAAAGCGCCAGACGCGTGGACATTTGGGAGACCGAATACCAGCACGTGATGGACGGCCCCAAAGCCATCTTCGAGTGGGTCCACAGCACCGCCATGCGTCCGTACCTTGACCGCTTACCGGACAAAGAGCTGCGGCAATTATTTGAAGAGCTATGCCTGGAGGGATTTCAAGAGGCGTATCGTCCTAACGACCAGGGCAAAGTATTGTTTCCGTACCGCCGGATGTTCATCATCGCCTATCGATGAAAGCCGGCCCGCAGTGCAGTCATATTGCAACTTGGATAGAATTTCCTGAGTTGAAAATACCGGCAAAATCCCGATTCTATTTCCTGCTGCTCGGGCTCCTTCTGCTGAACGCTCATCTGTTCGCGTCTGCTATGCAAGCATCTTCTGGGCGCGTGGCTACTGTACAAAAGCTTGGCCCGGACCTCTACGCCTATATTTCAAGCAATGACTCCAGCGCCAACGCCACTTTTTTGGTTGCCAACAACGGAATCTTAGTGGTCGATACCGGCTTGAACGAGCAGGAAGGCCGCAAGCTTTTGGATGAGATTCGAAAAGTCTCGCCGCTGCCGGTGCGTTGGATCGTTAACACGCATTATCATCCCGATCATCGCGGAGGCAACAGCGCGGTTGGGCCGGACGCGGTCATCATCAGCACAAGTTACACACGCGAACGGACGCTCGGCCCGAAGCGCAAGCCGACCGAGACATCTGGCCCCTTACCTGTTTACGAAACTATCAACTCTGTTACTGAAACGCTGGTCCTGAACTTCGGTGGACATGAAATCCGCATATATCATCCCGGACCCGCGCACACCCTGGGTGACCTTGTGGTCTACTTCCCTGACCAGCACGCCATCGCCACCGGAGATCTCTTCCTGACCAATTCCTGTCCGGCCATGGATGACGGCGACATGGAAAATTGGATCGCTGCCCTTGACCGCATCCTCACCTTGCCCATAGAACACGTTGTTCCCGGGCATTTTGCTGTAGCGACCAAAGACCAGTTGCTCCGCTTCCGTGATTATCTGGCGGAGTTGCGCCAGCAGGTAACGCGCCTGAGACACGACGGTCTCTCCCTGGAACAGTTGAAAAAGCGTCTGGACATGAAAGCCTATAAAGATTTCCGGCAGTGGCCACAATATGAAGCAACGTTTGCCGACAATGCCGCCGCATATTACAAACAACTGGAAGCGCCGCCAGATGCTCTGCCGCATGCACAGCCCGCTAAGTGAACGCGCCTGGGATATTACCCGGCAATGGCCCATACTGCACAGCAGCATCCAGGTTCTCCACTTACAATAGGTGACCATGGCTGAGACTTCCACCCAACCTGCTCCAAAATCCCGGCGTTCCGGCCTTCTGCCCGGATTGCTACTGGGCGTAATCATCGCTTTGCTGCTTGCTTTGCTCTCAGCGCGGGTCAAGTCAGGGCCGCTGGCCGAGTTGTGGGCAATCCTCAGCGGGCGGAACACGCACATCACCAGCGAAGGTAGCGTGGTGGAACGCATACAGAGCCTACAGCGCCTGGAGACGGTGGTCTACAACATGGACAAGGTCATCACGGGACAGAGGGAGAACCCGCTGCTTCCCGATTTTCTGGCCGGCGATCGGCTCCTCATGATAGTGCACGGGCAGGTGGTGGCGGGCATTGATTTTGCCCGACTGGGAAGCGGTGACATCAAGATCCAGGGAAAAACGGTGCACGTCCATCTGCCCCCGCCGCAAGTGCTGATGACGCGCGTGGACAACGCACGAACACGGGTGTACTCGCGCGACACTGGAATTCTGGTGCGCGTTGATCCCAACCTGGAGACGCAGGTCCGCCAGGAAGCGGAGCGCCAGTTGTTGGAAGAGGCAGTGCTCGGCGGAATTATGAACACGGCGCGCCAGAATGCACGGACCACCGTGACCAGCCTGCTTCTGGGGCTGGGTTTTGAGAAGGTTGAAGTAGATTGAAAAGAACGAGTGCTAAGGGGCAAACAAAATGAACTACGTCAATCTGGGTTCTACCGGTCTTAAAATTTCCCGAATCTGTCTGGGGTGTATGACGTACGGCTCAAAACGCTGGCGCGAATGGGTGCTGGAAGAAGAAGCCGGCCGGCCGTTGATCAAGCAAGCCCTGGAATTGGGGATTAATTTCTTTGACACCGCGGACATGTACTCGCTGGGCGTGAGCGAGCAAATTGTCGGCCGCGCGCTCAAGGACTTTGGCCCGTCGCGCGACCAAGTGGTCCTCGCCACCAAGGTTTTCTATCCCATGAGCGACGCGCCCAACCATGGCGGCCTTTCGCGCAAGCACATCATGCATGCCATCGATGACAGTCTGCGCCGCCTGGGCACGGATTATGTGGACCTTTACCAGATCCATCGCTTTGATTATGAGACGCCCATTGAAGAGACGCTGGAAGCGCTGCATGACGTGATCAAGGCCGGCAAGGCGCGTTATATCGGCGCATCATCAATGTTTGCCTGGCAGTTCGCGCAGATGCTCGCGACCGCGGACCGCTTAGGCTTTACCCGCTTTGCCACCATGCAAAACCATTACAACCTGGTTTATCGGGAAGAAGAGCGTGAGATGGTGCCGCTGTGTCGCGCTGAAGGCGTTGGATTGGTGCCCTGGAGTCCGCTGGCCCGCGGCCTGCTCGCGGGAAACCGCAAGGCCGGAACGCAGCGTTCACAACTCGACGACTACGCCCACAAGTTATACACACAGGAAGCCGACAACCGCGTGGTGGATTGCGTGGAGCAAGTGGCAAAAGATCGCGGTGTGCCTCCGGCTCAAGTGGCGCTGGCGTGGCTTCTGCATAAGGCTGAGGTCACTGCTCCTATCGTCGGCGCCTCAAAACCGCACCACTTAACCGACGCTGTGGCAGCCCTGGGATTGAAGCTCACACAACAGGAAATCTCAGCGGTTGAGTCTGTCTACGTGCCGCACCCGGTCCTGGGGCATCATTGATGCGTGGGAAATCTAGGATTCGCGGTTTCTGCCGATGAGCCAGCCGGCCAACAGGCCCACAGCAAACGCTCCTGCGGCAACCGTCGCCACGGCGGTAAGTGGACGGGCCTTCACCTGATGGCGGACGTCTTCAATCCTGTCCTCCGCTGCGGCCTTGGCGCGCCGGACGCTGCGTCCGAGATCATTATATGTATCGTCCAGACGGTCTCTCACTTTTGTCGAGAGGTCTCTTGCCTTCTCCGCAATTTCCGCGACGTTGGCTCGCACTTGTTCCCCTGCACTGGCAAGATTTTCAGCTTTCATAACTTCCTCCTACGATCAGTTTATGCCAGCTGCTGGCCCTTGAAAGTGATGATCGTCACATTCAGGGGTGAGCAGCAGTCCTATTCTATTCGACTCCTCAAGGCGCACCAGGGTTGCAAAGATCGGGTTGCAAAGATCACGTTGCCGAAAGATCATTATGCCGGACAAACAATCTCGCTGATGGTGGAACTCCGACGTGAGAAAACTCTTATGCTTCCGGGCATTTAGCGGCATTGCGGGACAATAACGAGGATAGTAAACTCCGAAGTTAACCCAGATTGGAACAGTTTTAGCAATGGCTGATTTTGCCCTATCGTTTTCCAAATATTTCTTTCAGTAAGGCCGTGGTCTGCGCTGCCGGGTCCTTGCGGATCTTTTTTTCTTCTTCGCCCATCACGTAAAACAAACCATCCAAGGTCTTCCCCACGACGTATTTGTCTAAGTTAAAGTTCTGGCTTCCCGCCACCCGGCTGGCCGCGGGGTTTTGCATGAATTGGTTGTACTGCTTGACCACGCCAACGTTCTCCATCGACCGGTGAACAATCGGCGCAAACGCCGTGGTCAATTGGGCCGTGCTCTCCCTTTTGAAATATTCGGTCGCGGCCGTATCGTTGCTGGAAAGGATCTTGCGCGCATCGGCAATCGTCATTCTGGTCACAGCGTTGATGAAGATCTGCTTTGCTTCCGGGGCAGCCTGCTCCGCGGCCCGGTTCATGCCCACTTCCAGCGCGTCCACCTGCTGGCCCATGCCCATCAATCGCATTCCTTTGCCCACGGTGCGCAACTTGTCCGGCAACGGAATCTTGATGGCTTCATTCTTGAAAAATCCATCAGGCCTGCCGGTGGATGCAACCGCGTTGCGCGTGCTCACGGTCAGGGCTTCTTTCAGGCCGGCGACAATCCGGTCAGAACTGGGCCCGCGATTCCCATTGGCGGCTTGCGTAGCGGCTTCTGCCCTTTTTCTCAGATCGTCGAGTGGCGATTGCGCTAGGCACCAAGCCGAGAGCAGTCCTATAGCCAGCGCAACATTCAAAATCCGGTTTGCCATGGTTGAGCCTCCGTGGACATTAAACAGACAGTGTACGTCGATGCGAAGTTGCGGAGGTAGTTACGTATGTGCCGAATGCTCCAAGGTCCAACCGCGCTCGTTGGGTAGAAGCGAACGTTGGGCAGAAGAGAGCAGGTATATGGAGGCAACGAAATGGGTACGGAGCTTTTAACTCCAGCCCGAGTCGCTAGCGAATACAATTTATCGTTAGTTGTCCGGAGCTGCCGTCGCTCGGCAGTGGGCGCACAGCACAAAACCCCTCTACAGTTGCCTGAAATTCATTGAAGCCGAACTGGGAGAGTTTGTTCCTGAGTCTTTCAGTCACGCCTGCCCCCACTACTTCAATTACCGTGTAGGGTGGGTCTGCCGAGTAAACACCGTGATGAAGGTCGATCGCGTCTAGCTCATTAATGAGAGCATCTTCCGATGAACAACCGTCGACAGTTTTGAACGTGGTAACACCATCCAAATGATTTTTATGCTTGCCCGAAGCCCAAACCCTCTGAACTGCTTCATGGTTCGATGGAGTATCCACAATCCAAACGGGGCCTAATTGAGCAAGCTCAGAAAGACGTTCGCCATACTCTCGGTCAAGCACAACAAACACGCGATAGGCGGCAGCCATAAACCAACGATACATCCTGCGATTGATCGCTGTCGAGAACAGGCATAATCACCGTTTTTTGCACGGGCTAGCGCTATAGCGATCTAAAACAAGTTCCACAGGAACTGGTTGTAAACGTCGTGGTGATACTGCACCTCTGGGGCTTTCACAAAGGTTCCCAGCAGGCGCGGGCAGCGGTCAGCGGACGCCTGTTTCAAATCGGCATAGCGGGCCTTCACGTCTTTGCCCAGAAGTTTGGTGGTCCAGGCGGCTTTGCGGAAGTCTTCCAGCGCCTTATAGATGTTGTCCGGCAGGTAGCGTTCGGCCTGACGCAGGTTCTTGATGTTGGCCGTTTCGCCTTCAATTCCCGTTTTGAAGATCGAGTACATGACCATGTAAGGATTCGCGTCCGGCGCCACCGACCGCACTTCCACGCGCATGCTCTTTTCATTCCCGATGGGCACACGCACCATGGAGCCGCGATCAATCGGCGAGGCTTTGATCTGGTTTGGCGCCTCAAAGTGAGGATCAAGCCGCCGGTACGCGTTCACGCTGGCATTCAACATCAAACAGAGATCATTGGCGTGCGTGAGGATGCGGTCAATAAAGGCCCAGCCCATTTTGCTGAGCTTCTCTTCGCCCTTGGGGTCCCAGAACAAATTCTTGCCGCCCTTGCTGATGGACACATTCGTGTGCATCCCATTGCCATTCACGCCTACAACCGGTTTGGGCAGGAAGCAAGCCGTGAATCCCATCCTGGTGGCCACCTGACGGCAGATCAGTTTGTACAGCTGAATCTGATCGGCGGCGGCCACGACTTCACCATAGCCATAATTAATTTCGAATTGTGAAGGCGCGACTTCCGGATGGTCTTTTTCGTTCTGGAAGCCCATCGCGCGTTGCACTTCCGCGGTGGTGTCGATAAACGTCCGCAACGGATCGCCCGGCAGCGAGTGGTAATATCCACCCGTGTTCACGTAATCAAACCTGCCTGTCTCGTGATACCGGCGTTCCGCGTCAGAGCCCTGGAAGAGGAAGCCCTCAATTTCATTGGCGGCATTCAGCGTGTAGCCTTCCTGCTTGTGCATTTGCTCGGCAAAGACCTTGAGGCTGCCGCGGATGTCAGCGCTGTAAGGCGAGCCGCCCTTGTCGATAACGTCGCCGAAGACCAGTACTTTGCCGGAGCCGAACACATCCGCCGGGGCCCAGTAGAATGAAGTCCAATCCATGCCCAGCCGCAGGTCGCTTTCCCGCTGCGCGGTAAAGCCGCGGATGGAAGAGCCATCAAAAGTAAGGTTGTCCCAGCTCTTGATGAGAAATTTTTTGTCGTAGTCCAGCATATGCAGCCGGCCTTCCAGGTCGCTGAAAAGCACGGTGACTGCTTTAATCCGCTTCTCGTCCGTCAGATATTTGATCCGTTCTTCCTGGATCTTGTGGACGGCAACGCGGTTCCTGCGCTGCTCTTTCGCTTGCAAATTCAATTCTTCCAACTCGTCATACGAGAGGGCCAGAAAATTGCGCAGTTCGTTGGGCATGAATCTCCTTCAAAAGACGGATGAATTTAGGTCCGGAACCAACAGTGGATTCCTGCAAGCGTTGTTCAAACCATTTAGAATATCGCGGCCTGGGCTTCCCGGCCAATCAAAAGACATGATGGAACCTATCAAAGTATTTTATGAGAGCTTTGTTTTACCAGCAAAAAGCTCCACTTTGGCCGAAGAAAACTTGCTACGTCAGGTCTTCTACCCGCAGTTTCAAGCCATCGCTTTTCCACGACGACTGAAACTGTTTGTCCACAAATTGCGCGTCGTACGCCCGGTTCTGCGTTTTAAGGGCCTCACGCAATCCAAAGAGCGAACGCGGATTGCGTGGATTGCGTTCCAAGTCTTCGCGGAAAATTTTTTCCGCGTCCGTTGCGTTTCCGCTAACCAGCAGAACACCGCCCAAGTTCTCACGCACCGGGAAAAACCAATCTGGCGGCTCACCATAATTCAGTGTGTCCTGCAAAGCAACAGCATGGCGGAGCTGCGCGATGGCGCTGGCATAGTCTCGCTTGGCCACGGCAATCTTGGCCATAAGGACATTTTCCGCGATGGTGAGAATGTCTTTGGCTTTGTTGTTGACGGGCATGGCAAAAATCACGTCAGGTGGTGTATGGTCCGCCGCCTCATTCACAAACTTCTGCTCCGCTTCAGCCTCGCTCAGTTTGCCTTTGCCGGCCAGCGCCATGCCCCGAGCAAAGTGCCAGAAAACCGTTGTGGTCTTCATCGCGGGATCGGGCTGCGGCATGCGCAGTATCTGGTCCCACTTCTGAAAACGCAGTTCCACCGCGAGCGGCACCGTCATAAATCCTTCCAGCGGAGGCATCTCTTTCACCATCGGCCCCACGTGAGCAGCCAGCATTCCCGCGGCTTTATGGGCTTCAGCATAGTCGCCATTCATGCTGGCACAAGCAGCAATGAAGTGCAGGTTGTGGCTGTAGTACATAGCGGCGTAGATGCCTTCAGCGCCATTGGACTGCATGTACGCCTGGTCGGCTGCTTCTGCTTTCTGGTTGGTCTTGATGCCAGAATCCCAGTCGCCCGTGCGGATGTATATGTGCGCCGGCATGTGTACCAGATGGCCGGCCGCCGGCGCCAGGGCCGCCAGCTTGTTCGCGCCTGCCAACGCTCGTTCCGGATTCGGGGAAGCTTCCGCCGCATGTATGTAGTAATGAATTGCGCCCATGTGGTTAGGATCGCGCCGCAGTACGGACTCCAGCATGTAAGTGATCTCTTCCGTGCCGGGCGTTGCGGTGCCATCCGGATGCCATAATCCCCAGGGATGCAAGTTCATGCCGGATTCCGCGCAGAGTGTTGCTGCATCCAAGTCGTCCGGATATTGCTGCACCAGATCGCGCATGGCGGAATGATATTGTTCCGCGGCCACACGAAGGTCGGCCTTGGCGTCAGCAGGAAAGCGCTTGGCCATGGCCGCGATGTAGGCCCGCTCACTCGGGGAAGCTCCCGCGGACAAATCGGCGCCCTTTTGAATCGCTTCATGCGCCTGCTTGAACCGGCCCGGATCGGCGGGATCATTGTAATTTGGTCCTACCGCTTCCGCGATGCCCCAGTACGCCATGGCCAATTTGGGGTCGAGCTCGGCCGCATGATGAAAAGAGCGCGCCGCTTCATCGTGATTGAAGGCATAGATGAGACGCAGACCCTGGTCAAAGAACTTTTGCGCTTCCGGATTGCTGGTGGAAACAGGATGATGAATGTCTCCATAGCCCGGCATGAAAGCTACGGCTTTCGGCTGGTTGTGCGATGTGTGCTGCTGAGCCGCGATAAGCCCGCTAAGCGACAGCGCAATCAAGGTGGATGCCAAGTACTTCATGGCAATGATCTCCTTAATGAGTTGCGACATTCGTTCCGACCCTACGAGCACACGAATTGTACACCGGCTAGCCCGGAGCCAATCCCCCGGGACTCCTCCGCCCAAAACTTGGCGGGCTAATATCTTGCGCGCCAAATAGCTTAAAGATGCACCTCAAGATTTTCTCACCCGTTGCCGATAAAACCGCTAGGACTTAGCCAGCATGGCTTTGGAGCACCGTCATTTTGAGCACTGAAAGCAAAAATCACGTCCAGCCGGAGACCGCCGGCACAGACCGTCGTCGTGCGCCGCGCTACGACTGCGAAGGCCGGGCTGAAGTCGCCCGCATTCCGTCCATAGGAACGCGAAAAGGCAAACTCGGCAACCTAAGCGAGGCTGGGTGCTTCATTGAGACTGACAATCCATTCTCCGCCGGAACTTATGTTGAAGTCACGCTTCAGTTAGAGACCGTGTCGTTGCGAATGGCCGGCTCGGTAAAAAATATTCGCAAGACGGGAATGGGCATCGCGTTTCACTGTCTCAGTGACCGTGCGGTTCGCCTCCTCCAGGACCTTGTGCATGAGTTGAAACGATCCTCTAAGCCTACGGAGTGGCACCCCTAGCCACGTTTTCGATTTCTCTCCCGGTGCGCCCCCCCCGCCGAATACAGCGTTTTGCATTCTGTCGTCCTTGCGACAAAACGCTGTAACGACGCGGCGGCCTCGAGCTACTGCGACCCCAGAGTTACTGCAACCAAAGTTACTTAAGTTCTTATGGGACATATCGATCCGGCCACCCCCAGCCGATGGGTCATGCAGACTGGATCCATGCAGATAGACGATTCGTTCAGATGCTGAGTGATCGAATCGAGAGAGGAGAAGGTTAAAATGGGGCAGATCATTGAGTACTACATTCCAACGATTTTCATACCAAGCCAGCCCAGGTGGATCGATATACAACAGCGTGGAAGAATCCTGGAGTTCCAGAAAGCCGGCGCAAAAAGGTCCGCGTAAACGGGCAAACCACGGACCAGCGCACCAGAGTGACCGTCCGTAGTGGTAAAATAACCTCTGCCAACCTGTTTGTAGGCGCGTAGCTCAGTTGGTTAGAGCGCTACCTTGACACGGTAGAGGTCAGGAGTTCGAGTCTCCTCGTGCCTACCATATCATTCAATGACTTAGCAGCAACACCACTCTTCCTCGTTGCTCCAGAACGCTCCAAATCTGCGTAAGTAACCCGCCGCTATGCTTGATTGGGGCGGTCATTAATAATGTTGATGTTGCCCCAAAAGCCGGAGCCGATGAAGGTGCGTTCACGGATCAACAAAAGGCACCGCGCTAGTGCTGGCGTAAACCCCTCGAAAAGTCTGGGCCTCTAACAGTGTCCTCGGATTCGGTCAACCTTAATGTTCAAGGGATTATGCCAGCAGGGCATTGGATGTCCTTTCCATTCTGGTCTACGCAAAGAGATTTTGCAGATTGAGGTAAGATTTGCAGAGACTTCAAGAACTCGATGATGCAATCTTGGTCGAATTTGGAGGAAGAACGGAATGCCGCGCTTGAGGCTGAGGCTTCTCCGGCGTGGGAGAGCACCGCTTCCCGCATGGTTGTGTACAACCCATGATGTCCAAATGAATGTTGATTGCAGATTCCCCAGAGTTTGCGAGTGATGAACTTGCCATTTCCAGCAAAAAAAGCCGCTGTGCCGGGCGTTTGGTTCATGTCGAGAGGCTCACGATTGGGATCACCGGCACCGCTCGTAATATCGTGGAGCTTCAAATCGGTATAGGCGGGGACATATACCACTCCGTTTGTAACTTTCAGCCTTGGTTGTGGAAGATCGTCGCTGGTTAAATCAATGTTAATGGCCGGAACCTCACCGGCGCGAATATTGGTACGCGGGTTGTATGGACCTGGCTCCGAGTAGATCCAACCTTTATTGTCGAGAGGCAAACTCTCAAGATGGCAACTCGCGCAGCCGATCGCGCGAAACTTCTTCTCCCCCATGATTACCGCCTCCTGAATTTCGGGATCACTGTTGATCATGCGTCCGGGCACAGGAAGAGTCGCTTGAAAAACGGTGGTGGCGGTTATATCGGCACGGGTCAGTTCGTTGATGAAGCCATCACCATCGGCGTCCACGCCGATGCCGAATCTCTCTTCCGATTGGATGCCGTGGTGGTGGTTGAAGGCGCTGTTCGTGAACTCACGCAGCGAAATGACATTACCGGCCTGGTGAAATGGCCGGATGATCAACGTCGGCGGATCTTTGGCCCCGGTGGTCTTCAAGCTCAATGCGGCGATACCAATCACGCGAGAGGTGTCCCAGGCACCATCAGGATTTCTGCGAATGGCGCCGAACGAAATACCTTTGGAAATCAATGCACTCGACGCACCCGGGGGCGTGGCGTCACGAATGACCTGAAGATCAGATGTGATCTGTCGGGCCAGCATTTCAATAAAGCCGGAACCAGACATCCCGATGGTTTTTCGGAAATTGGCGATGGACTGTAGTGTTGTGGGGTTCCCTATCTCATCTACCGCGGTTTGCGTACCCGCCATATTGCTCTGGTTGAAGGTGGCAAAGTCAAACCTCTGACCAAGTACGAAGACATTGGAAGCAATGTCTCCTCCGCCACCTATATAAGGTTTGTTGTGACAGCCGGAGCAGGAGTTTGTGTCCGGGCCGGAGATACGGTTGAAGTTGCGAGGGAAAGTCAATGGCTCGTGCGCATCGGCAAGAGGGGCGCCCGTTCCTTTGGTTAATGGCCGGCCAGCGCCTTCCTGGGACGTCCACATGGCATCGAACAGCTTGCGGCCGTAGTCGATCAGAGCGGTAACGGAGACCTTGTATTCTTCTCCGTCCTGCATGTGCTTTGGAATGGCGACTTCACGGCCAATGCCCTTATCCGCCCTACCTTCCGTGAGTGTTTGTCCGAAAGAAATCACGGATATAAGAAGAAGGCATACGATTGTGCCGTGCCAGCATCGAAAATGTCTTGCCATTTGGACCTCCTTCAGAAAATCAGGTAATGAAAGATTCCGCTTTCCCGATGATCAATCAGATCAAGATGACCCGCTCCTTACTGCGTCCAGGTGGCCTTTATATATGTTAGCGACAGGTCTGGAGGGAAAGTCGCGCTCGCGGTGGCCGTGGCCGACTGAATGGTG
>Ga0137407_10000555_pt1 | contig 24925 bp, 22 predicted proteins | sample CZOMad2_2_16fung_FD_108410 | JGI IMG/M metagenome (GOLD analysis project Ga0137407, IMG submission 108410) | Vadose zone soil fungal communities from Angelo Coast Range Reserve, California, USA - CZOMad2_2_16fungal (Illumina Assembly) | ecosystem: Environmental > Terrestrial > Soil > Vadose... | reverse complement strand
TACAATATCAACATGACGCTGCCAAGGGACAACAGGCAAACTTTCGAGGTATTCAGAAAAATATTTGTAAGCAGTTATAATGGGGCCCTGATTCCATTGAATCAATTGGCAGATATTCAATTCCAGGCTTCTCCAACAACTATCAAACATTATGATAAAGACCGGTATACCGTTGTAACATCTTTTGTAAAAAGCGGGTACAATACTGCTAAAATAACGGATGTTGTACTGAAAGAGTTGAAACGCATGCCCTTTCCCAAAGGCGCTTCGTATGTGCCTGCTGGTGATATAGAAGCAAGTAAAGAAAGTTTTGGAGGATTGGGTACCATTTTACTGATCACTGTTTTCGGTATATTGGGAATATTGATCCTCGAATTCAAAACATTTAAAGGAACACTTATCGTTTTATCTGTCGTTCCGCTGGGGATTATCGGTGCTGTAGCTGCTTTATTATTATCAGGAAATACTTTTTCCTTTGTGGCCATCATCGGATTGATTGCTTTGATCGGGATTGAAGTGAAAAATTCAATCCTGTTGGTTGATTATACAGATCAATTGCGGAGAAATGGAATGAACCTCAATGATGCGATACAAGAAGCTGGTGAAACCCGTTTCATACCCATCATTCTTACTACACTTACAGCGATCGGTGGACTAACTCCATTGGTTTTAGAGCACAATCCATTGTATTCTCCACTGGCATTGGTAATTATCGGTGGGCTGATCAGTTCTACTTTGTTAACAAGAGTTGTAACCCCGGTCTTGTATAAATTACTGGCGCCAAAAGTTATTCATTAAGAAGAAATGAGGATTGGTTGTGATTTAATAAATGAATGCAAATATCATAACCAATCCCGTTCATCAAAAAAAGTTTCCATTGTAATAAGAAATTATTTCTTATGATCCGAATCGAATCTTTCACTCACTACCAATTCTTTATTACCTGTTTTGTAGGAATAAAATCCTTCTCCGCTTTTTATACCGAGGAAGCCGGCTGTAACCATATTCGTCAGCAAAGGACATGGAGCATATTTAGGATTTCCGAATCCATCGTGTAATACCCGCAAGATGGAATGGCAAACATCGAGACCTATAAAATCCGCCAGTTGCAAAGGGCCCATTGGATGAGCCATTCCCAATTTCATTACCGTATCTATTTCTTCAACCCCGGCTACTCCCTCATACAAACTATAAATAGCTTCATTGATCATTGGCATTAAAATCCTGTTTGCAATAAACCCCGGATAATCATTTACCACGCATGGAATCTTTCCTAGTTTTTTTGAGAGATCAACAATCGTTTGCGTGACTTCTTTTTTTGTGCTGTATCCGTTGATTATTTCCACCAGTTTCATCACGGGTACCGGGTTCATAAAATGCATACCGATTACTGACCCTGCCCGACGGGTTACTGATGCAATTTTTGTAATAGAAATGGAAGAAGTATTGGTGGCAAGAATACAATGTAGCGGTGCAGTGTCATCTGCCTGTTTGAATATTTTCAATTTCAAAGCTTCATTTTCTGTAGCTGCTTCCACAACCAAATCGGCATTTTTCAGACCTGTTTCTATATCGGTTTGCAATGTAATATTTGCCAATACAGATTTTTTTATTTCTTCAGTAATGAATGCTTTGGCAATTTGCCGGTCAAGATTTTTGCTGATCGACGACATAGCTTTTTCCAGCTGCTCTTTATTTATATCCACGAGATTCACTGCAAAACCATTTTGCGCAAATAAGTGTGCGATACCGTTACCCATTATGCCGGCCCCTATTATTGAAATATTCTTCATGCTTGCTAATCGTATTATTTACTGCAAGGTTACAAATTCTGGTATGATATCGGAGGATAAAATTGAAGTTGCGCGAAATAGATGGTTATCAAATCTGTCGGCCGTGTATTATCAATAGATCGCCTATTTTGCCACAACAGATGGTTGTATCGTTTTTTTGGCCTAAAATTGCAGTTTCCTGAAAATTCAGGATTTGAAATCAGAAATATCCAATATGTATCCCAACCTGTATTATGCGTTCAAAGATTTATTCGGAGTTGACTGGAAATTTTTACATTTTATCAATTCATTTGGTTTTTTTGTGGCGATTGCATTCTGTTGCTCCTGGATCGTTTTAGCGAAGGAGCTCAGGCGTAAAGAAGCCCAGGGGCTATTACAAAGCAAAGAGGAAATCATTGTTGTGGGTAAACCAGCAAGCATACAAGAGATCTTTACAAATTTTATTCTCGGTTTTCTGCTCGGATATAAGATCATTGGCCTTTTTATTTCTAATAGCCCACTTGCTTCCAATCCGCAGGATTTTATTCTTTCTTCTTCTGGAAGCCTGCCAGCGGGTTTGCTTTTGGGGCTGCTCTTTGGCGGTTTAAAATGGTGGGAAAAAAATAAGCAAAAATTACCTCAGCCAGAAGAAAGAAAAATACGCATATGGCCACACGACAGGGTAGGAGATATCACCATCTTTGCCGCCATTTTCGGATTTATGGGTGCCAAGATTTTTAACAGCCTTGAGAATTGGGGAGAATTTGTAAGAAATCCTATCGAGTCGTTGATTTCTTTCAGTGGACTGACTTTTTATGGTGGACTTATTTGTGCGGCGCTGGCGATATGGTATTATGCCCGAAAAAGAAATATCGGTTTCTGGCACCTCAATGATGCAGCTGCCCCTGCATTGATGATCGGATATGCTCTTGGTAGGATTGGATGCCAGGTTTCGGGTGATGGTGACTGGGGGATTATCAATAGCGCATATTATACCAACGCCGCTCTTAAACCAGCATTGGCTCCTAATCCCGGGTATTTTAATGCTGTTGTTGCAAAAAACAGTGAATTATATGTAAACCAGTTCGGTTCTTTGGATGTTCCGCATTTGTATGTCAAAGCCCCATCTTTTTTACCAGATTGGTTATTCGCATATGCATATCCGCATAATGTCGTCAATGAAGGATTGCGAATCAGTGGATGTGATGGTCCATATTGCGGATATCTTCCCATGCCTGTTTTTCCCACTTCTTTTTATGAAACAATAATTTGTTTGTTACTGTTTTTTCTTATCTGGAAGGTCCGCAAAAAATTCACCGTTCCCGGAACGCTGTTCGCATTTTATCTTTTTGTAAATGGCATCGAAAGATTTTTTATTGAAAAGATCCGGGTAAATACCAAGTATGATATTCTTGGCTTCCACCCAACACAGGCAGAAATCATTTCCTTTTTATTGGTTATTTCGGGGGCTATTCTTTTTATAGTTCTTCGTAAAAAATATAAAATCAAATTGCCCGGGAATGCCGTTTTATAATGGCGTCTTATCTCTTCAATATTAATTTTCCTGACTATCGAAGGCAAAAATGTTTTTTAGAAAAGATTTGCCGTTTGCCCACATCTGTATATACAATGAGTAGATGCCGCTTGCCACGGCAAAATTTCCTTTTATCAACTTCAGTGACTTCCGTGTAACCAGTTTCTCCCTTTAACGTCTTAAACTTGTTCCTGAAAAATTACCAGTTATCAGTATTAACAGCCTTCTAGCACAAAACACTGTTCTATGTAATGCTAAGTACTGATCTTTGGATTGTAATATTCAAAAAATAGTACTAAAAATATAACTTGTTATGAAAAAGCTGATGTTTCTCTTCTTTGGTATAGCTCTGACAGCCTTATCTTCTTTTGGCCAGGCACAATTTGAAAAAGGAAAAATAAGCGGAACTATTACCGATGAAAATCAAAAAACAATTGAATCTGCATCTGTCTCTCTTTTAAAAGCAAAAGACTCTTCATCCATTAAAATTGTCGCTTCCGATAAATCCGGGCTATTTCATTTTGAAGGGATATCTGAGGGGAAGTATCTGATCTCAGTAACCGCCGTTGGACATACAATAGCATATTCGTCACTATTCGAAATTTCTTCTGCCAGTTCTCCCTCACAATTAAAAACAATTATCCTGAAAAAGAAATCGGGAGAATTAAAAGAAGTGGCTGTAATTGGAAAAAAACCTTTCATTGAACAAAAAGCAGATCGCATGATTGTGAATGTAGATGCTTCACCGGCCAATACAGGTTCAACTGTAATGGATGTTCTTGAAAAATCTCCTGGAGTAACGGTGGATAAAGACGGCAATATCAGTCTTAAGGGAAAACAGGGAGTCGTCATAATGATTGACAATAAACCGACTTATCTCAATGCAACCCAGCTGGCCAGTTATTTAAAGAGTCTACCATCTTCAGCTATCGAGCAGCTTGAAATTATGACCAATCCATCTGCAAAATATGACGCAGCAGGTAATTCCGGAATCATCAATATCAAAACCAAAAAAAATAAAACCAAAGGTTTTAACGGAAGCATCACGTTAACGCATACTCAGGGCGTTTACCCCAAGCCAGGTGGCAGTTTGAACACGAATTACCGCAATGGTAAATTCAATGTATTCCTGAATGCTGGTTACTCGCATTGGGAAGGTTTTCAGACACTCGATATCAATCGCAATTATCTCAATGTGTCTGATAAAAAAATCAACTCCATTTTTACCCAGCATACCAGAATGAAATTCACCAACCCCGAAATGAATGTGAAATTTGGAGTGGATTATTATATAAACAATAAAACAACATTGGGTTTTGTTGCCAGCGGATTTAAAAATAATGAAAGAAATCAATCAACCAGTACCATTTTCCTGAAGAATGCAGAAAATTTTATTGACTCAATTGTTTATTCTCCAAGTACAACGAAAGGCAGATGGAGAAATGGTTCATTCAATTTCAATTTCAGGCACCAGTTTGATTCAATAGGAAGAGAACTGACCGCAGACGTTGACTATATCAAATACAATTCGGGCAATGATCAATATTTTCAGAATATCACTTATAATCCTGATTGGACATATAGAGATCAAACCGTGCTCACAGGAAATTTACCTGCCGACATCAATATTTATTCATTCAAAACAGATTATTCCCATCCATTTAAAAAGGATTTCAAATTAGAAGCGGGTCTAAAAACAAGTTATGTATCTACTGATAACAATGCGAATTATTATAATGTCATAAATAATCAGCCGCAGGTAGACACCACGAAAACAAATCACTTTTTATATCACGAAAATATAAATGCAGCTTATGTCAACCTGAATAAGCAATATAAGAAATGGGGGATACAAGCAGGCCTGAGATTGGAAAATACAAACTACTCAGGTCATCAATTGGGGAATGATTATACCGTTAATAATAACGATTCGGTTTTCAAAAAAAGTTATGTAAATCTTTTTCCCACAATATATATAAGTTACCAGGCGAGTGATAAGCACCAGTTTTCCGTGAATTATGGTCGCAGAATTGACAGGCCGGCTTATGAGGACCTGAATCCATTCCTGTTCTTTTTGGATCAGTATACTTACCAGGCAGGTAACCCTTATCTGCAACCGCAGTATTCAGACAATATTGAATTCGCACACACGTACAAAAGTTTCCTCACAACAACATTAAATTATAGCAATACAAAGAACTTTTTCACCGAAACCTTCGAACAACAGGGGCATGCAACCATCGTACGAAATGGAAATATTGGCAGAAGACAGAATGCCGGCATTGCCGTAAGCGCCCAAATACCTGTAAAGAAATGGTGGACGGCTATCGTATATGTCAATGCCAACTATAATAAATTCAATGGTATGCTATATGGTGAATTTATTGATGTGAGTGCAACAACTTTCCTCGCCAATGTCAATAACCAATTCAAATTCAGCAAAGGCTGGAGCGCAGAACTTTCAGGTTTCTACCGCAGTAAAGGAATAGAAGGACAAATTGTAGTCCAACCACTGGGACAGGCATCAGCAGCGATATCAAAACAATTATTCCAGGAAAAAGCAAATATAAAACTTGGGATCAGGGATATGTTCTATACCCAACAGGTAAAGGGATATATCAATTTTCAACAAACGGAGGCAAGTTTTCATAACACAAGAGATAGCCGGCAGGTCAGTTTATCATTCACTTATCGTTTTGGTAAACCAATCAAAGGACCACAACCAAGAAGAAATGCAGGGGGAGCGAGTGATGAATCAAATCGTGTAAAATCAGGTGGTAAAAATTGATGATCCTAAAAGTTTCAGAACAATTTGCATATGGCGATTTTATAATTGCTCCCGGATAAAATTTAAAATCACCGTTGCTCTATCATAGATACAGTAAATTAAATCACGTCAAAAAAAACTGAAATGAAAAAAATTCCCATTATTCTGGCCGTGCTAACCGCAATCAATATATCAGTATTTGCTCAATGCGATAAGAAGGTAGCCTGGTCCGCATCCAAAGCAGATTTCATGGACGAAGCAGGAAATATACAGGATACTAAAAATGTAACTGTTGCGATTTATACAAATAAAAAGGAAATTAAAATAACTCACAGCGATGATGTCATGGATACCCTGCAGGGAGTTATAAAAGAATTTTCCTGCGACTGGAAACAACCTTATAAAAACGGCAAGACCGTAATGAAAGCTGACTTAATGGAAAAGAATGGAGAGCATATGAATAGTATCATCACCATCGAAGCGATCGAATCAAAGATTTCAATATCGATTAATATGGAAGGCCCGGATGGGAAAAAGATGGTCATAAAAATACCGGTGGATAATTATAAAGAAGAAAAAAACTAATGTGCGGGTTTGCGGATGTGCAAATGTGCGAATTCCGGGGGGAGGGTTTAAGGTATAGGGCATATCATACCCTATACCTTAAACCCTTCACCTTATAATTTGATCAAGTCTTTTTGTTTTCTACATTTGTGCTTTCAACAATTTTCTATGCCATCCTTCGATATAGTAAGCAAAGTAGATCCCCAGACACTGGACAATGCAGTGAATGTAGTCAGGAAAGAAATTATAAATCGATTTGATTTTAAAGATTCACCTGTACACATTGAATTAAATAAAAAAGATATGCAGGTTGATCTTGAGGCAGAAAGTGATATGAAAATAAAACAGATCACAGATGTACTGATCAGCCGTTCATTGAAACAAGGATTGGATCCCCTTGCATTTGATTTCAGCAAAGAAGCATATCAAAGCGGCAAAACAGTGAAGAAAGAAGTGCCGGTAAGAAATGGTTTAAAGCAGGAGGATGCAAAAAAAATTGTCAAGCTTGTCAAAGATGCGGGATTAAAGGTTCAGGTACAAATTATGGATGATCTTATTCGTGTAACAGGAAAGAAAATTGATGATCTGCAATCTGTCATTCAATTGTGTAAAAATGCCAGTCTGAGTATTCCCCTGCAATACCTGAACATGAGGAATTGAAGACGACGGCGTATTAAATTAATTTGGAAACCAAACAGATATATCCTAATTTCGCGCTTCAAAATTTCAAATCGTACGGCGATCAATCCGCCTGGTTACAGGTCCGTACAAGCTTAAAACACAGAAAGTTATGAAAAAAGATATTCATCCTGGCAATTACAGGTTTGTTGTTTTCAGAGACATGAGTAACGGCACAGCCTTCTTAACGCGCTCTTCCGCACCATCAAGGGAAACGGTAAAATGGGAAGATGGTAAAGAATACCCATTGATCAAACTCGAAATTTCAAATACTTCGCATCCTTTCTTTACAGGTAAAAATGTATTGGTTGATACAGCAGGACGTATTGATAAATTCAATAAACGCTACGAAAAAAGAGCAAAATAATTTACCGCTCCGTATAAAAAGCGGACACAAAAGTTATTTTGTCTGATTATATTTTCCCTTTCCGGTTTTCGGGAAGGGATTTTTTTTGAACATTATGGATGCCTGGGTTTTTGTCGTTTCTTTATCATCCTGTTTATGGAGAAATATAAAATTGTAGTTTTAGCCAATGAATGAAATTGTATTGGATGATGATTCAGTCCGGCAGGATTTATTTCCGTTTACACTTACACGTTCGGTTGCAGATATACGCATCGGGATTTTAACGATAAGAGAAAAATGGGAAAAACTTTTCAATTATACTATAACAAATAAGCTTGTTAAATCATCCTCTCCGGTTCTGCCCGCAAATATTATCCCCAATAACAATTTAGTTAATGCAATAAGAGAAAAAAAATCGGATCAATATCTGATATCAGCCAGTGATTCAAAAATAATCAAATACCCATGGCATATTTTTCAATTGAATGGTGAAATTATAAAAACTGATTTCATCCTGATTACAAAAGGCCGGAAGTCAGAGCCTGTTTCTTCAACGAACACCTTAATCAATCGCGAAAATATTTTTATTGAAAAAGGAGCCAAAGTAGAGTATGCCTTCCTGAATGCTTCAGGCGGACCAATCTACATAGGCCAAAATACAGAAGTGATGGAAGGCGCAATGATTCGGGGGCCATTCGCTTTGTGCGAAGGCTCGGTAGTTAAAATGGGGTCTAAAATATATGGGTCCACTATTGGTCCATACAGTATAGTTGGTGGAGAAATCAAGAATTCAATCATCTTTGGTTATTCCAACAAAGCACATGATGGCTACCTGGGTGATTCGGTGATTGGAGAATGGTGCAACCTGGGTGCAGGAAGTTCTAATTCCAATATTAAAAATAGCGGCGGTGAAGTATCTGTATGGAATCAATATTCAAAAGAATATGTTCCGGCGGGATTAAAATGTGGCTTATTGATGGGCGATTATTCCCGCAGCTCAATCAATACTCCATTTAATACCGGTACAGTAGTAGGTGTTTGTTGTAATGTTTTTGGTGAAGGCTTAACGCCCAAATATATCCCGGATTTTTCATGGGGTTATACGCCATTTTCGAAATACAGGTTTGAAAATGCTATAAGAGATATTACTAACTGGAAGAAATTGAAAAACCAATCCATAGACGATATGGAATTAAGAACTTTGAAACATATTTTTGAACAATCTTAAATTAATCCCGAATGAGAAAACAAGTTGCAGCAGCTAACTGGAAAATGAATCTTACTTATCAGCAGGGAGAGCAATTGCTCGATGATGTGCTCGATGCAAGGATCACGGCAAAAGATCATCAATTGGTGATTTTTGCAGTTCCTTTTCCTTATTTGATTATGGCAAATAGTGAAATAAGCCAGGTCAGTAATTATTTTGTTGCTGCTCAGAATTGTTATAGTAAAAAATCTGGTGCCTATACCGGAGAAGTTTCAGCAGAAATGTTGCAGTCGATAGGAATCAGGTATTGTGTTCTTGGTCATAGTGAACGCAGGGAATACTTCGGAGAAAACAATCAACTTCTTGCAGAAAAAATAAATATTTGTCTTGCCCATAACATCACTCCGGTTTTTTGCTGCGGTGAATCACTATCCATCCGGGAAGCAGGAACACAAAATAGTTTTGTAGAGATACAATTAAAGGAATCTTTGTTTCATTTATCGCCCGAACAAATCAAACAGATTATTATTGCCTACGAACCAATATGGGCGATTGGAACCGGGAAAACTGCAACTACTGAACAGGCGCAGGAAATGCATTCATATCTTCGTTCGGTACTGGCAAAACAATATGGGGATGAAATCGCAAACGAACTATCGATTTTGTATGGTGGAAGTGTAAAAGCCAATAATGCAAAAGAATTATTCGGGTGCCCCGATGTTGATGGTGGACTGGTAGGTGGAGCTTCATTAATTGCACCCGATTTTATTCAAATCATTCGGGCTTTAAAATGATATTCTTCTTATTTGCGTCTAGCTGCTGCATTTACAATAAATCCAAGGCAAATCAGTTTATCTTCCATATCTCCAATGTATACATGGTTCACGAAAATATGGCAAATACTAGGCAAAGATAATATTTTCTTTTACGAAGGATTATTATTAAAAAGAGCTTTTACTGTTTTATCGATTCAATTCGCCGGTGTGATTCTCGCGTTTGGTAGTAATCTTTTATTAGCAAGATTATACGGGGAACAGGTCTATGGCATTTATTCATTAGTATCAAGTTGGTCAGTTTTATTATCAGTAGTTGCGCTTTTTGGAATGGATGATTCGCATTTGGTCAAGGTGCCTGTATTAAAACTAAAAGGTGAGAAGAGAAAACTAAAGGAACAATTGAAATGGTCCCTGATTATTAATATCATTTCCACAAGTATTGTCGCCATTCTATTTTATTTAATCATAAATTTTGTTGCAATATCAAGACTGTCGGAAAATGCTTATTATTTTAATTATTCGCTTGCGATGATTTGTTTTTTAACGTTGCTGAATAATCTTATTTGTTTTTTGCGCGGATTGGACAAAGTAGTTTTGGGAGAACTTGTAGATAAAATTTCAAGGCCCGTTTTTTTTATTCTTTTTTTATTGATTTTTTTTTATTTGGGGAAGACCAATCTGACTGTCAATGCAATTATCGCAAACAGTATGGGATTACTTTCTGCCTCACTATTATTGGGTTTCGCAATAATTAAAAATTTAAAAAGAATAGAATCTGGGCATAGTTTTGAAAAGGGTAATTTTTCATTGGCCCCGAATACGCGTTATGTATTGCTCAACTTATTATACATATTATCTACGAGAGTGGATATCCTTTTGTTGGGACTATTTTCAGAAACTACCGCCGTAGGACATTATAACATTGCCGTCAGAATTGCAGATATTATTTCATCTCCGATTGCCATTATCAATCTGTCTTTACCTACATTGATTTCCAAAGAACGTATTCAAAAGGGTGAACAGTCTGCACCTCTTTTAATGTACCGCATTTCCAAAAACAGTTTTTTTCAATGCATGCTGATAGGGTTGTTTTTTATGGCAACAGGTCATTGGATACTGGGATGGTATGGAACCGGATTTACCAACGTTTTCCCGGTATTGGTAATATTCTTTCTATCCAGCCTGATAAGCGCTTGTACCGGATCAATCGATATGTTTTTTATTTTGAGCGGGCATGAAAGAAAAATTATATACATCAGGATTCTTTCCCTGGTGCTTACGCTTTCACTTTCCATTTTCCTGATTCCCAGATGGAATACTATAGGCGCCGCAATTGCTATGCTCATAGGAAATTTGATTTATTGCATATTGTTGCAATACTCTTTTTTCAAAAAGTATGGAATTTTTATTCACCCCTTTGCAAAAAAAAATAAATTGCATGTCAGTAATACCGAATCAGAAGAAAATAAAATTACCTGATAATATGATTGGTTGTATTGATTTTCATTAATCTTTCGAAATGCACCAGGAAATTTTCTTTTACAAAAAAAGAAAACGATTGATAAATTTTGGAATTAATGTCTTCTCCATAGCCATTCATAAATTTTAATATCAGGTGTACCAGCTCATCCGGACTTTTATAAGTGAGGAGTGCATCTTCGTAATGTTCAGGTATATTAAAACCATACGGCACAATTGCAGGTTTGCAATTAAATAGCAGGTCTGCAGTAAGACCAGTTGCAGTCGACAATCCGTATACTTCAGAAGTTCCCCGGATACCTACGGTATCGATATGAATAGGGCTCCAGATAATGTCTGCTTCTTCCAGGTTCTTTTGATATTCGGATTGAGAAACATAATTCTCAAAGTATTTTATTTTGAAATTACCGGCGTTAAGGGCAAGCAATCCGTTGATAAATTTAATGCCAAACTCAGTATTACATTTTCCAAGAATGATTAATTCAACGGGTTTCTTTTTTGTAATCAAATGAGTATGGGTTTTTAAAAACCCGGACACAAAATCATAATCTCTTCGATTGGGATCAACAGATCCTGGAATTACTATTTTGAATACATTTCCAGGCTCTTTGCTGTTAGCTTTAACTCCTGAAAAAAAACGGGAAGGAATGAACACGGCTGTTGAGCCGGAGATTTTTTTTTGAAGCAACCCGGACATTAATGGAAAAAAGACCCGGTAATGGGCAATACGTTTGTGAAAGAAGAGTTTGGCAAAAGATTCTGTAATGTCACGGATACCTTTGTATTTATAGACACAGTATTCATTGACTGCCTGAACTGATAAACTTATATGTGCCTTTTTTAAACCATTAATTAACCAGGCAAAGTAGAAAAGATTATTATCCAGTGTGCTTATATGGAAATGACTGAAATTATTATTTTTGAAATGCTCAACTGCATCCCTGATGAAATTACGGTTGGGATAGTTTTCGGCCTGCCTGAAGAAAATTGTATGCGGCCATTGATGTTCCGGCGCAGCATCACTGCATAGGTTTTGATAAGTGGTTTCTTTAAGAAAAACCGCAACATATTTAAAATAGACTTCAGACAAATCTAATATTGAAGGTAGTGTTTCGTGATGCGTCGTTTCATATATTACCAGTTTCATGATTTCATATTAAAAAAGCCTATTAATTCTTTGTTTTATACAAGGTAATTTAATTATTAAACTATCTAATCCAAAATTGATTCTATTATATTTGCCTGAGGAGTTTTCTTTATGAAAAAATATATTGTAATAACGTCAATCTTTAGCCCTACAGAAGCGATATTGGCCTTTTTACAATTAAAGGATTATAAATTGATTGTAGTCGGCGATAAAAAAACGAGCAATGATTGGTTTTGCGAAGGCGCGGAATATTTATCAGTTAGTAAGCAAAAAAATGTAGGTCTCTATATCAATAAACTATTACCCTATAATCATTATTGCAGGAAGATGATGGGGTACCTGCACGCAATAATAAATGGAGCCCAAATTATTATCGATACGGATGATGACAATATTCCAAAAAAAAATTGGGGCTTTCCGGATCTCGAAGGCCAATTTGATTTTATTGCACCCAATAAAGGCTTTGTAAATATCTATCAACGATTTTCTGATAAAAAGATCTGGCCCCGTGGTCTTCCTTTGAATGCAATCATGGAGCAATCTGATCTTGAGCAGCAAAAAGAGAAGAGCTACTGCAAGGTTGGCGTTTGGCAATCATTGGCTGATGAAAATCCTGATGTAGACGCAATTTACAGGTTAACGAATAATTCTCCCTGCTTTTTTAAAGAAGAAAATCCCGTCGTGTTGGGAAAAAATACGATAAGCCCTTATAATTCTCAAAATACATTAACCAGGAAAGAATTATTTCATCTTTTGTATTTGCCGGCTTATACAAGTTTCAGATTCACGGACATTTTAAGAAGCCTGGTTGCCCAGCCCATTATGTGGCTATACGGTTATCATCTTGGATTTACTCATGCCACATCTGTACAAAAAAGAAATTTGCATGATAATTTTGAAGATTTTATTTCGGAAATCCCAATGTATCAGCATGGTCCTAAAGTGACAGATATTGTTAACGATGTTATTTCATCACAAGAAACAATTGATAATAACCTTTACAATGCATACGAAGCATTGAAAAAAAATAAAATTATTCTTCCAAAAGAATTAAAAGTTCTTGAAGCATGGCTTAAAGAATTAGCGTTATATAAAAATCAGTAATAAAATAATTTGTCAAAGTTTTGACTATCTGTGTTGGTCATAATAGTTTACAGGCAATGCCTGTTTCAGCAAAACCATTTCTTCATCTTCCAGACGAACTGCAGTGACTGACTGTACAATATCTTCCAGTTGTTCAATCGTTCTTATCCCGGCTACGGCAGATGTAATCGCTGCATGCTGCAATACAAAACGAATTGCTGTTTGAGTGCTGGTCCGATGCTTTCCTGATAAACCTGCAATAGCAGCTGCAGCTTTTCGAACTTCCTGTTCAGTATAATTCAAATAGGAAACAGGTGGTTTATTTGCGAGCAAACCCTTTGCAATCGATCCCCTCGCCAATACACCAACATCATTATTATTTAACAGGTCAAGACAAGTCTCTTCCGGGCGGCGGTCAAGTAAACTATATTGCATCATGACGCTGACAATATTGGAACGTTCAACATATGCGCGGATCACATTCGGACGAATAGACGAAATGCCATAGTAGCGGATCTTTCCCTGCTGCTGCAATATTTCAAATGCTCCGATTGTTTCGTCGATCGGATCATCCATGGTACCACCATGCAATTGGTAAAGATCAATATAGTCCGTTTGCAAACGCCGGAGACTTTTGTCAACAGAGGAAAGAATATATTCTTTGCGCGGGTTCCAATCCCATCCGGAGCCATCCGGGCGCAATTGATTGCCCACCTTGGTTGCGATAATCACCTCCTTGCGTTTTTCTTTAATCGCAGCTCCCAGGGCAATTTCGTTTTGACCGTTTTGATAAAGGTCCGCAGTATCAAAAAAATTAATGCCGAGTTCAATCGCCCGATGGATCAGCCCCTTATTATCTGGACTGTTTTCAGCCAGCGACATACAGCCAAATCCAATCTTACTTATCTCCAATGTTGATTTGCCCAATTTCTGATAATTCATCATACTGAATATTCTCTTTAACCCGATATGCGAAGTAACTGAATTAATTTTTTATTATGGAACAGAGAAATAGATTATCAAATGCTTTGTATATAAAAATTGTTCGTAACTTTTATTATTAAAACTTTTTTTATGAGAAAGCTAACCAAACTATTATTAGTAACTGTATTAACAACATTTTGTTATTTATCAGTATTTGCTCAAAGCGATGCTGATATGAAAGCGATGATGGCTTATATGACACCGGGCGAAGTGCATCAAATGATGGGAAAATCAACTGGTACCTGGACGGGTGCTATTACGATGTGGATGCAACCTGGGGCACAACCCACGAATATGACAGGCGAGGCCACAAATGAAATGATTCTGGGCGGCCGTTACCTGCAAAGTAAAAATACCGGCAACATGATGGGAATGCCTTTTGAAGGCATTGGCACAACAGGATATGATAATGCAAAAAAAATTTTTATGACAACCTGGATTGATAATGCAGGTACGGGTATTATGTATCTTGAAGGTACCTGGGATGCGCAAAATAAAACTATCAATTTCAGCGGCAAGATGGTTGATCCAATGTCAGGCAAAGATATACCTGTAAGAGAAACATTAAAATTTGTAGATGATAATACTCATGTCCTGGAAATGTTCCTGACCGACAAAGGCAAAGAATATAAGTCCATGGAAATAAAATATACGAGAAAATAATTCCTCTGGTTGAGTGTTGAATATTGATTATTGAGTGTTCGATTATCAAACATTCAATAATCAATATTCAACACTCAACAATCATTTCAACACTCAACATTCCTCATCCTTTTTCATTACCTTTGCTCGCCTTTGCCCGAACTAAGTTAAGCTGTAGGCTCTGAAAATGAAAGAGGTAGATACATGAAGAATATCCGAAATTTTTGCATCATCGCACATATTGATCACGGTAAATCGACCCTGGCCGACCGGCTGTTGCAGATGACTAATACCATCAGTGAACGAGAAATGATGGACCAGGTACTTGACGATATGGACCTGGAAAGGGAAAAGGGCATTACCATCAAAAGTCATGCTATACAGATCAATCATGAATATAACGGTGAACAATATGTCCTGAACCTGATCGATACGCCCGGGCATGTTGATTTCAGTTATGAAGTAAGCCGAGCACTGGCCGCCTGCGAAGGAGTTCTTTTGCTGGTTGATGCTACGCAAGGCATCCAGGCGCAAACAATCTCTAACTTATATCTTGCAATTGAAAATGATCTTGAAATCATTCCTGTCATCAATAAGATTGATATGGATGGCGCTATGATCGAAGAAACAAAAGACCAGATCATAGAACTCATCGGTTGCAAGCCGGAAGACATTTTGCTGGCGAGCGCAAAAACAGGGTTGGGTGTTGATATAATACTTGAAGCGATCATTAAAAAAATTCCTGCACCTGAAGGAAATCCTAATGCGCCTCTTCAAGCGTTAATCTTTGATAGTGTATTCAATTCCTTCCGAGGCATCATCGTATATTATCGTATTCTGAATGGAGTGCTAAAGAAGGGAGATAAGGTAAAATTTGTATCAACAGGGATTGAATATGAAGCTGATGAAGTGGGTATTTTGAAATTAGCTTTAGATCCAAAAAGTGAAGTGCGCGCTGGCGATGTGGGTTATATCATTACCGGTATCAAGAATGCAAAAGAAGTTAAAGTAGGTGATACCATTACGCTTGCAAACAATCCCAATCCACAAATGATACAGGGGTTCCAGGAAGTGAAGCCAATGGTTTTTGCCGGAATATTTCCGATAGATACGGATGAATTTGGTGAACTGCGGGAATGCATGGATAAACTTCAGTTGAACGATGCTTCATTGACTTATGAGCTGGAAACTTCACAGGCATTAGGTTTCGGCTTCCGTTGTGGTTTCCTGGGCATGTTGCATATGGAGATCATCCAGGAACGTTTGGAAAGAGAATTCAATCAGACTGTAATCACCACGGTTCCCAACGTAAGCTTTATCGCGCATACTACCAACGGTGAGATAATCCAGGTAAATAATCCAACCCAAATGCCCGATCCGGTTCGAATAGAAAGAACCGAAGAACCATTCATCAAGGCACAGATCATCTCAAAGCCGGAATATATTGGAAATATAATGACTTTATGTTTAGGTAAACGTGGCATACTGCTGAATCAAAGTTATTTAACTACAACAAGAGTTGAACTGATATTTGAAATGCCGCTTACTGAAATCGTATTTGATTTTTATGATAAACTGAAAAGCCAGACACGCGGTTATGCTTCCTTCGATTATCATCCGATCGGTTATCGTGACAGTGAGATTGTAAAAATGGATATTTTATTAAACGGCGACAAAGTAGATGCCCTAAGTGCACTCATTCATCGAAGCCGGTCACAGGATTTTGGAAGAAAGCTTTGCGAAAAATTAAAAGAACTATTACCCCGACAACAATTCCAGATTGCTATCCAGGCCGCTGTAGGCGCCAAAGTCATCGCCCGCGAAACCATCAGCGCGCTCAGGAAAGATGTTACTGCCAAATGTTATGGTGGTGATATCAGTCGCAAACGCAAACTACTCGAAAAACAAAAGGAAGGAAAAAAGCGTATGCGCCAGATCGGTAATGTGGAGGTTCCCCAGGAAGCGTTCCTTGCGGTACTCAAACTCGACGAATAATAATTGTAAAAGTAAAATAGAAATGTAACGCCCGAAATCCGGGTTTAAAATGAAACTTTGGTCGGGTGATTGGATAAATATTTTTTTATCTTGTTGCCTTATGGGAAAGAAGTCCTCCGTTTTAATAATCTCCATGTTATGGGTCATCGTTCTCCAGGCCCAGGATATAAAATATATTGAACTTAAAAATAAAAAAATTTTATACCCGCTTAAGCATTTTCATATTGTGTTGGTAAAAGATGACCGCTCAGATACAACCAATATCGGATCCATACGTACGGGAATTCTCAGTAAGAAAAAGGTATTGCTCAATTTACAGAACGGAGCTGTCAATTCATTGACCCGGTTTATCAATAATAATGTTGACCAGGACACGTCTACAAGTGCACTGGAATTACACATCTCTCAATTAAATGTAACCGAAAAAAGTACATCAGGCTTAAAAACAGAAAATGAATTAACTGTTTCTTTTTCTTTTTTTGATGGATCTCAAAAATTAGCAGAAAATACCGGTGGTGGAACAACGCAGTCGACTGGCGATGCTACTAAAATCATCGAAGAATTGATCCGTGATAATATAGAAAGCAGCCTGCATCAGTTTGACGATTGGTGGTTTAAAAACCAGGCTTCTTACACGATACAAAAAACAAAACCTTCGATTAAGGTTGAAGTATTCATGGAAGAAAATTCGCAGGATTCTGATATTGTTTCTTATTCATTAAAACGTCCATTGACGCTCGATGATTTCCAGGGCAAACCCGATGAGCTGAGCAGGGCTGCTGCAATCTCCTATACTATTTTATTTCTGAAATATAGTTCTGCCCGCGATATCAGCAATCAGACAATGGTTGATGTATACGTTATCGCAAATTTTGATAAAATAAAATCATGGTCCTGGCAAAATAGTAAAACTTTAGAAACACTCGAGCATGAACAGCGGCATTTTGATATAACAGCTATCAAGGCTTGCGAACTTGCCGATACAATTAAAAAATTTCAATTTAGTGTCGACAATTATCCCAGGGAACTGGAAAAATTGCAAAAACAAAAACAAAAAGAACTTGGTCAGATGCAGGACCAGTATGATATGGAAACAAAGCATGGACGCGTGCTGGCAATTCAGGAAAAATGGAACAAAATGATAAAGGATCAATTACAAAAGTTAACTTGCTATCACTCTTAAAATATTTATTAATTGCGCACACCACTTCAAAAAGGAGAAAAAATATTGCTGGTTACTTACAGCAGCTGGATATCACTTATTGTTCCCGTATTGGTTGCCATTATTGGCATCGTTGCTTCTTATTTTATCGGATTTAGCGAACACTGGGGATGGATAGCCGCAGTTGTTGGCGTTTTTTATTTTGTTATAAAATATTTTAGCTGGAGAGCATATATCTGGGTTGTGACGAATTACAGGGTTATTGATGAAACCGGATTGCTGAATCATTTTGCCAAAGAAAGTCCGTTGGAAAAAATTAACAATGTGTCTTACGATCAAACAGTATGGGGCAGGATTTTCAACTATGGCCATGTAGAAATACAAACAGCGGCGCAGATTGGTGCAACCGATTATTTCAATGTATATCATCCGAAGCGGTTAAAAGATATCATCACACAGGCACAATCCGACCTTGAGCAAATCAAACTCACCAACCAGGCAACGCACATGGCTGCTGCATTGGGATTGAATAAACAGGGGCCCACTCAGGCAAATAATATCGCAGTAGAGCTGGAACAATTGTATAATTTGAAACAAAAAGGGATTTTAACTGAGGAGGAATATAATAGAGCGAAAAATAAAATATTGAACAGATAGATGAGCTCTCTGCAAATAAAGTCAACGCATAGAATACAATCAATTGATTTGTTGCGCGGGATCGTCATGATCATTATGGCATTGGACCATTGCCGGGATATGCTTCATTATAATAACAGTATTGGCCAGGGCCCCCTTGATTTTGGAACCACAACTCCGGCTTTATTTCTTACCAGGTGGATCACTCATTTTTGTGCTCCTGTATTTGTGTTTCTTTCAGGCACGGGAATATTTCTTTACAGTAGCAAGGGCAAATCAAAAAAACAGATCGCGATATTTCTTTTTACCCGCGGTCTCTGGCTGATATTCGCTGAAATATTTATCATTGGGCCGCTCTGGGATTTTTATTTTTTTGAATTTTTTTTACAGGTAATCTGGGCCATTGGCCTCTCCATGGTTTTTTTATCTGTTTTGCAATTTTTGCCTTACCGGGTACTGTTTGTTATTGGTTTATTGATTGTTTTTGGACACAATCTTCTTGATAATATCACCGTAGAACAGCCATTCCTGAAATCCGTATTATGGTCGGTTATTCACAAGGAACATCTTTATCAAATAAGCGATCATTTACAATTGGTTATTCAATATCCGTTTTTACCATGGCTTGGATTAATGATACTCGGTTATGCCTTGGGAAAATTATATCTTCCGGAAACTTCGGCGGAGTATAGAAAAAAATTTTTACTGATTACAGGATTGGCTTCGATCGCGTTATTCATCATAATACGCTTTGTAAATATTTATGGAGATATGCATCAATGGTCCCATCAAAAAACACCTGTATTTACATTGCTTGATTTTGTAAATACCACCAAATATCCACCCTCGTTATTATATATATTGATGACCATTGGACCGGCGTTGGTTTTTTTATCTTTTGCAGAAAATATTTCTACGCGGTTCAGCAGAAAGATCGCGATATTCGGTAAAGTACCTTTTTTCTATTATATACTGCATGTAGCATTGATTCGTTCCATTTCGTGGGCTGCATTTTTTGTGAGCGGTCATACATGGAGTGATCTTGATTTCACACATTTCCGGGAAGGCAGCCTTCCTTATGGAAGCGGGTATTCGTTATGGGTAGTGTATCTTACCTGGGTTGCTGTAATTATTATTCTTTATTTTCCGTGTCGCTGGTATAGTAAATATAAAACCACACATAAGTATTGGTGGCTGAGTTATCTCTAAAATAAGAGACAAGGCACAAGGTTCAAGGTACAAGACTGAATTCACGCTTGATCTTAGACTTTCAGTCTTGTACCTTGAACCTTGTGTCTTGTACCTTATTTAACAGGCTTTGAAGTTTTCTGTTTTTGTTTCTTCTGTATGTTTTTATCCGATTGGTCCATCAATTTCTGCTCGTTAGCTCCTCCCGCTTCGTCCAATATCTTTTCATCCTGCGGGAACTGTCCATCCTTCAATACAAAATTAAATACTCTTGGAACATGCAGCCACTGTCCATCCTGCCATTTAAACCCTTCGAAATCACCATCAGGCACAAACGTACTTCTTCTATCGGGTTCTTCGCTCTCTGATATCAGTTCATCGAATATAATCATATCCATTTCCGGATCGTAATTAAGGGTAGTATTTGCTTCTTTTTTATATTCGATATTAAACCGGACAGGTGTCTGTATTATTTTTTTATTAGTAACTGAGTCATCCTTAAAAGAAAAATAAGCTCCTCCAAAAACCGGTTCTCCCTGGTCATTGAAGGTGAGAATCTCCATCCATTTTTTGTTGCTGCTGATCGTGTAGTCGTCAAAACCAAGGAGTGTATAAATTTTTTTCCCATTATATGTTTTGAGAATGATGCGGTAATAAATGGCGCCGATCCAGTTATTCATGGTTCTGATCGAGTCGCGTGGCTTGGCTGTAAACATGGATACATCATGCAGCCCGAACAATTTTAAAGAGCCGTCAGCGGTACGCATTTGTATAGCGCCTCGCTGCAAATAAACATATTCATCTTTTTTGAGTTGCCATGTAAAAATGCGAAATGCGCTGTCGGGTGAATATAACCTCGAAATAGTCTGCAGAGAATCAAAAGGGAAATAAAATGAATTTTTTATTTTAAGAGCCCGGACCAGCGTTCTTGTAAAAATGCTATCTGATTTTAGACGTTTTCCGGCATCTTCATCAAGAACAATATTATTGGCAAAGGGCTTCAATGAATCTTCCCGGATGACGAAAGCTTTTTTTTCAATAGAAGTTAAATGTTGCGCAGAAAGAGGCTGAATATAGAATGTAAACAGGGTTGCTGCTAAAAAAGATAAGATGGTTTTTTTAATAAGAAATCGCATAAGTTTTTCCCGGTTATTGATCGCTTTTGACGCTAACATACTGACACCCGCAAGTAACGATAAAATTGTGCCAAAATTTTATTTTGACTGCAAAGCTTTTGCAAAAGATGGAAGATCAGGGAAAGATAGGTCGATTGCGGGATGTGGAAGCAGTATATCGGGATGGGTCGTCTTTACGAAAACGGTATGCATGCCTGCATTGCGGCCAAATTCCATATCGCTGATTTTATTGCCCACCATGATGGCCTTTGAAAAATTAATTTGGGGGAAATCTTTTTTTGCCAGCAATGCCATACCTGGATTTGGTTTGCGAAGAGGGTCACCCGGGTCCAGGGAACTGCAATGATAGATTCTGTCAATTCTGCCACCAGCGTTCTTTATGGCCTGCAGCATATATGCATGTATATCTTTAAGGTCATTTTCCGTCATCAATCCTTTTCCAATACCGCGTTGATTGGTAACAATAATAATGATCATGAATAATTCCGAAAAAAAACTGATTGCTTCGGGCACTTCTTCGTAAAAAATAAATTCATTGCGGTTGAGGACATAGTCATCTTTCTTTTCGTAATTGATCACTCCATCCCGGTCAAGAAACAATGTCCAATCTTTGTCCACATCTTTTAAATCAAGCATGCTCATTATATATTTTGCGGTAATTCTGTTTGTGCGCGATGATAATCCTCAGGTATGCCGATATCGATAAAATAGCGATCCTGTATGCAACCAAAAATTGACCTGGTTCCATTCGATTTTTCAAGATAATCCTTTTCAAATGAAAATTTTTCAGGAAGATCCTCATCCATGAATTTTGCTTTTTGTAAAATATATATGCCACCATTGATCAGCCCCGAAGTATAAAATTTCTTTTCTTCAAAACTTTTTACGGATTGGTCCTGGTTCAATAACACCACCCCATATCTTTGAAAATTCTTCATTGGTTTTAGTGCGAGGGTACAATGTGCATTGTGCAATTGATGGAATGAAAATATTTCAGATAAGCCGATGCTGAAAAAAGTATCTCCATTCAAGACCAGGATATTTTTTTCTGTTGCTTTGGAACAGGCAAGCTTAATGGCTCCTCCGGTTCCCAATGGCTCTTTTTCAATTGATAATTCAAAATCCATCTTTTGATCCTGTCCGCTGACCTTATAATGAGTAGCTATAAATTCTTCAATCACTTCACTTTTATATCCCAATGCAAAAATGAATTTTTCAATTCCCTGTTTGGAAAAATAATCTATCACATAGGAAAGAAATGGCCTGCCAGCAATGGGCGCCATGCATTTGGGCAGATCCGGAACAGTATCCCTTAACCTGGTTCCCAATCCACCTGCCAGTATAATAGCTTCTTTAATCACGGATTAAGAGATTTAGAATAGGATTTCACCGAAACGATTGGCTGAAAGCAGATAAGATTATTTGTAATAAGTTCCCGAATCATAATCCAAATTTTCCTATTAAATAATTCTTGAAATAAAATTTTAACCCCTGACATTAATGATGAAAATATTGTTCCTCCACCATCTGGCAAATAATATGTCCAAGGAGAATGTGCGATTCCTGGATGCGCGGTGTATCTTTTGATGGAACGTTGATCAGGTAATCGCTGAGGGTTTTCATGATGCCGCCTGTTTCGCCGGTAAAGGCAATCGTTACGACGCCTTTTGTTCTTGCAGCTTCGAATGCGTTGATAATATTGACAGAGTTTCCGGAAGTGGAAAGTCCGACAAGTATATCTCCTTTTTTTGCGATCCCTTTGATCAATCGCGCATATACAACATCGTAACTATAATCATTGGCAACAGCAGTGAGATATGAAGTATTGCAATGCAATGCTTCTGCAGGCAAAGCATCTCTGTCGATATAAAAACGTCCTGAAAATTCAGCAGCAAGGTGCTGGGCATCTGCTGCGCTGCCGCCGTTTCCACAAAAATAAATCCGGTTGCCATTTTTCAATGCGGAAATGATAACAGCTATTACCTCTTCGACCACCTTCAGTAATTTTCGATCTGTTAACACCTTATTTTTTACAGCGATTGATTCGCTGACAATTGATATGATCTTATCCTGCATAATTAATTTTATTTCTTATTATTTCTTAGGTTCCGAAGGTCATGGTCAGACGGGGACCGTCAGACCAGGTTCAAATGGTCCGACCATCATCAAACTGTCCATGTAGTGAGCCCGTGATCTACAAACTGATACGGTTTACAATGACCTCCAAATGAATCCAGCGCTTCGATTACATCGTATTTGGAATTGCCCGGGCAATAAAATATCATAAACCCACCGCCACCTGCACCGGATATTTTGCCACCGGTGGCGCCGGATTTTTTAGCAGCTTCGTAAATTTCTTCCATCTTATCATTGGAAATGCCTTCCGCCATCTGGCGTTTTTGCCGGAATCCGAAATCAAGTATTTCACCAATTTCATTCAGCCTTCCTTTCAACAATGCTTCTTTCATCATTTGTGATTGCTGTTTCAGCTGATGCATGGCTTCAATGGATTTGCCCTGCTTATCGATCACATTTCTGCTTTGCTTTTCAATAATTTTAGCCGATTCCCTGCTTGTAGCAGTATAATAGAGCAATAAATTATTCTCCAGTTCAAAAAGGTATTGCTGCTTTACACGCAAAGGGTTTACGATCACTTTTTCTTCACTAAGAAATTCCATATAATTGACTCCGCCAAAAGTGGCCGCATATTGGTCCTGTTTACCGCCGGCCATTTTCAAATCCCTTCTTTCTATTTCATATGCAAGATGCGCAGTATCATATTCGCCTAAGGGTAACCGTAACATTTCAGCAAAAGCTCCGATTATGGCTACAACGAGGGTGGATGAAGTCCCCAGCCCCGAACCTGCGGGGGCATCAACAAAAGTAGATAGCTTAAAACCCGCGAGCGGAAACTTATAATCTTTTTGAATGCGGTTGTAAACACCCTTCAATAAATCCAGTTTGCCATCGAGAGGCAATTCAGTAACAAGCTCAAAAGATTGCTTTGTTTTATGGTCGATGGCATCGAGTATAATGATATTTTCCTGCAGTGGTTCTATTGTGGCCGAAGCATATAATGATACAGTGGCATTCAGGATAGCGCCGCCATATAATTCGCTGTACGGACTCACATCGGTTCCTCCGCCAGCCAGGCCTATACGTAAAGGAGCTTTACTTCTGTGTATCATTGGCTAATTCGGAAATGGTTTTAACAAGATTTTTCCAGGAATATTTTAGCTTTTCGTTGCGAAGATGAGGAATAAAATAATCTTCTCCTAATTCATAATAACGCAATATCGCATCTGCCAGTGATTGTGGATCAGGAGCGGCGACAAGGCCGGTTTTTTCATGGTGAACCAGTGAAGGAAGACCACCAACATTGGATACGATCATCGGTTTTTCGAAATGATAGGCGAGGGGAGTTACTCCGCTTTGCGTAGCATTGCGGTAAGGTTGCATCACCGCATCGGCAGCGCATAAAAAATATTTTACTTCAGCATCCGGAATAAAATCAGTTTTAAGGATCAATGATTCTCCGATATCCAGTTTTTTAATCAATTCCTTATACGGTTTTTCATCTTCATAAAACTCACCTGCTACCAGCAAACGGATACCAGCAGCTTTTATCCTTGCATCAGACATGGCTTCCATTAAAATATCAAGGCCCTTATATCTGCGGATGAAGCCAAAAAAAAGAATTATTTTTTCTCCGTTTGCTATCTGAAGACCTGATTGTTCGCGAAGAAAATTTCTTGCTTCCCGTTTAGAAATAATCTCGCCAAAATTATCATATAACGGATGCAAAACCTGTTTGGCTGGTTTTTGTTTT
>Ga0137407_10000553_pt1 | contig 24966 bp, 20 predicted proteins | sample CZOMad2_2_16fung_FD_108410 | JGI IMG/M metagenome (GOLD analysis project Ga0137407, IMG submission 108410) | Vadose zone soil fungal communities from Angelo Coast Range Reserve, California, USA - CZOMad2_2_16fungal (Illumina Assembly) | ecosystem: Environmental > Terrestrial > Soil > Vadose... | reverse complement strand
TGTGCGAAATTCTGCGAATCCAGTTTCATGGGTGCACCCACGCTCTACTGCCGAAACCCGTATCTCATGAATTTCGTTCTTCTCGGATTAGGCGACTTGCAGACTTAATAGACGTTTCGTCTGAGCTGCTCGACGGTCCAATCCAGCGGCGCCCTCCTCCAACCTTCTCCTAAAGAGCAATTCTCAAACCGTAGCGGTATGGCTCAAATGATTGAGCCATGGATTTGCGTTTTCTGAGCAGTCCTATAAATCGGTTCTGCTCAGAGCCTGAAAAAGGAGGAGTGCAAACAATGCGATCTGAGCTAGTGTTTCGCGTGCCGAGACTAGAATCTGTTTTCCATGCACGACTTATGCACTGCTGCATCCTAGTGCTGTTGGTAGTCTTCACGATGACAATGGCCTACGGCCAAACGTGGGCTGCTAATAAACCGGAACCCGCCGAGGCAACCCCGCAGCCGGCTGTGAGCGCCATCCTTTCAGCCTTCGACAAGTACGAAGTCGTGGCCATGCCGCAGGGTCATGGGATGCAGGACCTGAACAATTTCATACTTTCGCTGATCCGCAACCCAGGGTTTTCGGAAAAGGTGAACGACATTGAGGTCGAGTTTGGCAACTCGCTGTACCAGCCCATGCTGGATCGCTATATTGCCGGAGAGAATGTCCCGTTCACGGAAGTCCAGAAAGTATGGCGAAAAATGGGCCAGCCCGCGAGCGGAGCGTCGGGATTCGTTGAGCAATTTTTCCCTCTCGTGCGAGCATTGAATCAGAAACTACCGCCGGAAAGGCGCGTGCGGGTGTTGGCCGGCGATTCCCCCGTTGACTGGGATCAAATCAAGAGCATTGACGACGTCGTGAGACTGGTTCACCGGGATGCCAGCATCGCTTCCGTGATGGAGCAAGAAGTCTTGTCAAAGCATCGCAAGGCTCTCATGCTCTTCGGCACATTTCATCTCATGCACGGCACGGGCGGCAGTGCCGTGTCGCTTTATGAAAAAGACTATCCAAACCTCACGTTTGTCATTACCGAGCTCGGCATTTTCGATACGGACTTGCCCACTCTGTCAAGCAGTCGGCTCGCAACGTGGCCAATTCCATCCCTGGCGCTGGCCAAGGGCACGTGGCTGGGAGCCCTGGATTTAGGTCACTTTATCCCGCCACCCATTCGCATCGACGAAAAGGACTGCAAGGTGCAGAGCGAGTTCCCCAAGGTGCTTCAGAAACCGATGGAAGACCTAGTGGACGCGTTCCTTTACCTCGGCCCTCAGGATCTGCGGTTAAAGGAGAAGATTCCAGCCGATATCGTCCTGGATGATACCTACAGAACCGAATTACAGCGAGGTGGGGCGATGCTCGGATTCCCAGATGCAGCTTCTGAAACGCCGAACGAGTTTGATCGCCAGATTGTGAAAACTGCGGAAGACCCTATTTTCGCGATCCCGAAGCAACCACGGGACCCCAAGGGCGTCGAGCAAGCAGTGCAAGGTTGCCTTGAGCGTAAAGACAATGGCAGTACACCTCGATAGATCAGGCACGTTACAGCCACGTTCTTCCTCGGAGGAAAGTAACTGCGGCGCTCATTGGCACGCAAAGCCGGTTGAAACGGGGCGCATGGGGAAACATGCGCCCCATCAAATCTCTAGAGAGACGGGTGGCCCATTCAAGTACGGTTTTGGCTTGAGTGGGGCAGTTCTACAGCTGGACAAAGTCTTCCTGCCACTCTTTCGTGTTTTCGTGCCGCTCATTTCTGACTCGATCTCCACTCGTCCGATGCAAACATTAAACACAACGTCCCTCCACTCCGCAGACCATCGCGCTCGCGATGATCTGTTGCGGTCGGGATGACAGAGTTGGGGAGATTTGAACATCCCCACTCAAGCCAACACTGGGCTTGAGTGGGCCACCCTCCGGTCCATCTTTCCGAACTGCGATCGATCCGGAAGAGGTTTCCAGTTGCGGAGGTTGCAGGTTATGCTGAGCGTAGCTAAATTAGATGCGAGAGTTCGAGCTGTACATGACAAGGACGGTCCCGGTGGAATCTGCCTCTGCATTCATCGACCAGAAGATCAAGGAACTTGGAGGTTGGCGCGGGAAGACGCTCGCGAAAGTGCGGGGAATCCTACATGAGGCAGACCCTGAGATCATCGAAGAGTGGAAGTGGATGGGAACTCCCGTCTGGTCCCACGGCGGCATCGTCTGCACGGGAGAGACTTACAAGAAAGTCGTCAAGATGACATTTGCCAAGGGAGCGGCGTTGAAGGACCCTTCAGGTCTATTCAACTCCAGCCTCGAGGGCAAGGTCAGGCGCGCCATCGACATCCACGAAGGCGACAAGGTCGATGAGGCGGCCTTGAAGGTCCTCATCCGCGCTGCAGTGGCGCTCAATCTCAAGGGCTAGAGCAAGCCGAAGCCCCGGCGAGCCACCGGCAAGCGGGCCGACTACCTTCATCGCAGGTCCCGGCCCGTGTCGTCCCAATTTTCAGAGAAAGACTTTCCTTCGATGTAGCGCACTATTTCGCCGGAGCCGTTGCGCGATTCTACGTCGTAGCCTGGATTCTTCTGCGGCATTTCCTTCGGGAAGCGCCCGCCCTTAGATTCGCTACCTGATTTTGTTGTCCCGGGAAGGGCGTGGCGGCTATAGTGTGTGAGACTTTACGTGCCCCGGTAGGCGTATCCCGCTGTGAAAGCGGGCAACAAACACGGACCTGAAGGAACAACATGCCACTGAGTATGAACAGCCGCCCTGTGGGCGACGTGACGATTGTGCAATGCATTGGCCGGATCGTTGCGGGCTCAGAAGTATACTCCCTGCAGGCGCACCTCGGAGACATACTGCCCCATCATGGCGATGTCGTCCTCCAGTTGGAACAGGTGGATTTCGTCGACAGCAGCGGACTGGGGGCACTGGTGCGCCTGGTGGCCGCCGCGCGGGCCAAAGGCGGCGACATTAAACTCTGCGGAGTGCAGCCACGATTGCGCAAGACGCTGGAGATGACCAGTCTGCTGCCGATGTTCGAGACCTACGACTCGGAAGCCGAGGCGATCATCGCCGCCTACCTGGGGTCGCGTTATTCCAAGGAGAAGTCGGGAAATAATCAACTTCGTGTCCTCTGCGTGTTCGATTCGATTAACGTACGCACCTTCCTGCGCGAGGTGCTGTGCCGTGCCGGATATAGCGCCCTGACGACGGCCAACGTGCCCGATGCCAAAATTCTGATGAAGGCCACGAAAGCGAGACTCATTATCCTGGGTGCAAAGCAACAGTCGGTCCACGGCGTCCCGGCCAAGAAGTTGTTTGAGGAGATCGATCCTTCGGTTTCGATGGTGGTGTTGGACGAGAACTTTGAAAAACTGGACCCAGGAGAAAGTGCCACCGAGCTTCTGGAGAAGGTTCGCGCCATCGCGCAGCCGGCAAAAACGGAAGCCTGAATCGTTGCCGGAAGTAACCATCCTCTGCGAAAACCCCGTACTTCTCCGAAGACGGATATCGTAGAATAAAAACTATGAGCGAAGTGGACTTCCGCACTAAAAGTCCTGAATCCTATCTCCGATTTCCCAAAGATTTTCTGTGGGGCGTGTCCACGGCCGCTCACCAGGTTGAAGGCGAGAACAGCAATCAATGGTCCGACTGGGAATTGGCGGGACGGATCAAGTCCGGGGACATCTGCGGCAAGGCCTGCGACTGGTGGGAGAACGCCGAGCGTGACTTTGATATCGCCCGCGACATGGGAATGAAGGCGTTGCGGCTCTCGCTGGAATGGAGCCGCATTGAGCCGGAGGAAGGTTGTTTTGACCCGGCCGCGCTACAACGTTACCGTCAGATGCTGGAAGGGTTGCACCAGCGTGGCATTGAGCCTATCGTTTGTCTCCATCACTTCACTCACCCGCGATGGTTTGAGCAAAGAGGAGCATTCCTCAAGGCGGACGCCCCCCAGCTTTTCGAACGTTTTACCCGGGAAGTAGTAAGGGTGGTCGGAGATCTTTGCCGGCTTTGGGTGACCTTCAACGAGCCCAACGTTTACGCGGCCTGCGGATATGTGTTGGGCGAGTTCCCTCCCGGCCGCAAAGGGCAATTGCTGAACGCTCTGCGGGTCAATCGCATACAGGCGCGGGCCCACGTGCGAGCGTTTCGTGCTATTCACCAGGGAGTCCCGGGGGCGCAGGTCGGATGGGCGCAACACTACGTAGTCTTCGAAGCGGTACCGGGGATGGGCAATCGTTGGGTCGCGAGTCTGCTGGATCGGCTCTTCAATCACACTTTTTTCGATCTGATCGAAACCGGCCGACTGGGGTTTCCCTTTGGTCTACTCAATGGCCGCGACGACGAAGTCAAAGGTTGTTGCGATTTCGTTGGCCTGAATGTGTACAGCCGGTTTCATGTCGCGTTTAATCCGCGGAGTGCGAAAACATTTTTTGCCGACGTATTCGTGCCCACTCACGTACCACAGGGAGACCCCGGGGTTGATCGGCCTTACGGAGAGGCTTACCCCCGGGCAATCTGTGACGCGGTAAAACGCGCTGCCGGGTTGGGAAAACCGATTTACATCATGGAAAACGGCGTGCCCGATGCGGAAGACCAGATTCGTCCCTGGCTGATCGTAAATGTCATGCGCGAGTTGCACAGCCTGATCGCGCAGGACTACGACATTCGCGGCTATCTGCACTGGACGCTGACCGACAACTTCGAGTGGAACGAAGGTTGGAAGCTGCGCTTCGGATTGGTGGCGCTCGATCCCGAAACTCAACACCGTACGATGCGCAGCAGCGCGAAACTCTTCAGTGAGATCGTCCGCGGTAACGGGCTGAACATTCCGGTGGATGAGCTATCCGTTCCGCTGTCGACCACCCTGCCTTAGCTGGTCCGCAGCGGAGCTTTTCTCACGACCGACACGTCACCGGCGTCAGCCTGAGGGACTTTAGTCCCGAAGGATCTTGCGCGTGCCACCACGATTCCTGCGGACACGTATATACGCTCCACACTCCGGATCCTTCGCTTCGCTCAGGATGACGCCCTTAAACGAGGGGGGCCCGGTGACACCCAGGTAACGTTACTTGTTCTCCCCGCCCTTAATTCACGGAAAATTAATACAACGTTGATCTGCCCTTAAGAGCACCGTGAGACGCTTATAGCAAGCAGACCATGTGGTGCAGGAGGTTGGCAATGCATGACCTCACGATCGTTTTTCATGACGCAGGTGGTGGACACCGCAGTGCTGCCGGAGCGCTGAAGTCCGTCCTTGAGACCCAGTATCATCCCTGGAACGTCAACCTTCTGAACCTGCAAGAACTGTTGGAGCCGATTGACTTTGTTCACAGAGCCACGGGCCTGAGAATTCAGGACGGCTACAATCTGCTCCTCAGAAAGGGTTGGACGCGGCTCACGCCGCCTTTGCTCGCCCTTCTTCAGCGCACCATACAGCTGCATCACTCGCGGATCGTTCGCATTCTACGGAAGTACTGGGCACAGAATCCCACCGACCTTGTACTCTCCGTGATTCCGCATTTCAATCGCTGCCTGGCGCAGAGCATTCGCCAGGAGATGCCGAACGCCGCCTTCGTCACGCTGCTCACCGATCTGGCCGACTATCCGTCGAATTTCTGGATTGTGCCTGAATCGGAATTCATCATTTGCGGAAGTGCACGCGCAAGGCAGCAGGCGCTGGCGATGGGACATCCCAAGGCACGAGTCTATGAGACCTCCGGCATGATTCTGAAGCCGTCGTTTTATCGAAAACCGGAAGTTAATCGCGCCGAGGAAAGGGTCAAACTCGGCCTGCATCCTGACTTGCCGACCGGGATCGTAATGTTTGGCGGCCACGGGTCGGCCTCCATGCTGGAGATCGCGAAGAAACTGGAGCAGACTTCGAATCCGCTCCAGCTGATTTTCCTGTGTGGTCACAATCTTGACCTGGCTGCGAGACTACGCGGCCTGGGACTTACCCGGCCGGCGGTGATCGAAGGCTTCACCGCCAAGGTCGACTATTTCATGTCCCTCTCGGACTTCTTCATCGGAAAGCCTGGCCCGGGCAGCATTAGCGAGGCCCTGCAGTTTGGATTGCCCGTTATTACTGAGCACAACGCACGCACCATGCCTCAGGAGCGCTACAACGGTACTTGGCTGGTAGAGAACCGGCTGGGGATGGTGGTGCAAGACTTCCGGGAAATCGGGACCGCAGTAGAGCAGCTACTCGTGGAAGCTACGTTCGCAGAGTTTCGCCGGAACGTCAGCGCCTACAAGAATTACGCAATTTTTGAGGCTCCTTTGATCCTGGATCAGATCATGGCCGAGAAGGCTTTCGAATCGATGGATGTCCTGTCCACGCTGGCTTCCGTAGATCCCATTGCCAGCGTCGCTTGGGCTGGGCTGACCTAAGCCGGCAACTGTCATCCTTAACCTGCGCAGCTGCTTCGCGAAGCGAAGCAGCCACTCCGTTTAGGATGACAGCTTGGGAAAGTTCGATCAGCGCAGCAGAATACCCACGATTGAAGCCGACATCAGATTTGCCATGGTGCCCGCAATCATGGCGCGGAAGCCGAGTTTGGCGAGTTCGCCGCGCTTGTTAGGCGCCAGAGCGCTGATGCCCCCGATCTGAATTCCAATCGAACTGAAATTTGCAAATCCGCACAACGCGAACGTGGCAATGGCGAACGAACGCGGATCGAGCGCAGCCTTCTGCGCCCCCAGCATGCCATACGCCACCAGTTCGTTGATCACCATGCGTGTTCCCAGCAGATTGCCCACGATGCCACACTCGTGCCACGGAATGCCGATCACGAAAGCGATGGGAGCAAAGATCACTCCGAATACTTGCTCCAGGCTGGAAGGGAACCAGTGGGCTACGTGGTTGTGAATCCCACCGAAAATACCGTTGACCAGCGCGATCAATGCGAGAAAGGAAATCAGCATGGCGGCAATGTTCAAGGCCAGGTGCAGGCCATCGATAGTTCCGCGAGTAATGGCTCCGAGAACATTTTCGTCTTTGGCGATTGCGTCGGGATCGATGTCTGTCACCAGCGAGGTCGACTTCTCCGCGTCTGACTTGCGGTGCGGACTAGTAACCGGTTCTTCCGTTTCCGGTACAAACATTTTGGCCATCAGGATGGTGCCGGGCGCAGTCATGATGACCGCGCTGAGCAAGTGTTTGGCCTCGACACCGTAAAGAATATAGGCCCCCATGATTCCGCCGGAGACGTGGGCCATGCCGGCGGTCATGACCGTCATTAATTCAGAGCGGGTCAACGTTGGAAGGTAGGGACGAATGGTAAGCGGAGCCTCGGTTTGGCCCATGAAGATGCTGGCAGCGACGTCGAGCGATTCCGCGCCGCTGGCGCCCATGCGGATCATGACCTTTGCCATCTGGCGGATGATGAACTGCATCATGCCATAGTGATAGAGCACGGCAAAGAATGCCGAAATAAAAATAACGGTGGGCAAGACCTGGAAAGCGAAGATCATTCCCAGCGAGCCGCCCTTGCGGCCCAATTCGCCGAACACCAGCTGTGAGCCTGCGAAGGAATATTCCAGGAATTTCTCGACCCCGTGGCCGGCAAATTCCAGCAGATTACGGCCAAAGTCGAAGCGCAAGACAAAGAGGGCAAACAGGACCTGCAGGAAGAGTCCCAGGGCCACAGTCTTCATTCGGATCGCGCGCCGGTTGCTGGAAAACAGATAGGCCAGGCCCAGCATCGTGACCAAGCCCAAAAGTCCTGTCAGACGGCCCATTCGCCCCTCCCAATTATGCAGGTTGAAAGTTGAGTTGCACTGGAATCCCGACTCGCAAGGTTGACACTTCTGCGGAGCGACCAAGGTGGACCATCATACCTGGGCTCCCTTTCTTGAAATGACGCGATGAATCAATGGACGTCTCACCACTGGAGGTTTCTCCGCGATCCGATACGCTTGTTGCAGCAGACTCTGCGCGCTGCCGAGCCGGGCGGCTGAGTTGTAGTGAATCGTGCAGAACGGTTCGCCCTTCTGGATCGGGTCGCCAACCTTCTTGTGCAAGGCGAGGCCGACCGCGGGATCAATCGTGTCTTCTTTCTTCTCGCGTCCGCCGCCCAGCACCAGGCTGGCAATTCCTACCTGCTCGCACTGGATGGCCTCAACGAACCCGCTGGCTGGACTCAGCATCGGTGTCCGGTTTTGCGCCTGGGGCAAGAGCCTGGGATCGTCAATCGCGCGTGGGTCGCCGCCCTGCTGGACGACGATCTCACGAAGCTTCTTGAGCGCGGACCGGTCGCGGATAAGTTTATCCGCCACCTGGCGCCCCGCATCAACGCTCGGGGTACGGCCCGCCAGGTAGAGCATCCAGGCGGCAAGTTCCACCGAGACCTGACGCAGATCGGCAGGGCCGTCGCCGTTCATCACCTCGATACACTCTTCGACTTCGAGGGCGTTGCCGACCTTCAAGCCTAATGGTTGGTCCATGTCGGTGATAAGCGCGACCATTTTCTTGCCCATGCGCTCGCCGGTTTCGACCATGAGTTCGGCGAGGTGGACGGAATCCTTTTCGGTCTTCATGAAAGCGCCACTGCCGGTCTTGACGTCAAGCACCAGACCATCGATGCCTTCGGCCAACTTCTTGCTCATGATGGAGGCGCAGATCAGGTTGGGGCTTTCCACCGTCGCGGTCACGTCACGCAAAGCGTAGAGCTTCTTGTCAGCCGGGGCGATCTCGGCGGTTTGTCCGATCAGTCCGCAGCCACAGCTCTTGAGCACGCGGCGAAACTCGATTAGCGACAGATTGATATTGAAGCCAGGGATCGACTGCAGTTTGTCCAGTGTTCCGCCAGTGTGGCCGAGGCCGCGGCCGCTGATCATCGGCACGATAACGCCGGCCGCAGCCACAACCGGGGCGATGATGAGCGAAGTCTTGTCTCCCACGCCTCCGGTGGAATGTTTGTCCACCTTGGCGCCAGGAAGATCAGAGAGATCGAGCACCTCGCCGGAATGAAGCATAGCGCCGGTGAGCGCGCCCAACTCGGGACCGCTCATTCCTCGGATGAGCACGGCCATCAGCCAGGCGGCCATCTGGTAGTCGGGAATCTCGTCGTCGGTATAGGAGCGGACCAGGAAGCCGATCTCGTCGGATGACAGTTCGCCGCCATCGCGTTTCTTGCGGATGAGGTCGAGCGGGCGCATGTTTGTGGTCGGCGGGGGCGAGGTCAGTGAGGCTGGCGAATTCGACAATCGGTCTCCGTGCGTCAGGGACAGGGAAGCTTACCCTGAGGGATGGGCTGGTGAAAAGAGTTTCCTGCCCCTGGGGGCCGCTAATGGGCAGGATATCTTGATAGTATTTCCGGCATGCGATTGCTCGTTCTGCTTCTCGTTCCGGCTCTTGCGCTGGCACAAAGGGCTCCGGGCAGCCCTCTCGAACATCTGCCTCGAAATATTGAGGTGCTGACCCACTTCGGTGAGCGTGCGGACATCTCTCCGGACAACCAACGTGTCGCGTTCATGGCGAAGAGTTTTGGCGACGCCATGGTAGTCGACCTGAAGTCACGAGTCATGCAATGCCTGACTTGCAACGTGCCGGGCGCCGCCTTTCTCCGAGTGATGCATCTCGTGACCGGAGACTACATTCTGATTGGTCCAGATCATTTCGAGAACGTCCACACTAGTCGCGTACGCGACAACGAACTCTGGTTCCTGAGCAAGGAGCCGGGAGCAAGCCCGGTTCGGCTGGATCAGAAAATGAGCGAGGGTGCCGCAATTTCCAAGAAGACTCTTAAGATTGCGTTTTCGCAGGTCGCCGCACAGTCCCCGGATCTCGCACCGGAAGCCTCTCGATTGGTGGTGGCGGACCTGGATATTTCCGGCGTCCCCAAACTGGCCAACCGGAAGACGGTCTATGAAAGTAAGGACCGAAATTGTGTCCTCGAGGCGCAGGATTTCTACGACAACGATACCAAGATGACGTTCAGCTGTTACGAACCCGAGGGTCGTTCGTCGGTAATGGGAATTGATCTGAAAACAGGCCAGGTGACAAACTTTTCCAAAGCGCCAGGAACGTATAACGAGGTCGAGGGAGTTTTTCCCGACGGGCTTTACACAGCCGTCGAGGCGGACCGTCAATGTGAGCTACTTGGAGGCAAGCGAGGCAGCGGAAACATCGATATCTGGAAGTTGAGACTCGACGGCTCTGGGAAAGGCTTTACTCGACTCACACATTTCAACGATTACGAGGGTGGCAAGGCATCGAACCCCGTCGTTTCAACCGATGGAAGGTTCATGGCGTTTCAGTCTGCCAAGACCACCGAGCAAGCGGGCGTGGGGAACGGCATTCTCATCTACTGGTTCAGGCGGTAGAGCTGACACAGGATCACAACCGGAACCCCTCCGGCAGCAGCTTCGTGATTGCCATTTGCTCGGTGCCGGACTGGCCGCGAAACAGAACCAGAGCGTCCGGGCCAAACTCAAAGATGACCTGGCGGCAGGCGCCGCACGGGGCACAGGGACCGTCGCGCTCGGTGGCCACGGCAACCGCTTGGATCCTCATTCCAGACCCTTCGGCTGCGACTGCGGCAAAAATGGCGTTGCGCTCGGCGCAGCTGGTCAGGCCGTAGGAGGCATTCTCCACGTTGCAGCCGGAATATAGAACGCCGCGCTCGGTGAGGATTGCCGATCCTACGCGAAAGTTCGAGTAGGGGGCATGGGCCTTCTTGAAAGCGGCGCGGGCGGCGGAGAACATTTCTTCCTGTTTTTCGGGCGTCAGGGTGACGGGCATGGGCGTTCTTTCTCCTGGCTTGGAAAAAACTACTAGAAGATCGCCACCAGTGTACTGACTCAGAAACCAGATGCCAAAAATCCTTGTCTCGGTAGTTGTAGCCAGTTGCAGAGCCCCCCTGTCATCCCTCCACCTCGCTCGCTGCGCTCGCTCCGGTCGGGATGACAGGGGGGTGGAGGGCTAGATCGCGGGGCAAGCGCCTCGCTTGATGAACTCACCCTGACCCGGGCGGCCAAGAAACTTCTCGCCCTCGACCAGAACGCGTCCGCGGGAGAGCACGACGTCGGGCATGCCGGTCACCTTGATGCCTTCGAACATGGAGTAGTCCACGCGCATGTGATGGGTCTTGGCGCTGATGGTGTGCTCGCGCTTGGGATCGAAGATGACCAGGTCGGCATCACTGCCCACCGCGACCGTGCCTTTACGGGGATAGAGGCCGAAGAGTTTGGCCGGAGTGGTGGCGACCAGTTCGACGAAGCGATTTACGCTAAAGCGTCCTTGCGCCACTCCGCCCGAGTACACCAGGCTCATGCGATGCTCGATGCCAGGGCCGCCGTTGGGAATCTTGGTGAAGTCGCCGATTCCCATCTCCTTCTGTTCCTTGAAACAAAACGGACAATGATCAGTTGAGACTACCTGCAGATGATCGTGCGTGAGCCCCTTCCACAATTTCTCCTGATGCCACTTTTCGCGCAACGGCGGAGTGAAAACATATTTCGCGCCTTCGAAGCCGGGCTCGTCCATGTTTTCGAGCGAGAGGTAAAGATATTGCGGACAGGTCTCGGCGTAGACAGGCAGGCCGCGATCGCGGGCTTCACGGACTTTCTCCAGAGCGTCGTTGCAACTGAGATGCACGATGTAGACTGGCGAACCGGCCATTTCTGCGAGAGCGATGGCGCGAGACGTGGCTTCGGCTTCCGCCGTGGTCGGGCGAGTGAGGGCGTGGTACTTGGGAGCAGTCTTGCCCTCGGCCAGGGCCTGCTTGACGATTACGTCAATGGCTCCGCCGTTCTCCGCGTGCATGCATACCATGGCTCCAGCTTTGGCCGAAGTGCGCATCGCCTTGAAGATGCTGGCGTCGTCGAGCATGAAAACGCCCGGGTAGGCCATGAAGAGCTTGAAACTGGTGATTCCCTCGCGCACCAGTTGTGGCATTTCGGCCAACTGCGCATCGGGCAAGTCGGTGATGATGCAGTGGAATCCGTAATCGGATACTGCTTTTGAGGACGCCTTCTGCATCCATGCGTCGAAGGCCGTGCGCAAGGATTGGCCTTTGTACTGGATGGCGAAGTCGATCAGCGTGGTAGTGCCACCGAAGGCGGCGGCGCGAGTGCCCGTTTCGAAGTCGTCGGCGCTGGTGGTACCTCCGAAGGGCATGTCGAGGTGGGTGTGGACATCGATCCCCCCGGGGAAAACATACTTGCCCGCGGCATCAATGAGTCGGTTGGCATTTTCGTGAGGCAGGCTGCTGCCGAGCGCGACCACCCGGCCGTTTTCAATCGCAACATCGGCCTGACAAGTGTCCGCAGCCGTGACCACGGTGCCGCCGGTAATGATGGTGTCGAACCCCATTCGCTAATCCCCTGTGCTGCGAGAGTCCCGCCAGTGCGGGCAGAAGCGTGATGTATTCTATTCTACAAACTGACGGCCTTGTTTTTCGTAAGGCCGCGAAAGAGAAGAGCATGAAATTCGGTATCACCCTCAAACCCGATATTTCAGTCGAGCGGATTGTCGCCCTCACCCAGCAGGCGGAAGCGGCAGGGTTTGAGTATGGCTGGATTTTTGACTCCCATGTGCTCTGGAAGGAACCGTACCCGCTGCTGACCCTGATGGCGACCGCCACCCGCAAGATGCGGCTGGGACCGTGCGTGACCAATCCGGCCGTCCGCGATCTTACGGTGACAGCCAGTCTGTTTGCGACTCTCAACCTGATTTCCGGCGGGCGCATGGAGCTGGGCATCGGGCGGGGCGATAGTTCGCGGCGGGTGTTAGGCAAAAAGCCCGTCACGCCGGCCGAATTGGAGCGCGCCGTCGTTACCTTTCGTGAATTGACTGCGGGACAAGAGGTGCAACACGAAGGTCAGCCTGCCCGACTCACTTGGGCAACCGGCTCTCCGCCGGTTTGGATTGCCGGCTATGGGCCAAAAGTTTTGAGCCTGGCAGGGCGAATCGCTGATGGCGTGATCCTGCAATTTGCTGATCCCGACCTGATTGCCTGGTGCCTGGGATTCGTCCGGCAAGGCGCCAAGGAAGCGGGCCGCGATCCAAAGTCGGTTGAGATCATGGCGGCGGCCCCGGTGTGGGTGTCCGATGATCTGGCGCTGGCCCGGCAGCGGGTGCGCTGGTTTCCTGCATTGGTTTCCAATCACGTGGTCGACCTGATTTCGCGCTACAAGCCCGAGGATCTGCCGGCGTCGCTGACTTCCTACGTGCAGGACCGCACCGGATACGACTACCAGCATCATGCCGAGGTAGGCAGCGACAATGCCCGCTTCGTCAGCGATGAAGTCGTGGACCGGTTTTGCCTGGTCGGTCCGGTCGAGGCCCATCGTAAGAAACTACGCAAACTGGCGGAAGTGGGAGTCACGCAGTTCAATATTTATCTGATGTGTGGGGATGAGGAGCAAACCTTAGAAATCTACAAGAGGGAAGTGCTGCCTGGGTCCCGTGGAGTCGCTTAGGATATTGAAAAGTGCTGGGTGTTTCAATTCCCGGTTTTCAGTGATCGGTTCTCAGTTGCCAGCGCAAACCTGAGTTCGGCTACTATGTGCGGTTGGGTGCGAACACTTTGGATCCGAACTCCTCGCAGATCGCAACCGGTTTCGATACGATCACGCACCCTGCGTGGTTTCGATTTCTCGCACCCTCGGCGACTGACCTGTTCTTCATCATCTTGCTGGTTGCCATGAGCGGCGGCGCGCTGTCTGCTCGTCTGCTGGGGGATGCCGGCATTGGCTGGCATATTCGCAACGGCGAGCAGATGCTGCGCACGCACACCATCACGCGGACAGACTCGTTCTCCGTGTCCATGGCCGGGCAGACCTGGTATGCCTGGGAATGGCTGTACGACTTGAAGATCGCTGGTATCCACCATTGGTTCGGGCTCAACGGCGTGGTCTTCTTCACTGCAGTCATCGTTGCCATGACTTTCGCTCTCACCCTGCGCTTGAGCTTGCAGCGCGGCGCTGACGTGCCGGTGGCAGCGTTCCTGCTCGTATTGTCGCTGGGCGTTTCCATGATTCATTTGTTCGCGCGGCCGCATATTCTGAGCTGGTTGTTCACCGTCATCTGGTTTCAGGTGCTGGATGGCTCGGAGAGCGTGGATGGTCCCGAGAATCGCCGCCGGTTATGGTATTTGCCTGCTCTCATGCTGTTCTGGGTGAACCTACATGGAGGTTTTGTGCTGGGTTTTGTGCTGCTCGGCCTGTATCTGCTGAGTGCCGCGATCCGTTACTTCCGGTGCCGGGATGAGGGAATGCGTCAGCGCATGGCCGGCCGGTTACGAGAGTTGGGCATTGTGACGGCTGCTTCGCTGCTGGCGAGTCTGATCAACCCATATGGCTACAAACTTCATTTTCATGTTTATCGGTATCTTTCCAGCCGCTGGCTGATGAACCATATCGACGAGTTTCTCTCGCCTAACTTTCACGGCGTGGCCCAACAATGCTTTGTGGCGATTCTGCTGATCACCATCGTGGGCTTGGCAGTGGCGCATAACAAGCCACCGCTCTCGCGGGTGTTGGTCCTGCTCTTTGCGACTTACAGCGGCCTGTATGCTTCGCGCAGCCTTCCGGTTTCGTCTTTGCTTCTGACTTTGATTGTTGCGCCGCTGTGGACGCAAGCGCTGGCTGAGGCCCGCGACAACCCGAGTCTCTCGCTGCGACTGCGTGGCATTCTTTCGCGATGGCTATCGTTCACATCGCGGGTGGGACGTGTCGAACTTGGTTTCCGTTTCCATCTATGGTCATTGGCCGCCGTCGTCATCGGACTGTTGGTTTGTGTGCAGGCGAAGAAGCCAGGGGAACGCTCGTGGATGGATGTGCATTTCGACGCCGGACACTTTCCAGTACAGGCCGGTGACGTGATCGTACAACGCGGCATTCACGAACCCATCTTCGCGCCCGACTCCTGGGGCGGATACCTGATTTATCGTCTGTATCCTCGAAATAGAGTCTTCGTCGACGACCGCCACGATCTTTATGGAGAAGAATTCCTGAGAGAGTACTTAAAGGCGATTCGCCTCACGCCCGACTGGAACGGGTTTCTGGATGAGAAGAGGGTGAATTGGGCACTGCTGCCGGCGGAGTCCTCGCTGGCCAACATGCTGAAAGAAACATCCCGGTGGAATCTGGCGTATCAGGATGGAACTTCAGTCCTGCTAGAACGAAGGGTCAAAATGTAGCGAATCGTTCGTGTCGGTCCCGTAGGGATCTCTAATTGAGCCCGCTACTTCAGCGGCGGGTGAATGCGGCGAATGATGCGCGTGTCGTAGCCACGGTTGAAATGGACCTCTCACGTACGTGGAGGCGGTTCATCCGTCCCGACGAGACGGGAATCTCACGGGCCGCAAATCCGGCGTTGAAACGCCGGGCTACTATCAGGCGACCCTCCGGGACGCCGAATCCTGCGACTCTTAAATCCGAAATCATTGTTTTGTTTCGATCCAACTTGGTGGTTAATGTTCTAAGTCTTCAACCACTAAGGACACGAAGGTGCACGAAGGAAAACTCTAAAACCGATCGTTAGTATCAATATTGAAGCCGAGGATGGCGTTGACTTCTATCGGCTCGTTTCCGCGCAGGACGGGACGGAATTTCCAGTTGTTGAGCGCGGTCAGGACTTTGCTGGTCATGACCGCCGTGGCGGGTTCGAGTACTTGAGCCCGGCGCAACAATCCGGTGCGATCGATGACGCAGGCGATTACGAGGCGCGATTTGGGTAGCCCCGGAGGCAGGTCAGAGCGCATGGCTTGGGGCGCGGTGAGGTCCTCGGCGTAGCCGTGGCCGGCCGAAGTTGGGTCTGCGAACTGCATTACGGCGGTGCCTAGGGAAGTCGTGATGTAGATGGTGTAAACCTTGTCGCCCTTGAGAGCGCCGTAGAAATTGAATGCGCCACCTGAACGCGAACTGGCAACTATGGTGATGTCCGGGCCGTGATTCCCCGGGGCGGTATTCGAACGTCCTGGAGTCGCAGCCGGCTTTGCACCAGATCCGAAACTGGGCAAGGTCACGATGTTGCTGCTGCCGCCCTTTACCGAGACTCCCGGCATCGCTGGAGTGCCGTTGGTGCCCGTACCGGCGCCGCCGGGGCCGGGATAAGGCGAGATTCCTCCGCGCGCCATGGGATCTGATCCGGGGCCAGCGCCTTCATTTCCTGCTCCCGAGCCCGGGCCGGAGAATCCGCTGCCGGGTCCATCGCCGCGGCCGACACCCGCGCCGCCGCCTGATCCACCGATGCCGGGCTTCTCGCCTCCCGAGGGCGACATCGCCAGGGCTCCACTTCCTCCGTTGCCGGGGAGGCCAACTTTCGATCCGGGCTGGCTGGAAACGACCACACCGGAGGCGCTTCCACCGTTATTGCTGCTGGGCGGCGCAGTGGCCACGCCGGCGTCCAGGGGTCCGCCGAGTCCTACCCCACGATTTCCTCTGCCCTGGCCAGTCAGCGAACCTCCGCCAGACACTGACGGGGGAGGCGGTACAACGGCGGTGCCCGTGCCCATTCCTCCAGCGACGGAACGCTGCGCAGAACCGGCCCCTAATTGGACCGTAGGAGGCACAACCGAAGTGCTGCCCAGGCCGCTAATGTTCTGGCGCGCAGCCGAGGCGTTTCCGACCTGCACCGCGGGCGGAACGATCTGGTTCTGCAAGTCGGCCGGCCCGAAGCCTGGTCCTGTTCTCGCAACCTCAGTGGCCATAGTGGGCGGTGGCGCGACCACGCTCGGCGCCGGCATGGCGAGCCGCGGATTCAGGTTGGTAGTTCGTTCCGGAGCCGATACTGGCGGCGGCACTACCTGTACTGCATTCGATCCCGGCAGACGAAGGGTGGAAATCTCGTGCTGCGGTACCGCCGCGCTGGGCGGGACGGCGCCGATATTCATCTGGGGCGAAGCCCGCAACTGGTCAGGCACCTGAGGAGCCGGAGCCACCGCAGTTTGGGTCAATACCGGGGCCCGCAAAGAAGACCGCATTCCTTCAGCCGGGGCGGGGCCGGGAAGCGCTTTCAACGCGAGCAGGTTCGCCACCGCGGAATTGGATTTCGGCAGGTCCAGCTTGGGCGCGTCTGCCACGGTTTCCCGTACGATGCTGCCGCGGGCGACCCGAATGGTTTGCGTGGGATGATGCGCCTCCCGCCCCCCGGAACGCCCGGAACGGCCAGCCTGCGCGCCTCCTACGTCTTCCGTGCGCGGCAGTTCGTTGCTCGAGTAGTAGATAATGTCGTACTTGGGTTTGGGAGGTGGCTCATAGGGTTGCATGCTGGCCAGCTTCGCCGGCACCACAATGACGGCAACGAGCAACAACAGCTCCAGGGCCCACGAGAGAAGTATTCCCCACCACGGAAACAGGCCAACCTGCGCCTCGCCCGCCAATCGCTTGGGCGACTTGCCCAGAGCGGGGCCAATTGCGGTCCAAAACTCATCCCACCGCGAAGGCCATTCGACGAGAAAGTTGGGGGCGTCGTTCACTCTTGACCCGCCTGTCTCAAAGCAATCTCGATCTCGTCCCCGATGGCAGTTTGCGTAGAACGCAACGTGCTGCCCGGTAACTCGAGCACTGAAGTGGCCCGCAGCCGAACCGGAGCGAGCCGCCAAGGCTTCAGATTTTCTTCCAGGTGGACAACGACCTTGTCACTATCCAGATAAATCACGTCAATGGGGAAGCGCATGGCGAAAGTGTGCACCCCACGCGAGGGAACGATCCACAAGCCCTGTCCAGCGGGAAAGCTGCCGGCATTGGTGCCCATCAAGCCGCAAAAGCGTGACCAGTGCGTATCCGCGACGCGCAGATGCCGGGCCAGATAAGCATGGCGGGTTCGGTTCAAGGCATACCCCGTGGAAGGCGGTACCGGCATCACAACTCCTGGGCTGGACGATGCAGCAAAGGCATTTTCAGTGTCCTGCCTCTGGCGCTAGGATACGGACCAACTGGATGATGGCTGGTCCCAGAGTCACGAAGATGATGGAGGGAAGGACAAACAATACCAGTGGGACGATCATCTTGATGGTGGTTTTTGCGGCTTGTTCTTCGGCGCGTTGCCGCCGTTCGGTTCGCAGCGAGTCAGAATGGATGCGGAGTGCCTGGCTGACGCTGGTTCCGAACCGGTCGGTCTGAACCAGCGTGGCCACCAGGGCGCGCACGTCGTCGACGCCGGTGCGCTCGACTAAATTTCGCAGCGCCTCGGCGCGAGGCTTGCCTGCCCGCATTTCGAGATTGATCAGATGGAACTCATCGCTGAGGTCCGGATGAGCGTGCCGCAAGTCCTCGCCTACTCGCATCAGGGCCTGGTCGAGCGCCAACCCCACCTCGACGCAGATTACGGTAAGATCCAGTGCGTCCGGCAACGCCAAAGTGATGCGCCGTTGCCGATTGCGGATCATGCGCTTCAGGATGAAGCGGGGAATGAAGAAGCCAACCCCGCCCACTCCAACCATCCACAGCAGGTCGAAGTTGCCCTTGACCGCGATTACCCCCAAAATTCCCACCAGACAGAGCAGCACGCGCGCGCCCACGTAGATCGTCAGGTGCCGCGGCTCGCGGTAGCCTGCCTGGATCAACCATTTTCGCGCTCGTGAAACTTCGCTGGGGGAGAGCGGAAGGGCCTTGCTCAGGGGATCGAGCGCCTGCTCCAGGCGATCTTTGAAGGCCGGCTTCTCCTTGACTTCAGTTTTCTGCCAGCCCAGGGCGCGCAGGCGCGAGCCCAGCACCGAGAAAGGCGCGTAGGCGGCGGCCCCGAACGAAAACACCACCAGGGCGATGGTCAGAAACAAAATGATTGCCAGTACCAGAGCCATGCTTTAGACCTGAATCTGAATGATCTTTCGGATCACAAAATAGCCAATAGTTTGTAGGGTGATGCCCACCACGATCAGCAAGTGCCCAATGGGATCGTCAAACAGCGGCCGGATGAAAGTGGGATTCATGGCCTGCATCGTGATCACAATAACCGGCGGCAGTCCCATCAGGAGCATCATGGTCATGCGTCCCTGGGCGGTGTGTACGCGTACCTGCCGCATGATCTTGAAGCGTTCCCGAATCACATAAGACAGGTTGTCCAGAATCTCCGCAAGGTTCCCGCCGGTCTCGCGCTGCAACATTACCGCGGTGACGAAGAACTTGACGTCCACCAGGGGCACGCGCTCGGTGAGATTGATCAGCGCATCGCGTACCGGCAGACCGAATTTCTGCTCTTCATACAGCTTGCGGAACTCCGACGCCACCGGCTCCGCAATCTCGCTGGCGATCAACTCCAGAGCAGTGGTGAAGGCGTGGCCGGCGCGGACCGCCCGGGCCAAGGTGTCGATGGCCTCGGGGAAAATCTCCTCGAATTTCGAGAAGCGCTTGGTGCGTTTGTAGTTGGCGTAGGAATAAGGCAGGAGCGCCCCGAGGATCAGGCCCAGCCAGGCAAATTGCGGGAAGCCGGTGAATAGCAGAACAATTAGGGCCACCCCGGCTCCGCTGAGCACACATAGCAGCAGCACGTTGCCGGCGCGGCTCTTCACATCGGCCTGCTCGAGCAACGTCTGAAGGCCGGCGATCTGGGGGGAGCGGCGCAGCAGGTTATCCAGCGCGGGGATCTTGCTCATCACCTCATCGCGCAGCAACGCCAGTTCCTGGCTGGGGTCGCGATCGGCTGTCTTCTGCACGGTCGAAAGCCGTTCGCGCAGCAGGCGAGCTTTGGAGCTGCGTTCGTCCAGCAGGGAAGCGATGACAAACACCGCCAGCGCCACCACGACGAAAACCGCAAGTGCGATCAGGATGAACATACAGTGCCTGGAACCGGATACCGATTCCGGAAGAGCTCAATCTACCTCAGCGGCTGAAGCCGCCCTGCTATTCAGACCTTAGTGCAGCGCTGACTCCACCCCAAGACGCCATGCCCGGAAGCTCGACAGCGAAAAGGGCTAAACCTCCATCTGGGATTCGAACAGCGCGGGCCGCAGACGGCATCCCGCTTGGGCCAGGCGGTCGGCGAACTTGGGCCGAATCCCGACGGCGCGAAATTTGCCGCGTACCTTTCCCGTTTCGTCGATCCCCTGTCGCTCGAAAAGAAAAATGTCCTGCATGCAAATGACGTCACCTTCCATGCCGGTTACCTCGGAGATGGTGATTACTTTCCGGGTGCCGTCGGAGAGGCGCGTAACCTGGACCACAGCATGAATCGCAGCCGCGATCTGGTGGCGCATGGCCCGCTCCGGGATGTTGAGATTGGCCATGGAGCACATGTTTTCGACACGGGCCAGTGCGTCCCGCGGCGTGTTGGCGTGCACCGTGGTCAGCGAACCCTCGTGACCCGTGTTCATCGCCTGCAACATGTCAAAAGCTTCCTCGCCACGGACCTCGCCAACCACAATCCGGTCGGGGCGCATACGCAGACTGTTGATGACCAGTTGCCGTTGTCGCACCGCGCCCTTGCCTTCAATGTTAGGCGGCCGGGTCTCGAGGCGGACCACGTGCTCCTGCTTCAGCTGCAATTCAGCGGCATCTTCGATGGTAACAATGCGGTCGGAGTTTGGGATATATCCCGAGAGGACATTCAGCAGCGTGGTTTTGCCGGCGCCGGTTCCACCGGAGATCAGGAAGTTCAGCCGACCTTTGACCATGGCCGACAACAGCTCCAGCATGGGTTCGGTCAGGCTCTTGTTCTCAATCATGTTGCGGGCTGTGACCGGGTCGCGGCCGAAACGGCGGATCGAGAGGCAGGGGCCGTCGATAGCCAGAGGGGGAATGATGGCGTTCACACGCGAACCGTCGGCCAGGCGCGCATCCACCATGGGCGACGACTCGTCAACGCGGCGTCCTATGCGCGAGACGATCCGGTCAATAATCTGCATCAAGTGCGCGTCGTCCTTGAAGCTGAGGCCCGTGGCCTCGAGTTTGCCCGCGCGTTCCACATAGACCTTGTTGTAACGATTGACCAGAATGTCGGAGATAGTCGGGTCCTTGAGCAAAGGCTCGAGCGGGCCCAGGCCGAAGATCTCATCCAGAATCTCCCGGGCCAGACGCTCGCGCTCGGCGAAGCTCAGCGGCACGGCCTCGCTGTTTACCGTGTTCCGAATCAGCAGCAGGACTTCTTCGCGGGCGGCATCGCTGGGAGTGCGCCCCAGTTTCTCCAGGTCGAGGCGGTCAAGGATCTTGCGGTGGAGATCGGCCTTGACCTGCTGGTATTCGGTTCTCTCGAAAGTCTGCAAATTCGCCATATCTTCTAACCTAACATCAGCTCAGCCGGAGTGCGGCTGGACTCTAAACGGTCTTGAACAGCGACCAGGCTTTACGCTTTACGTCGATATCGTTCTCGGTGAGGACCGCCGCCAGCCCGGCAAAATTTTTGGCCATCTCGCTATATGCCTGTTGCATGAGCGGAACACCGCGATCGATCGCCGCAGAAACCGCGAAATACTGATTGGGAATCTTCCACAGCAATTTGGCTCCCGCGGCGGCTTCAGCATCGGCTTCGCTGAATCCAGCTATTTTGCGAAAGCGGTTCAGCACCAGGCGCACCCGCTCCCGGCCACCAGTTTCTCCGAGGTATTGCTGGATCCGGGTCGCGCTCCACAAGGACGCAACATCGGCATGGGCCACCAGCAGCACAGTTTCTGAGATATTACAGACCAGGCGCGTGGTCGGGTCGACACGCGAAGACGCATCCACCACGACGTAACGGTAGTGGCCTACCAGTAAATCGAACAGACGCGCGAATTCGGAGGTTGCAGGTTCAACGACCACCGGCGTGCTGGCGCCGGCCAACAACTGCAGGCCGCCGCTGTGTCGAGTCATGAAGCTTTCCAGCAGTGAGCTGTCCAGGCGATGCAGGTTGCGAATCGCGTCTACCACGGTGAACTGCGGCTTCACGTTCATGTGCAGGGCAGTGTGGCCCAGCGGCGCTATGTCAACCAGCGCAACGTTGCCGTGGGCCGCGTGCAGTGCCAGGGCCAGGTTCACGGCTGTGGTGGTGGCGCCGCTGCCACCCTTGGCATTGACCACGCTAAAGACTTTCCCCCGAGGTCCTTCGTGATCGACTTTCCGTTGGGCCGCAGTCAGCCGGACGAAAGCTTCGAGCAGGTCCGTGGTGGTGGTGGGACGTTCGATGAATTCGCGCGCACCGGAGCGCATAGCGCTGACAATGACCTGCGGCTGGGACATGCTGCCCACAGCAAAGATCACCGCGTCTCGTACTTCCTGATGGATCAACTCAATGGCGCGCAGCGCCAGGGAGTGATTGTCCGTGGGCACGTCGACGATGACGACCTGCGGACCGGCGCTCTGCACCCGCCGCAAAACCGGGTCGGAGACCACCACCGGATAGCTGGTGCACATGTGCACCACCCGTGCCACGCTGGTACCATCCACGAGTACCTGCAATACGGCGCGCTGGTCGCTGTCCTGGGCGATCACGACTACGGAAAGTTCGGGCATCGTATTTCTGGCCCCCTACTGGTCCTTATCCAACATTCTACGTGCCAGAACTATAGCTTGCAGATTACGCAGGTCATCCCTTTCACTTCTTGTCCCCGGGCGGCTTTCGGCCGTCGAATTTCTCTTTGTCCATATACGGCTGTGGAGTTACCGGCAGCGCCGGCGGCTGGTCGCTGGCAGAAATGCGATGCGCAGTACATAAAACCATCAGCTCGGAATTGGATCTCTGCGCACTCTTGCTGCGGAAAAAGTTTCCCAGAATCGGGATGTCGCCTAACCCGGGAACCTTGTTGTACAGATCGGTTACCCGGTTGTCGATCAATCCCGCGATCACAAAGCTTTGGCCGTCCTTCAACTCGAACTCGGTTTCCGCTTTTCGCGTACTCAGTGCGGGCACTGTGAAGCCGGAGATGGTCAGCGCGTTGGCAAAATCCAGGGCGCTGACCGACGGCGCCACTTTCAAGTGGATGTTTCCGTTGGGCATGATCACGGGAGTGAATTTCAACTGCACTCCGAACTCCTTAAACGAGATCGTGACCGCGGTAAAGCCCGCTCCCGGCTGAACGATGGGGAAGGGAAATTCTCCGCCAGCCAGAAAACTGGCTTCCTTGCCGTTCACCGCGATCAGGTTTGGCTCGGCCAGGATCTGCAACAGGTTCTTTTGCTGCAGAGCTTTGATCACCGCACCGATGGGAATGTCGGTGCGGGCGATAAAAAGATTGAGAAAGTCGGAAATGTTTACTGTCGGCGGCGTCGCGGTCGTGGTTGTTGTTGTGCTGGTGCCGGTGGTGGTCGTGGTCTGGGCGGTGTTGTGCACCTGAAGCGAACCGAATTGCCCGGTCTGAGAAAGCGCGACAGTATTTCCTTTTCCCAGATCAAATATGTTGATGCCCAACTGGGTGACAGCTGAACGGTCGACTTCCGCGAACTTCACTTCCAGCAGGACTTCCTGTGCCCCTACCGGCCCGAAAGTCAGCACGTTGACCACGTTCTTCGAATAGGCCTCGGCGATCATGCCGGCGCGTTTCGAAACATCCTCGGTCGAGACGTGGCCGGAGAGCACGATGGCGGAGCGCGACGGTGAGACTGTGATCTGCTCGTCGGGAAAGACACGTTTTTCTTCTTCGGCTGCGGTGCTGACGTCCACGTCCACGCGCAAGTCGAAGCTGCGTGAGCGTTCCAGTTCGTCCCAGATCAGCAACGACACCTCGCCCGCGGCACGTCCGTGCACCAGAATCTGAGTGGGCGTGACCACAATCGCGTCGGCCACGACATCATCAGTCACCGAGACCCGGCGAAGCCGCTCGGTCGTGTTGATCAGCAGCGACTTGCCCACCATGACCCGCAAGGGCGCGGAGCCTTGGGCAGCGGCTTCAGGGGCCGATGAGCTGGCCTCGGGGCCAGGAGCCTGGGCCGGCGCCGGTTGAGCGGCGGGCGTCTCCTGAGCGACAGCTACCATGGACAGCGTGAGCAGTAGTGCCACGAACAGCGCCCGTCGCACTACAGGGCTCAAGTTCACTTTGTGTTTCTCCCACTTGCGGGAGCGGATCGACATGTCGGCTTCCTCGAAATGCTGGCTACTTCGGTGTGACTTCTTCTCGCTTCGTTCCCTTGATCACTTCCACGGAATAGGCTGGCAGCGGCACTGGCGCTGGGGTCTTAACGGAATGCGTGCCGGTGGATTTGGGCCGCGGCGCGGAGGGCGTCGGCGCAACCGGAACACCTCGGTACAGAGCCCCGGCCGCGACCGAGGCCAGTTCTTGCTGTTTGGTGTCCAGTGGGTTCCGTAGCGCCAGCTGAATCTTTCCCTGAGCCATAGCCAAAGTAAGCTTCTGGGCGTCGTCGGGAGAAACCAGCAAAGTGACTACAGGCGTCAGTTGCGGTTCGCCGTTCGCTTTCCTTTCCAAACTCGGACCCGCGGCGATCACTGCCACGTTTTCGAGAACAGTTGTGGTTCGTTGGTCTGACGCACCGGTGGGGTTGCCGGTGAGAAGCACATCTACGCGCGTTCCCGGAACCACGAAGCCGGCCACACCAATAACTTCGTTCACACGCACCGAAACCGCCCGCATTCCCGGCGGAATAAGAGACTGCATTCCGGCCCCCGCATTCTCCCCAGCCAGCTTGCTGGGCAGGAAAAATTCCCCGCGAGCGATGGGCAGGATGGCGCCTCGACCCACGACCGAGGTCTTCAGATGAAAGATGTTGGATGGCAGATCGCCGACTGGAAAGCGCACCAGCTTCACGTCGCTCTCGGTGACTTTGGCTCCTACTGCGATGTCATTGGCCGCTACCACAACTTCGACGCCGGGCGCCGTGTCGGCACCACTTCGCGTCTGCAGTGCGCGATAAACGGCGTAGCTTACGACTGCGCCCAAGGCAAGGGCCACAAAGCCAATCAACAAAAGCCGGGTGCGATTCATGCCTGCTCCTCAAAAGTCAAAATGGCAATCGCCGGAGACGCGACACCATCCACAAGATTGGCGGCGCGCGACCGCCGACTTCGGCTTAAAGACTGAGACTCAAAGATTAAACAGCCGATTCCGCTGCCAACCTCAGCGCCACTTCGGCGACGAATCAACATCCCATCCGCGCCCGGGAAACCGAGGCCG